>Ga0315549_1003610_pt1 | contig 13664 bp, 5 predicted proteins | sample SalMarSW160200MG_FD_203101 | JGI IMG/M metagenome (GOLD analysis project Ga0315549, IMG submission 203101) | Salt marsh sediment microbial communities from the Plum Island Ecosystem LTER, Massachusetts, United States - Salt Marsh Sediment SW1601-200 ... | reverse complement strand
CCGACGAGGAGGATGCGCGAGTCGAGCGGATGGACACCGAACGGGGTCATGTAGCCGAGCGCGTCTGCGCCGGTTTCCTGCCAGGTCTTCCCGCCGTCCGTACTCTTGTGAATCGACCGCTGGGCGAGTGCATAGATGAGCCCCGGTTCCTTGCTGCTGCACGCGATCGCGTGCGTCCGGAACGTGGAGAGGCCTTCGGCACGAAGCCACGTCTTGCCGAAATCGTCGGTCCTGAGGACGCCCTGGTACGTCACATGTGTGGCGCAGTAGACGACGTTCGGGTTTGACGGGTGGACGGCGGTGGCGTGCTCGAAGAAGGCTCGCTCCTGGCGCTGGAGGTCGGTGCTGCCGAGGCCGTAGAGGAAGTGCTTTCTGAGCTCGGCGATCGTGGCTGTGTCCTCGGCATCGGGATCGGACTCGGCGGAGTAGAACAACTCCCACGATTCGCCGCCGTCGACAGAGTAGTAATAGAGGTCGTGGAGGTCGCCGGCATACAGGACATCGCCCTCCTCGCCACCAACACGCAACGCCCGCAAACGGCGGGCCTGGAAGGGCAGTCCTACCGCGCGCCAGGAGTCGGCGCCGTCGGTCGTGATGTAGAGGAGTCGGTCTTCGTGGATCCAGAGCATCATCCGGCCCGACTTGCTCTGGGTAGTCTGCAGGGCGTCGATCCACAGGCCCGGCGGCACGGACTCCCGCGGCTGCCAGGTCTTGCCGCCGTCAGCGCTCTCGAAGCGTGCGGGCGTGCCGTCGCAGACAAGGACGACGGTGAGTCGCTGCTCGTCGTCGGGGTCTCTCGTGAAGCTTTGGACCGAAACGCGGCTCTTGTCGTCACCTTCCCTGCCGGCGTAGCCCGCCGGGCTCCAGGTAGCGCCGTCGTCCTCCGACATGAAGTGCCACCAGCGGAGGACTGGGACGCCGTAGAGAGTGTTGGGGTGGCGTGGGTCGATGCCGAAATGGCGGAACCCTGCGTGGTGACGCAGGCCGTTGTTCTTGACCTCCCAGGTGGCGCCGCCATCGGTACTCTTGAAGACGCCCGCTGCCCCGCCCTCGACGTAGACGGTGTCCGGGTTCGCCGCGTCAACCACGATGGCCCTTGCCTCGGACCACCGCGTCGCTCCGGGGTCGAGTTCGCGCCAAGAGGCACCGCCGTCGGTGCTCTTGAACACGCCGTCGCCGTCAACGGCGTAGACGACGAGCGGATTCGTTGGATCGACGGCGACGTCTTGGGCGGCAGTCGCGCGTCCGTCACTCCGCAACAACGCAGTGGGCTGCCACGTAACGGCGCCATCGGTGGACTTGTAGACGCCGTACGAGCAGGCGACGTACAAGACTTCCGGCTTGTCCTTGCACAGGGCCAGCGCTGTGACGTCGCCACTGGACGGGCCGGCCGGGTTGACCCAGCGGTGGGGGCCGCCTTGCGTGACGACGGGAGTAATCGGTTTGGTCTTCGACTCGGCCTCAGTTGGCGTCGCGGTCCGGGCGACCGGCACGGCGACAATCAACAGCACAAGGCTGGTCAGCAGAACCGACAGCACATTTCGCATTGGATGATTACTCCTCATTCTCGTCGGTCTTGGTCTCTTCCTCGAACTCCAGCCTGTAGACGCCAAAGCCATCGGTGCCGGCGTAGACGGCGCCGTCGGCGGGCGAGACTGTGATGCACGTGACCGCCCTGCGCGGCAGGCCGTTGCCGAGGTGCTCGAACGTCTTGCCGCCGTCGCGCGTGCGCAGGATCGTTTCCGTCGGGCCGCAGCCGCCGAGGTAGAAGGCGTCGGGGTCCTTTGGATCGAGGCCGACGCTGTCGGGGTCCCAGTTCCTCTGGGGCAATTCGGCAAGGTGCCACGTCTCGCCGCCATCGCGCGTGGTCAAGAGCTCGTCACCTGCCAGGAATGCGACAACGGTTCGTGGGTCCGCCGGGTGAACGTGGAACGACTGGATGCGGGTCTGCACGTTCTGCGGGGTGACACTCTCCCAGGTTCGACCGCGGTCGGTGCTCCGCCACACCTCGCTGCGCTCGACGATCTTGTAGAGCACGTCCGTTCTGGGCTGGATGACCGTCGGCGGTCCGGGACGGCGAATGTAAACGGTCATCTTGCCAATGTCCGCCTGGGTTGCGCGCCACGTCCGCCCGCGGTCGGTCGTCTCGTAGAGGGCTTTCTTCGTCATCACGCAGAACAGGTCAGCATTCTCCGGATCGAATAAGAACGAGAAGGGCTCCTCGCGGCTGGGGATCGCGTCGATTTGCCGCCACGTCTCGCCGGCGTCGAAGCTGATCTCGACAACGCCCCGGTCGGTCGTGGCGAGCAGGATGTTGCCGTCGTGCGGGTGGACGGCGATCGGGGCCGTGTACGGTTGCGCTTCGGAGATGAGCTGCCACGAGCGCGCGCCGTCGGTGCTCTTGTAGATGCCGGAGGAGCCACACGCATACACGAGGCCGGGCGTCGTCGGGTGGCAAGCGATGTCCCAGATTCGGTGTGCGACCATGCCGGCCTTGACGGTCGTCCAGGTCGTGCCGCCGTCCTCGGTCTTGCGCATGCCCGCCGACCGGTCGGCAACGTATGCGAGATCGGGATCGGTTGGATGAAGGGCCACTCGCGGACGGTGGTGGCCCACGCCGGGCACTCCATAAAGGCGGCACGCGCGCAGCTCGTTGATCGCGGCGGTCTCATCGCCCTCCGGATCCTGCCGGGACGAGTAGAAGAACTCCCACGTCTCGCCGCCGTCATCGGAGAAGTAGAAATCCCCTTCGTAGGTGCTTGCGTACAGGACGCCGTCGGTCAAGCGGCTCGCGGCGATCGCGGCGGGCCGTCCTGCTGCCGACGGCAGATCGAGCAAGCGCCACGTTCCGGCGCCATCGGTCGTCAGGTACAGCTCGTAGCCGCCCGACCAGTCCGCGACGGGCAGCTCGAGGTGATTCGGGTCGTCCTTGTCGATAGAAAGATGCTTCGGCCAGAACGAGCCGTCCCCCTGGGTTGCGAACCACTGGCGGCCCGTTCGATCGCTTTCGCAAACGTGCTCGCTCGTGCCGCCGTCGTCGTCTTCGCGAAGCAGAGTGACCTGAAAACCGTCGCTGTGCTCAGCTCGCCCAAACGACTTGACTGTGACGCCGTCAAGCGTTCCGCCGGCTTTCTCCCACGTCGCGCCGGCATCGTGCGAGACAAAGACGGCGCTCTTGCCCGACCCGAGGCCGTAGAGGACGTCAGGATCGTGCTCATCCAGCCCGATGAGAACAAGGTTCCTGTTGAACAGACCCTTGTTGACCGGCCGCCACGTGTCACCGCCGTCGGTGGTTTTGAACACGCCGGCCGCGTTGTCGCACACGTACACTGTGGCCGGATCCTTCCCGTTGACCACGACGGTGCGGCCGTATTCGTCTCCGCCCGCGAACGCGATGGCCCGCCACGTCGCGCCGCCGTCGGTGCTCTTGAACAGCTTGGGATCGAGCGCGTAGACGACGTCCGGATCTGTCGGATCGATCGCAACGTCGAGAGGCCGGCCGGCATGGCCTTCAGGCCTCAACGGGGCCGTCGGCTGCCATGTCTCGCCCGCGTCGGTCGACTTGAACACGCCACCCGCCGTGCCGGCGTACAGCACGCGTGGGTCGCTGGCGGCAAGCGCCACGGCCCTGACGTCGCCACCGTGCGGACCGCCGTCGTTGACCCAGCGGTGCGATGCCGGGCCCTCCGCTAGAGCGGCTCGCCCGTCTGAGCCTAGTGGGTGCTCCACGATGCCGCCGGTCTGGACGGTGCGCGTGCCGTCGGCCCCGATCCGCTCGCCGAGCGCGCCCTCGCCCTTGACCATGGTGATGGTAATGACCTCGTCGCTCTCGCGAGGCTCGTCGAGCGAGATCGACTTCGTCTTGTAGCCGGGCGCCTCGATGACGAGGGGGTTGCGCTCCGGTGAGGCGGTGAATTCGCCGCTGTCGGTGTAGCACTCGATCCAGGGCCAGCTGCGGTGGCCGCGCTCGATGCGGAAGCGCGTGATCGGCCGGCCCTCCTCGTCAACGAGCTTCCAGCGTGGGGGCTCGGTCTCGTGCCTCGGGAAGAGCTGTATGGCGGCGTCCGTCGTGCCGATCCGCACAGGGGCTTGCCGAACGCGGGCGCCGCGTGTCGGGTGGCGCGCCGAGAGGCGGTACTCCCCGGTCAAGACGCCCTCGAATCGGAACCGGCCGTCCTCGTCGGCGCGAGTCGTTCTGCGCACGTGGACCGGACCGGATGACCATACCTCGACGGTGGCGCCGGCCACGGGTGTGTCCTCGGCATCCACGACGCTGCCGGCGATCACGCCGCGTTCCAGGCGCGTGAGAGTCACGTTGCACGCCGGGGGTGCTGCGCCTGCCTCGATGGTGACAACCGCGTTCATCGTCGCGCTGGTGCACTCGTTGTGGACCCCGTTCACGTCCCATGTACCGGGACTGAGGCCGGAGAGCTGGTACGTACCGTCCGCGGCCGTCGACGCCCGCTTCGCGCCCGGCCTGTTCCCGATTCTCATCGGGCCTGCGGGTCCTCCACTGTCCGCCGACTCAGACGGCTGATGCTCAACGGCGAAGACGGTTGCGTTCGGGATCGGTGCCCCGTCGCCGTCGAGAACCTTGCCGCGAAGCGTCACACCACGCTTGAGGACGACTTCCAGCTCCTTCTGTTTCGTGTCGTCAGGGATCACGACGTCGTCGAGCCGGGCCGTTGCGAACTCGCCGTGGGCAACCCAAACCGTGTACGGAGTACCTGTTTTCAGCTTAGTCTGTTCCCTGCCCGGACGGCCCTCAGGCGCCACGATCTTCCCGGCGCCGTCGGTTGCGCCGATTATGTTCCGCCAGATCATCCCGTCGGCAGCGCCGTCTTCGGAGAGGGACAGCATGGCGCCCTGGACCGGCCGGCCCGCCTCGTCGAGGACGCGCCCGACGATGCGCGGCGCGGTTGACGCTGCCAGCAGGTTGCTGATCTTGAAGTCGACGCCGGTGACGCTCTGCCCCGGCCCGATCAAGAGGCGTGTGGCGTACGGCGCCCTTTCCAAGTAACGCACGCGGTAACCGGGCGCGATGCCAACCTCCCCCGGCGGCAGGCCCGACAACACGTAGCAGCCCTCGTCATCGGTCTTGACCTGCACGGCGAACCGCGTCTGCGTGGTCGCGCTCACGGGCACGTGTGCGAGCGGCTTGCCGGTCGCCTCGTCGAGGAGGCGGCCCGAGATCGTCACGCCCTTCTCGAGCAGCACCTCGATGCCGTCGAGGTCCTCGTCGACGACGCGTATCTCGTGCTGGGCGACGAGCCCGTCGTGCGTCACGAAGAGGCGCGTTCGGCCGGACGAGAAACCCTCAAGGGCGAAGCTCCCATCGGACTTCGAAACCTCGCGGTCCCCGGGGACGCGCGTTTCGGCGCCGAGGCGGATGATCCAGGCCCCTTCGAGCGGCCGGCGCGTCGCGGCGTCGAGCACGCGCCCCGAGACGCGGAAGCCCTTCGTCAACGTGAGCTCGAAACGGCCGTCTCGCCACTGCGCGCTGCTCAAGTCGGCCGCGGCGTAGCCGGGAGCCGAGACACGCGCGTGGGACATGGCCTGGGACGGTGCCGCAAACGAGCCGTCCTCGCCTGTCGTTGCGACGTACGTCATGCAGTCGACCGTGGCGCCCGCAACCGGTTGGCCGGTCTCGTCGATCACCCTTCCCTCGACGAGGCCGGTCGGCACCATGCGGATCTCGATGTCGCGCTCTCCCTGACCCGGTTCGGCCAAGAGGAGGCCGTCGGTTGTGGGCGACATGAGCCCCTCCCTGCAGCACCACACGTACGCCGTGCCTCGCGGCAGGCCCGTGAACTCGAAGCGGCCGCGTTCGTCCGCACGGCATCGCCAGAAGCGCACCTGATTGGTCGGCGAATCGACCACATTGATGTTGGTGAACATGACCTCGGCGCCGGGGATGGGATTCCCGTCGGCGTCAACGACTCGGCCGGCCAGCGTACAGCCGTCGTCCCACGGCTCGCCGGCGAAGACAGCGCAGTGCGCGAGCACGAGTGCCATGGTAAGGAGCGTCAGGAAGCGGAGATGAGCGCACAGAATCGCCGTGGAGCGCATCGTGTTTCCTTCCTGACGGCAACGCCATCCCGGGCCGACACCGCGATGCATGAACAGGATCTCGCTCGGAATGACAGCCGTCTCGCCGAAGTCCGAAGTTCTCTGCGGGGACCCAGCCCCTCTGGCTCCCTAACATATGCTACTCCGCCTGACCCGGCCGGTCAACGGTTCGGGCGCAGCGCGCTCAACGAAACGCGTCGGGGGTCTCGAGGCGGATACATGCAACTCCGGAATCTCGAGCAGCCAGGGTGTCAACTGCCCGCGCCCTCGAGGACGATCAGGATTTCCGAGCCTTGGATGGCTTCGCCATTGGGCTGCACGTCCTTTGTCTCATAGCCAAGGGCGGAGACGGAGAGTCTCTCGACACTCGTCATGAGGGCGGCGAACTTGCCGCTGGGGCTATGATAGGTTGCCCACCAGAAGTTGATTGGGCATTCAACTTTGAACTGCGTGATGGGCTTGCCGTCCACGTCCACGACGCGACCGTGGATGAGCCCATCCTTGGGCGACGTGCCGGATCGGGCGGTGATGACGATATCCGAGGCCCCGATCTTGGCGTTCTCGATGCTGCCGGCGTAGCCGTCCCCGCGCTCGGCGGAGAGCCTGTACTCGGCCTCGGGCACGGAGTCGAAGCGGAACAAGCCCTGAGCATCCGTCCAGACCGAGCGCGATATCCGGAGCGGCTCATGGCATTGGGCCTCGACTTCGGCGTGCGGCAGCGGGGCACCGTTCTCGTCGGCCACGGTGCCTTCTATCGAGCCGGTTCTGAGCAAGCGGGCCGTGAAGTCACGCTCGGCTACCGGCTTCTCGTCCTCAACCTGGATCTGGTACGGGCCGTTGGTGGGCAAACACTTCTGGGGGAAGATGCCAACCACCCAGGTTCCCCGCGCCAGGCCCGGCATCTCATACGTGCCGTCCTGGTTTGTTACGGCGCCGAGTACCCGAGGGGCACCGCCCAACGCCTTCGGACGCAGCTTGTGGTCCTCGACGATGGCCTGCTCCGTTGCACATGCCAGGATGGCGACATCGGCGATCGGTTGGCCGTCGAGGCCGCGGACCGTGCCCGTCATACGGGCGCCGTTCTGGAGCGTGACGGTGAGCTGCTTGACCGACGTCTCCCCGGGGATCAGGACGTTCTCAAGACGCTTGGGGGCCAGCAGCGGCCCGAGAACCTCGATCGTGTATGGCTTGTCGGTCTCCAGTGCGAGCGGTTGGCCGGAGTACGTCATTGTCGCCGTGGAGAAGTCGCCTGTGATGTCAGTTAGAAGCATGAACTGTAACGAATCCGGCTCCTCAGGACCCAGGAAGAAGAGCATTGCGGAAGGCACAGGATCGCCGTTGTCATCGACGACACGCCCGGTGATGCGCGGGACCGACTGCGGATCGGGCGGCGCGTCGATCTGGAAGTCAACTCCAGCGACGAGCTCGCCCGGCTCGACGTGGGCGCAGACACAGCCGTAGAAGTTCTCGCCGCCCGTCCTGAACTGATCCGGGACCACATTCATGTTGCAGGAGAGAACTCCGGTGATGCGGTAGCGGCCGTCCGGTCCTGTGGTCGTCTGACGGGCGAACAGCCATCGCCTGGACGGGTCGATTCCCCAGAGGCTGACGGGAACGCCCTCGAGCGGCTGTCCAGTCTCCTTGTCGGTGATCCGGCCTTCGATCGTGCCGCCTTTGTCGAGGAGGATGTCGGCAGCGTCAAGCGACTTGCCGTCGTAGAGGTCGAACGTTACCTTGGCGATCAGATCGTCTTTCCAGACAAGCACCTCGGTCCTGGTTGGGTGCAGTTGATCGAGCCGGTAGCGGCCGTTCGGGCCGGACGCGGTCTTGGCGCGCCCGCCGAAGCGGAACAGCAACGCGCCCTCAACGGGCTTGCCGGTCGCCGCATCGAGCACGCGTCCGGAGACGACGATGCCCTTCGTGAGCGTGATCGTCCACGGCTCGTCCGCATCGGGTTGATAGTCCCCCGGACAGCGGCGATACCCGGGCGCCGTCACACCCGCGTGCTGAGCCACGGCGGCGGGGATCTTGAACGAACCGTCCGTGGCCGTCACGGTCACGTAGGTCCCAGTGCTAACTTCAGCTCCGGCAACGGGGCTGCCCGACTCGTCCGCGACGGTGCCGGAAACGAGCTCGGGCCGTTCCATGCAGACCTCGACGCCCTCCTTCGCACCGCCGCTGCGCGGGAACAGCAAAGAACCGACGTAGCCGTCGCCATTCCTGCTCCGGGCGAAAAGCCCCTCCTTGAGGAACACGACGTTGTTCACTCCAGGGCCCAGGCCGTGCAGCTTGAATGATCCATCGGCCGCGGACATCGTCTCCCACCGAACCTCAGTCCCCAACGGGCCATCTGCGAGAGACCAGTTCCACGCAACGACCTTGACGCCATGGAGGGGCTTGCCGTCCTCGTCGACGACGCGTCCGGAGAACACGTTGCCCTCGGCCCCGGCGTCCGAGACACGTAGACAGAACGGCGCGACCAGCAGCGAGAACACAACGGCGAGCCACAACGTGCCTGACTTCATGGCTCCTCCCTTGGGCGCGGGGTCACGCCGATTGCCCAGAGGAAACAGGGGCAGGGCCGTGCTCCCGAATCCCAACTGACATCGTGGCACAAGTCTGGCACGGGACTGCCGATGCGTCAACCCCGAGTCGGCCTACTTGAACGCGTCGGGGGTCTCGAGGCGGATGGCGTTGAAGGCGGTGTGGACGTCGCGCAGGTGGGCGAGCGTGCCGAGGAAGACGGAGAGCATGCCGAGGGTGAAGACGATGATGTCGACGGCGGCCAACGCCCGGCTGCCGACGACCATGTTGAGCGCAATGAGGAACGAGGTGAGAAGGAACAGGGCGATGGCGAGGTAGTGGAAGAGGATCGCGCGGCGCACGTGGCGGAGGCGTCGAGCAAGTCGCGCGATCTGACGGGCGAGGTTCGCCCTGCGCTCATCGGCGACGGCGGGTGCGCCGGCCTCGAGGCCGCGGCGCTCGGCGTTGAGCGCGCGCATGCGAGCCGCGAGCGTCGAGAACTTGTTGTGCAAGCTCAACAGCAGCAGGGCGGCGGCATTGATCATGAACGCGGGCGTGAGCATCCGGCCGATGATGACGGTGGTCGATTCGGGGTCGATGACGGCCACGACGCATCTCTCCTCGCTGTGTGTGCGCAGGTTGTTACACACCGCGGCTCAAGTCAAGGCTTGGCGTTCGTGCTCCCCTACTCGACGTCCAAGGGCGGGACGTCGGGGTGCGGCGTGACGTGCGGCGGGGGGACTTCTTCTTCGATGACGCGCATGGTGCGCCACTTGCCGCTGAGGAACCGGAAGAGCATCACGAGGGAAAGCGTGATGACGCAGGCCGCTGCCAGGGCCCACAGCCGGTAAACGGTGGCGTGGCCGGTGGTGTACAGGACCCAACTCGGCACGGCGACGATGCCGTAGGCGATCGCCGTCGTCGCGATGAGGGGGAAACGCGTGTCGCCCGCGCCGCGAAGGGCCGACACAAGGGTGATGGTGAAGCCGTCGAATACCGTGTAGAGGGCGACGAACCGCAGCAGCACGATGGTTATCGGCGCGTAGGTGCAGAAGTCCGCGGGGTCGGCGTTCAGCGCGAGCGGGGCGAGAAAGACGCGCGGCAGCAGCACGTAGCATGCCGCGAGTGTGCCCATGTACAGCGTCACCACGTGGAGGCCGGACCAGACGGTGGAAGCGGCCGTGTCGGGGCGGCGCTCGCCCTGACGCCGGCCGACGAGCGAGGAGATGGCGACGCCCATGCCGAACATCGGCATGAACGCGAGGTTGTTGATGGTGAAGGCGGCAGTCGTCGCCTTGAGCTGAGTGCTGCCCAGCCTGCCGATGAAGGCCAGGAACGTGGCCCATACGAGCACCTCGAGCATGCCAGTGAGGCCCGCCGGGGAGCCGAACCGCATGAGACGCAGGAACAGGTCCTTGTCGAGCCGGAAGCCGGAGAGGATGCCGAACTTCGCCCGATGCGTGCGCCGCAGTATGAGCAGCAGGTAGGTGAGCGCGCCGACGCCGTTGGCGGTGACGGTGGCCCACGCCGCACCGGCAATCCCCATCTCGGGGAAGCCGAGCCGGCCAAAGATCCACAGGTAGTTGAGGGTGACGTTGACGACGACCGACAACGCGGTGACCAGCATGACGGTGATCGTGTTGCCGCGCCCGGTGAAGAACGACGCGAGCGCGGCGGAAAGCACCATGAAGCCGGCGCCGCCGACGGTGATGCGGAAATAGGTCGTCTCGTGCCCGCGCACTTCGGCGCCGTGGCCGATCAGGTCGAACAGCGGCCGGGCAAACGCCGCCACCGTGAGGAAGACGGCCGTGGCGGCGAGCGCAAAGAATGCGCCTTGCCAGACGGCGACGCCGACGCGACGAGACATGCCGGCACCCATGTACTGGGCGACAAACGTGTTGCAGTACGCGGCCGTGTCCATGAACAGCACGATGACTGTGAAGCTCATGACGCCCGCCTGCGCCGAGGCGGCCATCGTGTCGCCCGAATACCACGCGAGGAACGTGCGGTCGACGAACAACTGAATGCTCCGGACGCCCATGCTCAAGATGAGAGGAAGCGCCACCTTGAGCAGCTCGCGGTAGCCGCCCTCAGCGTGCCATCGGTTGTTCAGGAATCGCGGGAGCATCGGAGCGCAGTTTCCGTGGTGTTGGCCGGCGACTCTACAAGCTCCAGGAGCGTATGTCGAGGAGGACGGCGAGTCCCGAGTCGGAGGATGAGCACGAGATGCCCTTGCCGGCAGCCGCGTAGCGGCGCCAGGTCGTAGCCTGGGCCGTCAGGCCCAGGAAGTCTAAGGCGCACCAGATAATGATGAGCGCCATCGGCGCGGCAGGAGTCGCGTGAGCGCGACAGGTCGCGCTTCTCGACGAGTCTCTGCCGCCCCTACGGGGCTCGATCCATTATTGCGCGATCTCTCACCTGGGCCTGACGGCCCAGGCTACCACCTGCCGCGCCCACCCGTCTTCAGCGGGTTTCCGGCGCTGGCGTCGGCTCGCCTGTTGCCTAAACGCGCACGAGCATGTACGCCTATCGGATCAAAGCCTTAGCGAAGATCAAGGCTCCTTATCCGACGATCTGGGGCACGAACGGCGCGTTCGGCGGCGGCTGTTGCGCAGGAACCTCGTGCGGGCTGGAGGTGTTGTGAGCGAGAAGGGTGTAGTGTGTTGTTGCACCGTGGAGCAGACGGTCTGCAGGACAAAGGAGATATGGACGTGGACAGGATCGGCCTCTTCTATGGGAGCACGGGCGGGAATACGCGGCGGGTGGCGGAGCTTATCCGCGACGCGTTTGCGGCCGAGGCCGTTGTGGAGCTGCACGACGTCCGGGGCGCGACGGACGAGGATTTCGCCCCGTATGACTTCCTGATCTTCGGCGCGCCGACGTGGCACGGCGGCGAGCTCCAGGACGATTGGGAGGCGTTCGTCTCGCACCTCGACGCGGCCGACCTGAGCGGCAAGACGGTCGCCCTCTACGGCCTGGGCGATCAAAAGGCGTATCCGGACGCGTTCCTCGACGCGCTCGGCACCCTCTACGAGCACGTCAAACGCCGGGGCGCAAACATCATCGGCCGCTGGCCCACGAACGGCTACGCGTTCACCCACTCCTCGGCCGTCATAGACGGCGCCGTCACAGACGCCGCCGTCGAAGACGCCGCCGTCGAAGACGGCGCGTTCATCGGCCTTGCCCTCGACGAGGAAAACCAACCCGACCTCACCCCCGCCCGCGTCACAAAGTGGGTCAAGCGCCTCCGGCTGGAGATGGAGGCCTAACCCGTCCAACCACAAAAAGGACCCCTCTCGACGAGAGGGGTCAAATGCCGGTTCTCAGGGTCGGCTGCCCCACGACTCTGTAGTCTTGTTGTGGGAAGACCGCAGATTCGGAAGTGCTAGAATTTTGCTCATATGCTATCCTAGATGCAGGAGCTTGTCAACACTTCTTTTCGGGGGTGGCCATGAAAGCTTACACCCTAGGTCTTGACCTGGGAGCGAACTCACTGGGCTGGGCGATCGTTCCGGACGAGCCTACTGCGGAGACGGGAGGACTGGTAACGGGTGTGCGTGTCTTCCCACAGGGAACTGAGCCAAGGAGGACCCGGGAGCAATCGCGGAACAAGGATCGCCGCGACGCGCGGCAGATGCGCCGCCAGCTCTATAGACGGCGGCGCAGACGGCGCAAGGTTCAGCACCTGCTCGTCGAAGGGAGCGCGATACCCGACACGCCTGAAGCGCTGGCCGAGCTGCGCTCGTACGACCCATACGAGCTTCGCCGCAAGGGACTCGACGAGGAGCTGACGCCCTCCGAATTCTCGCGTGTCCTCATCCACATGGGCAAGCGGCGCGGCTTCAAGAGCAACAAGAAGGCCCAGGGTGACGCGCGCAAGGAACAGAGCAAAGTCGTCGGACCAGCCATAGACCAACTCTCAGCGAAGATGCAAGCGGCCGGCGCTCGCACGCTCGGCGAGTACCTGGCCATTCTGCGCGCGCGGGGTGAGAAGGTGCGCAACTACCAAGGCGGCGCCATGTACACAAGCCGCGAGATGTACCAGAAGGAGTTCGGGAGACTCTGGCGTAGGCAGGCGTCTTCGAGACCTGACCTGTGGACGGAAGACCTTAAGGGGTCCCTGGAGAACGCGATCTTCGGGCAACGCCCGCTGAAGCGAGTGAGTCACCTCGTCGGCAAGTGCCAACTCGAGCCTGAGGAGCCCCGCGCCCCGAAGGCCAGCTGGTTCGCCGAGCAAGTGCGCCTCTTGCAGGAGGTCAACAACCTGAAGATTCTCTCGCGTCGAGGCGACGAGCGCAAGCTCACACCCGACGAGCGAGAACGCCTCCTCCACGAGCTGATGACGCGGGTCAGCGATCCAGCGCTCGATACGGTCAAGAAGAAGGTGCTGAAGCTGGGAGAGGCTGAGTCGCTCAACTACGAAGGCGGGCGGCGCGGGAAGATGCAGCCGAACAAGATCGAGGCGCGGATGCGCAAGCTCTTCGGCAAGGAGTATGAGGCCAAGGCCGGTTGGCTCCGCGAGACGGTGTGGGAAGCGCTCGTCCATGACGAGGTCGAGGAGTTCGAGGAGAAGGCCCTGGGCGAATGGGGGTTGACGCACGAACAAATCGACGCGCTGTACAAGATCGATCGTCCTGACGGCTACAGCCGGTTCTCGCTCAAGGCGCTCAGGAAGCTGCTCCCGCACCTTGAGCAGGCCAGACTGATGCACGAGGCCATCGCGGCCGTCGGCTACAAGAGCCCCGAGACAGAGGAGCGCGGATGGCTACCGCCAGTGAAGGCCGGTGACTTCCGCAACCCCGTCGTGATCCGCGCGCTCAGCGAAACGCGCAAGGTCGTCAACGCCATCGTGCGCGAATACGGAAAGGCCTCGCGCATCGTGGTCGAGCTGGCTCGAGAGACGCGGGGGACGATCACGAGCCGTCAGGAACGCCTCAAGTTCAACCGCGAACAGGAGGCCTACCACACGAGAATCGCCGCCGAGCTCAAGGACCAGGGCATGACACCGTCGCGTCGACTCATCGAGAAGTACAAGCTGGCCGATGAGTGCGACTGGGTCTGTCCCTATACGG
>Ga0315549_1003608_pt1 | contig 13672 bp, 12 predicted proteins | sample SalMarSW160200MG_FD_203101 | JGI IMG/M metagenome (GOLD analysis project Ga0315549, IMG submission 203101) | Salt marsh sediment microbial communities from the Plum Island Ecosystem LTER, Massachusetts, United States - Salt Marsh Sediment SW1601-200 ... | reverse complement strand
ATGGCTCATGAGGGTAAAGATATAGTAAATACTTACTAACCTAGCTTGAGCTATCTTTGTTTTTGAAGTTGCTCATAAGAAGAAAAAAAGTTTTGTGATTAGAAGCGAACTTTAGTTCGCAAGGAGTCTTTTTTCTCCTTTATTTAATTTTAGATATTAAAACAAGGATTATTGAAAAAATTTTACTTTTTTATTAATTTTCTAAACAAAAAAAGGAAATTATATTAGTTATATGGATTATATCAACATAAGATTCTTAAATCATTAAACTTTGTTTAGTAATAAGTTCGGAAAATTAACAGTGAAGGTTAAAATAATGTCTAATTATGAAAATGAAGTTTATAGGCAAGTAGAAGCAAAAAATCCCAGTGAACCAGAATTTCATCAAGCTGTTAAAGAAGTATTAGAATCATTGATACCATGTTTGGAAAGACATTCTATTTATAGAAAAAATAAGATTCTTGAAAGAATCATTGAACCAGAACGTCAAGTAATATTTCGAGTTCCTTGGGTTGATGATAATAATGAAATTCAAGTAAATAGAGGATTTAGAGTTCAATTTAATTCAGCAATCGGTCCTTTTAAAGGAGGATTAAGATTTCATCCTTCTGTATACTTAGGTATAATTAAATTTCTAGGATTTGAACAGACCTTTAAAAATTCTTTAACTGGGTTAGCTATGGGTGGTGCAAAGGGCGGATCGGATTTTGACCCTAAGGGAAAGTCAGATATGGAAGTGATGAGATTTTGCCAATCTTTTATGACAGAATTATATCGTCATATAGGACCCTTTACTGACGTCCCCGCAGGTGACATAGGTTGCGGAAGCCGAGAGATTGGTTACCTTTACGGAAAATATAAAAAGATTTCAAATTGTACAGATGGTGTTTTAACTGGTAAAGGATTGGAATGGGGGGGCTCCTTAATTAGACCTGAAGCAACGGGATATGGAGCAGTTTATTTTGCTGAAGAAATGCTTAGAGTAAAAGGTGAGGAAATCAAGAGTAAAATTGCTACAGTCTCAGGCTCAGGCAATGTAGCTCAATATACTGTAGAAAAGCTTAACCAATTAGGAGCTAAGGTAGTTACTTTATCTGATTCGAGTGGATCTATATATGATCCTGATGGAATAACGGGTAAAAAATACGATTTTTTCTTAGAATTAAAACAAATAAGAAGAGGAAGAATTAAAGAATATGCTGATGAATTTAATGTAGAATATCGTCCTAATACAAGACCTTGGGATATAAAATGCGATTTAGCATTTCCAAGTGCTACTCAAAATGAAATAGAAAAGGAGGATGCTCAAAATCTAGTGAATAATGGTGTGATTGCTGTATCTGAAGGAGCAAATATGCCCTCAACTCCTGATGCTATAGAGATATTGCAAGGAGCAGGAGTTGCTTTTGGTCCTGGTAAAGCTGCAAATGCAGGTGGTGTAGCAACATCTGGTCTAGAAATGTCTCAGAATTCCTTAAGATTATCTTGGACACGGGAAGAAGTTGATGAAAGATTACATCAAATAATGATAAACATTCACAAAAATGCTTATGAAGCATCTAAAGAATATGGAAAACCTGGAAATTATGTTCTTGGTTCTAATATTGCAGGATTTATAAAAGTGGCAAATGCAATGATAGCTCAAGGACATTGGTAAATCGTAAAATTTACTCTATTGTACCCAGCCAATATTTCTTTTTTTTATTATCAATTGTTTATATATATCTCATTTTAGGAATATTACTGAAGCTCCTTATATCCTGCAAATATATAGAAATATATATATTCTAAATGCAGAGCTATCATCTTTTCCATGATATTAATATAGAGTAATAAGTGAAATAGTAAGATTTAAATATTTGGCAATATTCATGTATACCAAACCATATATTAATATATATAAAATAATAAAATAAATTTTAGAATTTTACAGAAAAGGGTGAAAATTATAGAATTTAATATTGATCCATTATTAAATGGTATTATAGCTTTAGTTGTGATCATTGTAATATTTGTTATTATCCTTATTGTTTCAAGTATAAAAACTGTTACTGAATATAAAAGAAGAATTGTTTTCCGATATGGGAAATATAATAGAACTGTGGGACCTGGTATAGTATTCATATTACCATTTATTGAAAAATCACTTGAAGTAGATATGAGAATAAAAACACAAGATATAGATAGACAGGATATTATAACAAAAGATAATATTCCAATAACTGCTGATACGAGTGTATTTTATAAAGTTATAAATCCTCAATATGCAAGAGTTAAGATAGAAAATTATATGAAAGCTATCATGAACTATACTCAGGGAGCATTAAGAGATGTTATTGGTGGAATGGAACTTGATGAAGTACTTACTCAAAGAGAGAAAATATCTAAGGAGATTCGAAAGGTAGTTGATGAAGAAACCAGAGAATGGGGTGTCGAAATTACACAAATCAAAATTCAACAAATTGAATTACCCCAGAGTATGAAACGAGCTATGGCTGTACAAGCAGAAAAAGAACGTGAGAAAAGAGCAGCTATAATTGCTTCTGAAGGTGAATTAGATGCGGCAAAAAATATAGCAGAGGCAGGAATGTTATTATCTGAATCTCCATCAGCAATTCAAATAAGAACATTACAAACCATTCAAGATATCTCTCACGAGCCTTCACAGAAAATTATAATTTTTATGCCAAATGATATTGGAAATCTATTGAAAAAATTCACAAAATAGAAATTTTTATCACAAAATCATAATTTAGTATAATTTTCTTTTTTTTTAATAAATCCTATAATCAATTACAGAAAAAGTTAAATCTTATGTCAAATACATCAGATAAATTAACTAATTTGTTTATTTATGAATCACAAATGAGGTCTCTTTATGAGATCTTTGCAAAAAAGGCTCAAAAAGAGGGATTTTTATTAATATCAAATCTTTTTAACAACATTTCTATTTTAAAAAAGCAATATATTAAGTGGATTTTTCATCTTTTACACAATACTAAAGAAGATGTTCAGATTGATACAAATAATTCAGTTGATTTTAAAGTAATTATTGATTTTGGTACAACATTAGAAAATCTAGCAACTGTTGTAAAACAACAGGATTATGAATGTCGTGAATTATATCCTGAAGTCATAAATACAATAAAAGAGGATGGAATAACTAAAATTTTATCTAAATTAAAGACTATAGTTGAGATTAAAAAAAAAAAATATCATCGACTTGCATCAATTCAAAATATATTCGAACTTAATATTTTAATGAAGGGGAATGATCTTATTATTTGGATTTGTCAAGGATGTGGTTTTGAAATAGCTGAAGATAACCTCCCCGATGATTTTATATGTCCTTTATGTGGTCATCTAAAATCTTATTTTGAAAAACAAAATCTAAATATTTTCAATAATCACGATAATATATGGAAATGTATGGAATGTGGAGAAGAACTAATGATAGACCAAATACCAGATAGTTGGATTTGTGATAAATGTGGCTCTTCAAAAGATTATTTTAAGAAAAAACCAGCTAAGGAGATTTTAAGTAGTTTTATTAGTGATAAAAAAGAGAATATAATTTGGCAATGCATGGAATGTGGAGAAGAAGTTTTAATGGACAATATACCAGATAGTTGGAATTGTATTAAATGTGGACGATCCAAAGTCTATTTTAAAAGAAAAGGAGTATCTTATAATAAAATCGGATTAGAATTAAAAAATCAAGAAAAAGCTGTATGGATTTGTAAAAATTGTGGGCATACTGTAGAGTTTAATTTACATAATAATTGGAAATGTCCGTTATGTGATAATTGATTTTAAATCTTCACTATTACTTTATATATTATTGCAATTAGCTGTTTAGATAAAATAAGTTCACTATTTATCTTTGAATAAAAAGAATCCTTATTTAAACAAATAATTTTAATTGTTTAATTAATTGCTACAATTATGACCTTTGAAGATGAAATTGAGAAAGCAAAAGATCGTTTTGAATCAATTATTAAAGAACAATTAATAAGAATTGAGAAAATAAAGGTAGAAGGAGATTGGATTGATTATTTATCTTTAAAACCACTCATTATAGGTATTATTGGTGGAGATGGTATAGGGCCTGAAATCTCAAAGCATGCAAAAACAATTCTGGAGTTTATTCTTAAAGATGAGGTAGATGAAGGAGGGGTAGAACTTCGAGAAATACAAGGTTTAACTATTCAAAATCGAGCAGAGAAAAAGAAGGCTATTCCAGATGATGTTTTATTGGAAATTAAAAAATGTCATGTTTTATTAAAAGGTCCAACTACAACACCGAGAAAAGGAGACAAATGGCCAAATATCGAAAGTGCCAATGTTGCTATACGCAGAGAGTTAGATCTTTTTGCAAATGTTCGTCCCGTGAAAGTTCCAGAAAAAAAAATAAGTTGGATATTTTTTAGAGAAAATACAGAAGGTGCTTATATTCTTGGTTCCAAAGGTATAAATATTACTGATGATTTATCTCTTGATTTTAAAGTTATTACTACTCAAGGTTCTGAAAGAATTATTAGATTAGCATTTGAATATGCAAAACAACATAAAATTGATAAAGTCACTGTTGTAACAAAAGCAAATGTTATAAAAGCAACAGATGGAAAATTCCTAGCAGTTGCTGAAAGAATATCAAAAGCTTATCCTAATATTCAATGGGATGACTGGTATATTGATATAATGACCGCAAAATTAATAGATCCTGCAAGACAAAATCAATTCAAGGTTATTGTTGCACCAAATCTTTATGGTGATATTATAACAGATGAAGCAGCTCAGATGCAAGGAGGAGTAGGGACTGCAGGGAGTGCAAACATTGGAAAGAGATACGCTATGTTTGAAGCTATACATGGATCTGCTCCTCGAATGGTTGAGGAAGGTAGAGCCAAATTTGCCGATCCAATGAGTATGTTAAGAGCAGTCATAATGCTCCTTGAACATATAGGTTATAAGGAAAAAGCAAAACGACTTGAATTAGCTTTGGATATATGTGGTATTTATGAGAAAAAAATAATTCTTACTGGAAGAGCAAATGGTGGAACTGGAGACGAACTTGCCAATTATATTATGGAGACAATTCAAGAGTCTAATTTAGAAAAAAAATGGAAATCTTATCAATAGTATATTATAATTTAATTATTAGTTCCCTACTATAGTAACATTATCCGCACCAGTATTTTATAGTAAATATAAACATTTTTCATATTTTACTAATTTAGTCTTCTACTAATATTGAATAAAATTAAAAATGTATATAATTAGAATCAAAAAATTAAATTATAATACTGAATTAATACTCTGACATAAATTTTATTCGCTAAATACTATTTTGATTAATTAATAATTAATTCGTTATAATTCATTACATTTATTAAAAGCTATTTATTAATTTTCTTAATTAAAATAATAATCATTTTTTATTGATCTCATGAGTATTCATCTTCCACTTCTAATCCTGAGTTTTGTATTTTTTATATTGATTATCATAAGTTATACCATCGAAAGATTAGATTTTGTAGCTATTTCTTTATTATGTTGTTTCATTTGTGCTACAATAACAGGAATGACTTTAAAAAAAAATATTGATATTTTTATTGGGTACATAGAATGGGAGCCTATCATCATCATATTGAGTATGAGTATCATAACTAAGATTGCTGAAGATTCAAATATTTTAGAGTTTCTTGCTGTAAAACTTTTTAAATTTTCTAAGGGAAATCAACGTGTTTTTTTCTATTTAATATGTATTATTACAACTCTACTTGCCTCAATTATTTCTGATGTAGTTGTTGTCTTAATAATCGCTCCTATTGTCATACGTCTCTGCCATTTTCTAAAAATCAGAGCAGGAACATATTTGATGGGGATGACTATTTGTATAAATATTGGTTCCATAATAACACCTTTTTCAAGTGGAGAAAACATCATTATTTCTAATGCATTTGGCTTAGATACTCTATATTTCATTAAAAATTATTGGATTTTTTCTTTTATATTATTATTCTTAACAATTTATCTACTAGATCGTTTCTATTTAAAAAAAGAGCCTAAAATTGAAGAAATTCAAAAAAAATTTGTAATTGAGCTGATTAATAGTGATATAATGATAAAAAATAAGAAAATGTTCTATATCAATGGGATTGGAATTATAATTACTATCTTATGTTTTGCTAGTTTACCAATTTTATATCTTACAGCGATCATATCTGCTTTAATTCTTGTTATAATAAATAAAGGATATAATAAAAAATCAATGAGTCAACTTTTAAGAGATGTTGAATGGGAAATTATCTTCTTTTTCATTTCTTTATATGTTGTTGTAGGATGTCTACTATTAGCAGGGTTTCAAGAAATCTTTACTGATATACCATTTAATGCATTACATCCTATTTTATTATCGCTAATATTATTATTAATGGTAAGTGGAATAAGTGGAACTGTTGCAAATACACCTACCGCATTGATTTTTATCCCAATAATTCAAATTTTAATAGACCCATCTCCAGGAGGATGGGAATTTGCTGAAACACCATTACTTTTTGCATTTATCATTGGAATTAATCTTGGGGGCAATTTTCTTGTTCAAGGAGCCGCATGTGATATGATGACTTTAAAAATCGCCAGAGATTCTGGTGTTCAAAATCTCAATTATAGAAGATTAGCTAAAAATGGAGCATTATTTGCATTTATCCACATAGGATTTGCAATTTTATATATTATCCCTCTGGTTTTGTTAACAGGATAAACCAATTGTTCCAAAAAGTAAATGAATTTGAATATATTAATTTATTTTATATTGTTTTCAAAATCATGCCTAATTTTTGGAAAACTGTAAATAAAACTTAAAAATACTATAGTCAAATAAAAGTTAAAAGTCATATAATAATTAAAATTCTTATCAAATAATTCCTTTTCTTCTAAGTAAAGGAAAGTAAAAATTTCAAATTTAATTCCTTTTATATATGACGCAGTTAATATTCACTCATTCTAATCATTTTTATCTTATTAATACAACCAATTAAATAAGTGAGGAATTGTTGTTATGATTAAATATTTAATGTGTTATAAATAATAAAGAAATGCATAATTTTTTATATGATCAGATAGATCTATTTTTTATCATAAATAAATTTAAATTTAAAAATAAATAAGGAAAAGAAGATGAACTCTAGAAAAAAGTTATTAATTGCTTTTATTGGTTTGTTTATAATGTTTTCTGCTTTCGGAACCTCTAAGGCTGCAGATATAGGGGTTAAAGAAGGTAAAACTTTTAAATGGGACATTAAAATATCAATAACAGGCATTACATCTTTAAGTGGTAGTATGACTATGGAAATTACCAATGTTGGAACAGTAGGTGATACTACAACAGTTACAGGTAATATAACTATATCCATGTTGGGTATTCCTGTGGAAGTTTCAGGAACTATATTGACTTGGAATAATGTAACTGAAGTTGCGACTTTTGGAATTCAAGCTACCGTTAATTCAAGCATATATACTGTCTTATTAGCTCCAAGACTTGATTTAGACGTGGTAGCGGCTTATGTGGGCGGAACCGTAACCGGTACTAATACGGTGGAGGTTCAAATACCTGACGGTCCAATAGCAGTTTCCACGTTTGATGATAATGGTGTTTTAATTTCAATGAAAGCATCTGATCAATCAGCGTCAGTCTCTGTTACTAGAACTGCCAGTGATGAAGTTTCATTTGGTTATGCTTTTTTATTTATCATTCCAGCGGCAGTTATTGCATTAGTAATCAGAAAACGGAAATCCATGAAATTAATTTAAATTAGATTTTAAATTTTAAAAATTTTTTTTTACTTATTATTCTAAAAGACTTTAAATTTTAGCACTTAACTTTTTTTTATAATAAGATTTTATCTAATGCTATAATTGAAAAATCTAAAATTAATCTAAAAATGTTTTAGTATGGATTGTGTAATTTTTATAGATTTAATTATTCTAAGAGGAAAAGAGAAAGTAAAAATTTATCCAAATTAAGTTCTTTTAATAAAATTAAATTATTGACTAAATAACTAAAGATATTTTCATTTTTAAAATAATACAAAGTCATTTTTTGCCCAAGGTTTCCTTTAATAATTTTTATGACATTTTTAATTAATTTAATCAGAAGTCTCTCTACTATCATCATATTACATTCACTAGGATTTATATTAATTATATTAAATCCAGAATCTCTTGTAAAGGTAATTTTATGTAATTCTGAATCTGCAATAAAATCGGGATCTTGTTTTAATTTATTAAACATATCTTCGAGTTCATTATATAATCGTTCTTTTTCTTTTATATTCGAAAAAATATTCATTGACATATTTAGTATCTGTTGGAATATTCCCAAAATATCAAAAAATTCAGCTATTGTTGTTATATTTTCAGCTTCTTTCCATTGATGATAATATTCATCAATTGTTTTTTTAAATGGATAGAATCTTTCGATATTTCCATTCCATTCTTCTTTCATAAATTTAGCAAAGTTATTATTTTCTACATAATCCTGAATAAATGATTGTTTAATTATGTTTAACCGTGCTCTTAATATTTCTGCATGTACATCTTTATTATCTGCTGCAATAAATAAAAGATTAACACCTTTTTCTTCCAGATAAACCCATCTCAGGCCCCCCATTTCGATACTCTCAATTCCTTGTTTAAATTCAAAAACAGTAAAGTGATTTAAAGCAGTTAATAGACCTGAAACTAAATCCTCATTAGCCATTAAATCTTGATAAGCCTGATAAACTAATGTTACTCCACTTTCACTATTGAGTATCCAAATATTCATATTTTTTCTCCATTAATCCTTGCATTGATTATTAATATTTTTTTATATAAATTTTTTATAATTATATTATATCTTTTAAATCTCTTATATCAAATTATTTATATCATTTGATTTACAGTAAGATTGTAAATTTCGAAGTATTTCAGATAATTTTCTTCTTAAAACCAGTTCACTTGCATCTCCCATTATATTTAAGAAATCACTTGCTAAGGTGAAACTATGGACAAATACACCAACTTTGGATTTATTAGGATCTAATGATTTAATTCTTAACCGTGCTTCTAGTTTTTTAACATTTTCATTATTTCTTACATTTAACTCAATTAATCTTCCCTTTTCTGGAGTTTCTCCCTTATCTTCTAATAATAATTCCCCACTCATTTTCACGGGTATCTTTATAATATCGATTTCGTCTGTAATATCACTGTGAAATACATTAGGAGAAATAAAATTCACTTTAATCTTCTTTACGGGACTAATGGTTTCCCATACTTTTGCGCTATATATCGCTCTCAGGAGAGTTTCCTTATCACAATCAACCTCAACGACTTTGGAAATTAATTTATCTGTCAACAAATCATCACCTTTTAATATGTTTTATAATAAAATATATTTTTTTTAAGTTTTAATTATTTACACTAAGAATATTTCATCTTCAATTTATAAAATCTTTTAAATGAAATATAATACAGATTAAAATCTACCATATAATAATTAATTTTTCAAAATATTATAAATTACCTCAGACTTCCTCAATTTTTTCATTTTTAAATCAAGTAAAATAATTTTTCATCATAGGTAATAAATTTTAGAATCTCCCAAATTTTTATACTTTCTTTTCTCTAAATAACTTACTTTCTTTTATATCATTAATCTCTCCACATTTAGGACATGTCCATTCTTTATTACCAGTCTTCACAGAATTAAGACATTCTTCACAAAGGGCTGTATCACAGATACAATAATGGAGATTACCTACTTTTTTTACAAAATCTTTTTTGCAAACATAACAAAATGGTGGGGGAGTATCACTCATTTTTATTTGATATGATTTTTTGAATAATATTCTTTATTATAGTTTTAATTGTATTTAATATTTTATTATATATTAATAAAAAACTATGATTATTTTGAACAAACTAATACAAAGAATTCAATTACTTGCACTTGTTAGTATCTTTTTCATTTATAAAATTATTATGGCTATAATTGAAGAAAATCAAGCCGATCTAATTCTCTGGGGACTAATCTTAGTAATATATATGATTTCTTTAGTTATTCTTTATTTTATTGTAAAAAAAAACCAAGAAAAATGAATTTAATGATTAAGACTGTTAAAAGATATTATAGTATTTCCCATAAATTCTTTTAGAATAAACTCCTAATTTTTTTTATCTTTTTAAATCTTATTTTAAAAATAAAGAAAACTAAAAGGAAATAATGAAGTTTTAAATTCTATTTGATTTTAGAATATGCTATTTTTAGAAGTTCTTCTGTTTTTTTCGTAAAACTTACTATAATATCTTCAACATCTATTTCTGAATCAATTAAGCCTACTCCCTGTCCAGCTAGAATTGCTCCATTCACTACATCACCTCTATATACATATTCATATGGTTCTAAATTTTCACGCATCATTTTTACATCAAAGGATGACTCAAAATCTACTTTTTCTTCTTTTGAAAATGCTTTTCCATGTTCTATTGAATATTTATTTTTTAATAATCTAATAGGGCCAAATGCTCCCGTTGTAAGTAGGGTATCTTTATCAGTCGCAGGATACAACACTGATTTATAATTTTCATGAAATTCACTTTGTTTTGTAGCAATGAATCTAGTACCCATAATGATAGCATCTGCTCCTCCTGCTATTGCCATTGATAGTCCTTCTGGTGATGCAAATCCTCCAGATGCTATAAGGGGTAATTGCGGGAATTTATTTACTACTTCTTGAATAAGTATTAATGTTGTTATTTCTTCATAACTTTGATGACCTCCCCCTTCAATGCCAGTTACTATTAATCCATCACATCCAGAATCTACTACTTTTTGTGCTAAATAAAGAGCAGGTGCAACATGAAAATGTTTTATTGTCGGACAACTATCTTTCCATAATTTGGAAACTTTTCTTGGACTCCCTGCTGAAGTAATACCAAAAACACATTGTTCTTGTATGCGAGGATTTTCATTTATCCATTTTACTAATTTTTTAGCTAATGGAATAGAATCAAGTTGTAGCCTAGCAGTTCTTATATTTATTCCAAATGGTTTATCAGAGTGCTCAATAAAATAATCAACACTCTCTTTTATTGCTTTAATATTATCCTGATCTAACATGTTTATATGACTAAGAACACCCAATCCCCCTGCTTCTGAAACTGCTACTGCTAATTCTGTTGTATAAAAGGGACCCATAGGAGCGCTTATTATCGGGTATTTTATACCAAACATTTCAGTTATTCTTGTCTTTATCATATTTTATTCCTGTTTGTTTCCTTATTAAAATTTTTTAAAATATAAAAATATATAAAAATACTTTTAAAATAAAATCAATTATTATAAAGTAGAATTCTCAATTATTATTAAATCGAATTAATCAAACAATAAGTTATATAAATGAGTTATTTAAATTACTTTTATACATATTTAAAAATAATAAAATGATGATAAAAATAAAAATATAATTTATAGATTTTGAATTATATTTGGTACACTCAAACCAAATCCATACAGAAAAATACCTTGTATTAAAGCAAAAATGGCAATCCCTAAAGCAACAGGTGGAAATGATAAAACTTTGGAAATTAACACAAAGATTTTTAAATAAAATTTAAATAATACCGCAACAGTACAAGCTACTATGATAAAAATAGCTATACAAATATATTTAAAGTATTTCCCTAAAATATAATCAGCTAACACTGTATCAGGAACGAGTGTAGCAAATAGGATGGTTGCTACTGCTCCAACTAATATTCCAAATAAACTAGATAAAGGAAGATCTTTTATTGGTTTAAAGAACATTGCAATTCCTATTATAATTAAATATAAACATGTAAACTGATTTGCGTGTGCCTCTGTTGCTTCCACGTATCTAAAACTTGGAGGTATATCTAAAATTAAACCCATTGCACCTGCCCAGACACATAAAACTCCTACAACTAAACCTGACCAAGATATTAATTTTAGTAATATTAACATTCGTTGTTTTGGTTTTTCTACTTCTTGTTCTAATTTTCTTTTTGAAAATGATCCTCTCCTTTTTCTATCGATACCTAACCAACTAATAGCGATAATTCCGCTTATTATAACCATAATTCCCCCAGATTGGGCAACCAATTCAAAGAAATCTTCTATATATGTCCAATAATCGTTTTGAAAAATCATTATTATTTCATTAAAAATTTTTTTTTATATTCTTAAATAAATTGAGATTTTAAAAATATGTTTAAAATTTTTATTCAAGAAAAAATTATACAATTCTCTTATTAAAAATAATGATAATTTATTTAAATCTAAATTATTACTTCAAGTTAAAAATAACATTTATTAAAATAAAGAAAAATGAATGATATTAAAAAAGAAAAAAAAAATCATAAAAATGAGTTTTGTACTGGATGAGGAATAATTGATGGTATTATAAATAGTATTAGAAAAATCAAACAAAATCATCAAAAAAAAATCAAAAAAAAAATAGAAGAAAATTAAAACAGAAATTCTCAAAGATTTGATCAAAAAAGTTAGGATCTAATCTTAAAGTTCTGCAGGAACTAGAGAATATAAATTAAATAATTAAAAAAATAAAAAATAAAGTTTTATCTTAAAAATCGATTGGTTATTTTCAATATGAAATTAAAAGTAGTAAGATAAGGAATAAAATCTTATATCTAAACTAACTTTGACCTTTTATATTATTCTATTAATTTTAAAGGTCTCCCTACTCCAATATAATATATCTTTTTTGGTAATTCCATTATTTTAAATATATTTTGACAATCAATTAATAATTTTAATTGATTACACTCTTTCAATAGGTCTTTGAATCCCTGAGATTTAAATTCTTCATGTCCTGTAAGTATAATAATTAGTGGATAATTATGTTTAAGAAATGTATAATCAGATTCTATATTAATTCCAAGTAGGGTTTCACCTTTAAAATAAGGATCATATATCGTAATTGAAGCATTAAATTGTTTTAAATCTTCTATAATTGGAATTGATGGAGAAATTTGAATATCTTTTACATTTGGTTTGTATGCAATACCTAAAATTGCAATTGGAGTTCCAGAAATAGATTTTCCTATTTCATTTAATCCTTCAAAAATTAATTCAATAATATGAGATGGTTGTCTTTGATTTATCTCAGTTGCTGAACGGACTAAATTAGGAGTGAAAGATACACGATATCCATCATCCATAAGATAATAGGGATTGCTAGGTAGACATGGACCACCCACACCAGGACCTGGAAAATGAGGTAAAAAATTATATTTAGATTTTGCTCCTTTTATAATTTCCATATAATCTATATCTAACAATCTTGATAATTGAGCAATCTCATTAGCAAAAGCTATATTTACAACCCGAAAGATATTTTCAATTAATTTAACAGAATTTGCAGTTCTAGGATTGCTCACCTTTATAATTTCTACTCCAAAAATGTTTTTATAGAAATTTGCTACAATATCACATGCAAATTCATTACTAGCTCCTACTATTCTTGGAATAGATATAAGATTTTTCATTATATTCCCTGGATTTGCCCTTTCTGGGCATGACACAATCCAAAAATCTCTATTAATTTTTAAACCAGATATATTCTCTATTAGTGGAATTGCTTTA
>Ga0315549_1003605_pt1 | contig 13682 bp, 12 predicted proteins | sample SalMarSW160200MG_FD_203101 | JGI IMG/M metagenome (GOLD analysis project Ga0315549, IMG submission 203101) | Salt marsh sediment microbial communities from the Plum Island Ecosystem LTER, Massachusetts, United States - Salt Marsh Sediment SW1601-200 ... | reverse complement strand
CGTCCGAGTCCATCGCCAACTGTCGCAGTTTGAGTTTCACTTCGCCGGTGACGTGAGGAATCATCTGCACGTCTCTTCCGAGATAGTCGCCGTGCCTTTCCTTGTGAAGCACCGAGCTGAATATCTGTCCGCTGGTGGCGAAATTAGCCTTGCTCAAGTTCTGGTCGAGCATCCGCTCGTATGTGCCGAGGTCCATATCGCACTCCATCCCGTCATCCAGCACGAATACCTCGCCGTGACGGAACGGATTGAGCGTGCCGGAATCGACGTTGAGATAACCCTCCAGTTTTATCGGCGCAACCTTCAGGCCTTTATCCTGACACAGCAAAGCCAGGCACGATGAGAATATCCCCTTACCCAGCCCGCTCATCACAGTACCGAGCACAAAAACGTATTTCGTCCTTCCCTTTCGATAGCCTTTGGGCACCGGCGAGAAGAACTCACTCTCGGTCGATGTATCACTAACCGCCGCCAACAAATCCTTTTCCATCAATCAGCCTTCCTTCCACTTTTCAGCCACAGAGTTTTTCTTTTTTATTTTCAAGCCACAGAGAACACAGAGCCCACAGAGAATAAATTGTTACCTTTCTATTATCTTTCTACACATTTTGTCAAAACCCCCTACTATCTTGCTTACCTCATTACCAAAAACATCTCCCTCTTTGGATTTCTTATAGAAACCTCCCCAAATAATTTTCTGTACCTCTATAATCTCATCTTTGCTCAATCCCTTCATAGAATATCTATCAGCCGCAAATAAAAGTTCTTTCACTTTCCCTCTCATATCGTTAAATGCTTTGGTTGGTTCTGTCCCAAATCTAGCACGAAATCGCAATTCTATACTATAAAGTTTACTAAAAACATCTTGCTTCTCACCAAAACGATTTCTGATAGTATGAGTATACTTGTATTTTTCCTTTGAGTACTCACCTTCCAACTCTGAAGGGAATTCAAAATCTTGTAAATCATTGCTGAATATAAAGCTGTTGCGAAGATAGGCAATAGCATGTTCCGCTTGATAGAACAGAACAAGTGCCTCTTCTAGTAATTCCGAATTGCGTTTGAATCTATATTCTCGCTTCCAGGCATTAATGCCGTATATAGCTGTAATTGAGGCGGCTACTATTGCGAACGTACTTATTATTTCTAAAATTAATTTTATCTGCTCATCTGTCATTATCTTAAAATCTCTGTGTTCTCTGTGCCCTCAGTTGCTTATTTTACATATCTCTGTGACCTCTGTGTCCTCTGTGGCTATATAGAATTTATATTTTAAAAACCGTGTAAATCCGTGTTAATCCGTGTCTTATTTTTTACTTCTCTGTGTCCTCTGCTTGTCCCGCCGTAGTTTTAACGAAGGCGGATGGCTAATAATTAACTTTCCTCTGTGGCCAATTATGAAACCATAGAGAAGCTGACAAATCCGGTGGGCGTAATACGTCTGGCCCGAACGATTGTAGCAGGGGACCGGCCAAAGAGCAACACTGTAATTAGTTTCTATGACAGAGGATTCCATCCGCTCATAAACTCTAAAACTTTAAAAAAACCGTGTTAATCTGTGTTAATCCGTGTCTCTTTCCTTATGCTCTTAACTTTCGCGGTACTGCCGGAGCATATCGAGCAGGTGCTGCATATCCTTCGGCATTGGAGCTTCGAATTTTACCATTTTTTCAGTCGATGGATGTTTGAACTCAATCGTAAATGCGTGCAGGGCGCAGCGAACGATGACCGGTTCTTCGACCGCCGGCTCAGCATCTTTCAATTGCCAGGGATAGACTAATTTGCCGCCGTACATATCGTCGCCTACTATCGGGTGCTTGATGTAGGCAAGATGAATGCGAATCTGGTGCGTCCTTCCGGTCTTAGGTGTGCATTTTATCAGCGAGTAACCGCGGAATTGTTCCAATACCTCATAAAAAGTTACAGCTTCTTTACCTGTATCGGGTCTTATCGCGTATTTTTCCCGAATCTTCGGGTGCATGCCGAGCGGCGCACTGATTTTGTCGGCGGTCAGGTCCGGCGTGCCGTGCACTATCGCCAGGTACTCCTTTTTGATTGTGCGGTTCTCGAACTGCTTTGCTACCTTCCACTGGGCGGTATCGTTCTTCGTAATTACCATAACGCCGGTCGTGTTGCGGTCGAGCCGATGCACAACGCCGGGGCGAAAATCACCGAGGCCGCTGGACAGCTCGCTCGAATAATGGGCAAGTGCGTTGACGAGCGTCCCGTGGGTGTTGCCGCGGGCCGGATGGACAACTATATCGGCCTGCTTGTTGAGAATTATCAAATCGTCGTCTTCATAAATGATATTAAGCGGCAACTCCTCAGGTCTTATCTCTTTGGACGGCAACTGCGGCAGGGTCAGCTCTATAATATCGCCGGGGGTGAGTTTGAAGCTGGCCTTGATGACCTCGCCGTTTACTTTTACCGAGCCGGCGGCTATCTGCTTTTGAATCATAGCACGGCTGAAGTTAGCGAAGCGGTCGTGCAGATATTTATCTATGCGCCGCGGTTTTATGGTGCGTCCGACCTTTAGGGTAAGCGGTTCGTTTTTCTCAGGCATCGGGCCCATTACTCTTCGGCCGGCACATTAACCAGAGGGGACAGGGGCGTGAACGAGTCCAGGCCGATGTCGGGCTGCATAATATCAGGTTCCCAAATCGGCTGCGGTGTCACCTGCGGTGCTGTGAATTTTGCCATCTGCTTATAGTCATCCATGATTTTCAGACGATACCTGGCCGAGGCAACTGACGTCGTGGCGGCAAAATTCGGGTCCTGCAAAATCTGTCGGTAGATTTCCTCGGCTTTGGCGAAATTTCTGACCTCTTCTTCGCACAGACCGAGTCCCAAAGTGGCCGTGCCCTGCAGTGAAGGATTGTTCTGCGATTTTTCTATGGCGTTTTCGTAAGCTGTCCTGGCCTTTGTAATTTGTGAACTGAAGACCTGGTTATCGATATTGCCTATTCGATAGTGCAGCTCGCTGCGTATCGCTTCTGCAGACTTAATGAAAGCCAGTGCAGCCATGTCGGAGTGTTTGGTATTGCCGGCAAAGTTCTGTAGCTTATTGGCGGTCTGGAGCAGCATGTACGATACGTCAAGGCCCTCGGCCTGCTGCTGAAGTGTCGAAAAGCGATTCTGTACAAGCTCGCCGAGCATCCTCGATAGCTGCAGTCTCTCGTTCACAGAAACAACATTCTTCTGGTAGTTTCTCCATATCCAGAATGTAAAAACGAGCGCTGTGACTACCACGAAATAAATAATCATTCGCAAATTTTCTTTGGCCCATTTAGGCAGATTAGTCAGCCATTCGGCAAGTTCGTTGGTTTTCAGTTCGTGGCGGTGCTTAGCCTTCATTTGCTTCTCCAATATTCACTAAAGGGTATATGACAATACATAACCGGCGTCCACACTCATAAGGTTACATATTGTAGCAGAGGAGCTTTTGCCTTGCAATAGAGTATACAGGCCGCTAAAATCGCGGCAAAACTACGCCCATAGAAGGGATACTGATGCCGAAATTGTCGCTCTTTAGACAGTGTTTTGTTGCCGCAGTGCTGTTGTCTTCGGTTTTTAGTCTTGCTGCGCCCGCCGCCGAACCACGGCACAAAGAAACACCGCCAGAGCTGGACAGGACAAAATATATCGGCCTGGATGAAATAGAGCCCGGTATGAAGGCGTATTGTCTTACCGTTTTTAATAATACGCTCGTCGAGAAATTCGATTTTGAAGTTCTCAGTGTGGTACGTAATTTTGACCCGCGCAGGGACGCCATCCTGGTCAAGGGCACCGATGAGCGTTTTATTCACGCCGGGATAGTCGCAGGCTGCAGCGGTTCACCTGTTTACGTCGACGAACGCCTGGCAGGTGCGCTGGCTTTTGGCTGGTATTTCAGCAAGGACCCTTTATACGGCGTCACCCCGATAGAAGAGATGCTTGCAGTCGGCGCGGATGTTGTCCCTGGGACTGATGACAGACAGCAGGGTAATATGCGCCTGGCGATTGATTTTTCAAGGCCGCTTGATTTGGCCCGAATCGAACGTCAAATCATGTCCTCTCTGCAACAGCAGACGAATTCGACTGCTTCAGAAAGGCTTTTGCCGATGCCGATGGTTGTATCCGGCATACCCGATAGCGCGGCCAGAGAGCTTGACAGCGTGTTTGGCTCGTTCGGCATAACGACAGTATCCGGCCCATCAGGAGGCTTACAGCAAGGCGACCTGGACGTGCAGCTCAGCCCGGGTTCGGTGCTGGCCGTTCCTTTAGTCAGCGGTGATATAGACTTAGCTGTTGTAGGTACCGCAACTGAGGTGGTTGGCGATAAGGTCTTCGGTTTCGGGCACTCTTTTCTTGGCTATGGACCGGTCAACCTGCCGATGGCCACGGGCAAAGTTCATACGATAGTTGCCAATACCATGCGGTCGTTCAAACTTGGCAGCCCGGTAAAAACGGTCGGCACACTTATCGTTGACGAAGCCGCGGCCGTGCGGGGAGTAATCGGCAAAATCCCTGCGATGATACCGATGACAATTAATGTCAGCAGGTACAACGACCCCGAGCAAAAAACGTACGAATGCAGCGTTGCTGACAACCAGATGCTTACGCCGATATTGCTTCGGATATCTTTAACCGGTGCGGTGACGCAGCGAGGGAATCTGCCGCCTGACCATACGCTAATATATCGGACAAAAATCGAGCTCGCCGGCGCCGAGTCGATAAGTTACGAGAATATATCGGTCAACAGCCAGGTGAACGAGCTTCTGACTGAGACTATGGTGCCGGTGGCATTGCTTATGAATAATCCTTTCGAGGCGGTCCAAATCAGGTCCATTAAGTGCGACGTCGAAGAGTATGACCAGGCCATGCTGGCCGGCATTCTTTCGATAGACGTGTCCGACTCTAAGGTTAAGCAGGGCGAAGAGTTCAGTGTAGGCGCTGTTGTCGAGACGATGCGCGGACCGAAAAAAAGATATACATTTGATTTGACGGTGCCGGCGGATTTAAAGCCGGGTAAATACGATGTCCTGGTTATGGGCGGGGCCGGCTATTTAGAGTTTCTTGTCAAGGCCGCTCGACAGCGGTTTATTGCTGTTAATGTAGACACCCTTATAGAGGCGTTAAATAATATATTGCAAATTCGACGCGACCGGCTTTATTGCGTTCTCGTGCTGCCGCAAGGCGGAATTACCATTGACAGGGCCGAGCTGCCGGACCTTCCGCTTACTAAAGCGCTGGTGCTTAACGATGCAACAAGAACGCTCCAGACCCAGCCGTATCAGCATTGGATTGAACAAAGTGTACAAACGCCCCGGGTCATCGCCGGCGGACAGAAAATACAGATTGAAGTTATACAACAGAACCAGTAATAAACGAGCTGTTTTGGAATTCGTGAGAGTTGACTATGAGAAAATTAATTATTAAAAGTCTTACTTTCAGACCTGCGTTGATTGTTTTTCTTTTCTGCATGATTTCGGTGACATCGGCTGTCACGAGCAAGGTAACGTATCACAATACAGCCGAAGAGCTAATCAAGGGCAAGACCGAGAATATCATAATAAGCTCAAAAGGAACGCTGCAGTTAGGTCGCGGCTGGGAAAGACTAACGGTAGATTTCAATGACGTCTGGTCGATTAACAGCATCGTGGCAAGCGGCGGCAAGATATATATCGGCACGAGTCCTAACGGAGGGATATACCGATACAGTCTCGGAAAAACCGAGGAGGTTTATTCGGCCCTTAAGGAAGAAAACAAGCCCGAAGTGGATTCGACAAGCTCACCACAGGAAGAACAGGAAGATACAGACAAAACTGATGATGCTAATGAAGCGGGCGAGGTTGTCGAAGGCGATGAACAGCTTGCCAATGAACACATATTCGCGATGGCAGCGGACATATCAGGCCGTCTGCTGGTCGGGATAAGCGGCAGGCGATGTGCGTTGTGCAGGCTCGAAGGAAATGAGCTTCGCACGGTATTCGAGCCGAACGACGCCAAATATATCTTTGCTGTCGGTGTGGCAAACAACGGTGTGATATATCTCGGCACCGGACCTCAGGGCAAGATATACATGCTGAATTCGACGGGAGAAGACGCCCGGGTTATCTACGACAGCAGTGACAAAAACATTCTTTCTCTGGCTGTTGCCGATGACGGTTCGATTCTGGCCGGCAGCGACACGCGCGGCCTGGTGTACAAAATCGACCCCGACACCGGTTCGGTTAGAGTGCTCTATGACAGCGAACAGCCGGAGGTGACCGCCCTTTGGATTACGCGGCAGGGCGAGGTTTATGCCACTTGTACCTCGGCGCAGGTGGTGGCTGCCCAGGATCAATTTGCACGGCAGGTCCCGCTTGCGGGTCGACCGGAAATCGAAGCCGAAGAGCCGGACGAGAACAGCTCCGGTAAGAGTTCGGCACAGTTAAAAATTGCCAATACAAATAAAGACAAGCAAAATGAAAGCCGGCCGGATGGGCCGAGCAGAAAACCACCCAAACCGGAGATGGTCAGTCACCTGTATAAAATATCCCCTGAAGGTTTTGTAACGGATATTTTCGCCGAGGCGGTAGTGCTGTTTGCTCTCGCTCAGCAGGGACAGCAACTGCTGTTAGGCACGGGAAACGAGGCTGAACTCTTTACAGTAGAGCCGGCGACCGAAGAGTCCGCTGTGATTTATAAAGACCAGCAGGCTTCGCAAATTACTGCTATGGCGGTGGTCGGTGAAGATACCTATGTAGGCACAGCCAATCCGGCGAAGCTGATTAAATTGAACTCGGGTTACACAGAAGAAGGTACTTATACGTCGGACCTGGTTGATGCGTCACAGCCGGCTAACTGGGGCAAGCTGCAAATCGACGCTGACATCCCGCAGCAATGTAAAGTAACGGCCGCTTCACGAAGCGGCAACGTCAAAGATGTAAACGACCCCACATTCTCAGACTGGACCGAAGCGGTCGAAATCAAAGCCCCGATGCAGTTGCAATGTCCCTTAGGCAGGTTCTGTCAGTATAAACTGACGCTCAGTACCACCGACAGCTCATACAGTCCCGTGGTTCGGGAAGTCGCGGTAGCAAGCACTATTCCGAATCTTGCACCAAATGTCAAAGAGGTTACAGCGCAGCGAAACGATAAGCCCGAAAAGCAGGGCTTCTTCGAGATAAAATACACAGCCGATGATGATAACGGCGATACTCTTATATATAAAATAGATTTTCGAAAGCTCGGACGACAATTATGGATTGAACTGGCCAAAGATGTCGAGGAATCTTCTTATGAATGGGACGGCAGGACTGTAGAAGACGGCCGATATGAAATCCGTGTGACTGCGAATGATGAGCGCTCAAATTCCCCGCAGACGGCCTTGACGGCGAGCCGCGTTAGTGAGCCGGTTGTGGTTGATAATACAGGACCGGCTGTTGAGATTCACTCAATCAGCAGCAACGGCGGCCAAATGACTCTGATTACACCGGCTGAAATTTATGGTGAACAGGCGAGCATAGAGCTAAGCACAATCGACCAATTCAGCGCTATCGAAGAAGTCGCTTACACTATAGATAGTAACAAGGACTGGAAAACGGCGATTCCGGAAGACCTGGTTTACGATACTACCGAAGAAAAATTTACGCTCGCGCTCGAGGAGCTCACCGACGGCGAACACATCGTGTCAATACGGGCCAAAGACAGTGTAGGCAACACGACTTATAAGACCGTCGAACTTAATGTAATGTCGAAATAGCAGTCGCGGCACTTTATGCGTTCCATCAATTATGACCAAGTTGTAAGAGCTGTCGAGGGGCTGTGTATCACGGCGGCGCATGAATTGCCGGATGACGTTCTTGACGCACTCGAGCAGGCTGCACAGCGCGAATCAAATCCTAAGGCTCGGCGGGTAATCGAAACGCTGATTGAAAACGCCAAAATCGCCAAATCACAAAATATTCCACTCTGCCAGGACACCGGCCTTGCCGTTGTGTTCGTCGAACAGGGCGCCGATGTTGTTATCAGGCCGCCGGGTAACAAGCCCGACGCTACGCTTTACGATGCAATCAATGGCGGAGTGAAAACCGGATACGAAAAAGGCTACCTTCGCAAAAGTGTCGTAACCGAGCCGTTAAATAAGCGCATCAATACCGACAGTAATACACCTGCGATTATACATTATGAGCAGGTGCCGGGCGATAAACTTAAACTTACGGTTATGACCAAGGGCGCCGGCTGCGAGAATAAGAGCCAATTTAAGATGTTCGTACCGACGACTGATTTGAATGAAGTCGTCGACTGGATAGTTGGTGTAGTCAAATCGGCCGGTGCCGATGCCTGCCCGCCTTTGATTGTTGGTGTTGGAATCGGCGGAAATTTCGAGCTAAGCTGCATCCTTAGTAAAAAAGCCCTTCTGCGAAAACTCGGGACAAGGAACAGTGACGGTTTCTATGCGCAGCTCGAACGGGATTTACTCGAAAAGATTAATCGACTGGGTCTTGGTCCTGCCGGTCTTGGCGGAGATACGACCGCGCTGGATTGTATGATTGAGTTTGCCCCCTGCCACATCGCCTCGCTGCCCGTAGCCGTCAACATCGAATGCCACAGCCACAGACATAAATCCGCCGTTCTATAAGACACAGTTGAAAAGCAGTAAGTTGTTCACACTAATAGGCTTATATAATCAAATCCGGCCTGAAGAATTTTTCAAAAATCTTCAAAAATTCCTCTTGACATGATGTGTATTATACATGTATTGTAATGTCAATTCGCCTCAATGAGGCGAATTGACAAAACTTTAAGGAGACCTGCGGCTGCCTTTGCTCGTTATAGCTGATGCCTAAGGGCTAAGAGGCAGCCAAATGTTGAGCAGAACTGTAAGCTGCTTAGCAAAGAAAAGAAAACTTGTTTCTGTTGTGCAATGGAAAAAACTTAGGCCACGCCAAAATAGGAGAAAAGCGGTATGGCCATTGCCGAGCAGGGACGCACTTGGGAGCTGACGATATGATTATCGTAAGCCTTGAGATGCGTTCATGCCGTCGGCTCCCAGGATGGGAGTTCGGACGGTATGAACGGAAAGCAAAAAGAAGGTGAGTCAAATAGAGATTTTGGCCGGAAACCTAACGGAGATGGATTGCCTTCTTATGAGGAGTTCTATAGAAGAGGAATCACTGACTCTAAAGGCGGTTGGTCAAATTTCTTATCAACTCTATGTCAATTCCTAAAGGACAGGTCGAACTCAACTGTTATTGTAATAGCTGCCATTATAGTCCTTGGTTATGTGGCTGCGGTATTTATAAAGAGTGGAAGTGCAAATTATGTAAGGCTGACTGGCGGATTAACCTTAGGGGCAATGATTTTTACCCTCGGTCTGTTAGCTTTACTTAATTCGATAAGGTGTAAAAGTGGCGCGGATATCGAGAAAAAACAAAGGGGGTCGATTGAATCTGGACCTGGGCAAAGAGGTCAAGAAGCGGATGGAGACATTGAGGGACCAGACGAGCGCCGAGAGTCTGACTGAGGTTGTACGCAAATCGTTAGCTATTTATGATTTTCTGCTGACAAGGAAGAAAAAGGGAGCAAAACTGATAATAGAAGATGATGAAGGCAAGACTGAATTAGTGCTTCTTTAGTTTTTCAAATTCAATTAGGCATGATATCAATGGACAGGCACCCCTCCACCGCTTCGTAGATATTCTTCAAAAGCTCCTCGAATGAATCGCCTTGCGTAACGCATCCGGGGATGGCTGGAATCTCCGCCCAGTATCCACCTTCTTCAGCTTGATGTATAATAGTTTTTAATTTCATAGTATCGCCTCTTTTAATTCGTTTTTTATTATACTATTTTTCGGCTCTTAAGACAAGATTTTTAATTGTTCGCTGCAGAGGTTGGCGATGGAGATATACTGAATGGGGGCCAATTGTTCGGGTCGGCTGTGCGGCTCGACGCAGGCCTCTTCGAATATCTGCGGCCAGTTGTTTATTTTCTCTAAACGTCCCTTGGCAAGTTTTGCGCAGGCCCTGAGCATCTTGCGGCGATGGCCGATGAACAGGGCAACGACCTCGGACAATGTTTTCATGTCGTAAATGCGCTTTATTTTTTTCGGTTGACGTATGAAGCTTACGATTGCTGAATCCACCTTAGGCTCCGGCCAAAAGACGCTCGGCGGCAATTTTCTTTCGATTTTCACCCTTCCTGTCGCGGCCAGCAGAATGCTTAAACTGCCGTAGTCCTTATTGCCCGGTGCCGCTGCCATGCGCTCAGCCACTTCTTTCTGTATAGTGACAAACATACGGTCGGCCTGTACCGGTCCCGTTACCAGATTCAGCATGACCGGAGATGCGACATTGTAAGGCAGATTCGATACGAGCATAACTCTGCCGTTGTGTTTGTTCCGCGCGCGGCGCAGGGCATCTATAACGGATGAGTCAATGGTGTTCTTGTTCTCGAGGACATCGCCTGTAATAATCTGCACGTTGTCATATTGAGCAAGTTGCTCTTGGGCGATTTGGGCGAGTGTCTTTTCAATCTCGACGGAGATTACCTTTGCACACCTTTCGGCAAGGGAACCTGTCAACGAACCGGTTCCGCATCCGACCTCCAGCACGATGTCGTTGCTATGCATATTAGCTAAATTAATCAGCAGCCTCATAAGATTCAGGTCTATGAGAAAATTTTGTCCGCGGCGCTGATTAGGTGAGATGTTTTTAGTCGAAAGTAACTGCTGGATTTGCTGCTTAGTATGCATTTGAAGAATCTGCTGAGTGGACCGCCAGTTCTTTTTTCGTTTGCGCCATTCGGATAGCTGTCATAACAGCGGCCTTCATACTTGCATGGTCGGCGAGATTCTGACCTGCGATATCGAAGGCAGTGCCGTGCGCTGGCGACGTTCTGATTATGGGGATTCCGAGAGTAATGTTGACCGCTTCATTGAATGCAAGCAGTTTAACCGGTATCATCCCCTGGTCGTGATACATCGCGACAACACCGTCGAACTCACCCTTTGCCGCCCGCATAAAAAGCGAATCGGCCGGATAAGGCCCTTCACAATTGATGTTCTGTTCCTGCGCAAGCAGAATCGCCGGCGAGATTATCCTGCGCTCCTCGTCACCGAACTGCTCGTTTTCCCCGGCGTGCGGATTAAGCGCAGCCACGCCTATTCTCGGATTGACGTAACCGAAATAATCCCGCAGCGCATCGTTGAGCAAATCAATCGGCTCGAAGACACAACCGATTGTGAATTTGTGCCGTACCTCGAACAGCGCTTCGTGAATCGTCGCCAGCGCGACCTTGAGCGGACCGGCTGTAAACATCATAACCTTGCGTTTGGATTTGCATCGCTCTGCGAACAATTCCGTGTGGCCAGGCCATTTTGCACCGGCCATTTTCCAGCTTGTCTTGCTTATCGGCGCGGTTACTACCGCGTCGATAATTCCGTCTTTAGCGGCGTCAATCGCGTCCTTACAAAAGCGCAGTGAAGCTTCGCCGCCGATGCGGCTCGGCTCTTTGACCCACGGCGGCAGTGAATACTCGTCGTAATCTGCGACGACTACTTTGTAGGGGTATTCTCTGCTGATTTTTTCGTGTTGATGCCTGCCCCAAAACGGTTCAATTTCGGCCTTGTCCGCTGCGTAGCGCATCTGCTCGTCCATTCCGAAGATGATGAACTTGGCACTCTTGCGAACCTCCGGCTCGGCTAGTGCCTTTACAACGACTTCCGGGCCGATGCCCGCCGGCTCGCCCATCGTGATGCCAATGACAGGCTGAGTGGTAATCGAATTGTTTGCGCTTATATTGTTCACTTGTTCATCTTAAAACAGCTACTTCGTCAATTCAGAAGCCCATCTCCTGTAATTTCTCGACGGTCATGTCTTTTTTCTCCGGTAAAATCTCCCGAAGCTGCTTTTTGACTATTTTCACTATAAGGTCGGTTTCGATATTTACCGTGTCACCAGCTTTTGAGTTTTTCAGATTAGTTTTGTTAATTGTTTCGGGTATTACGGCAACTTCAAAACCTTTCTCGTCAATACCTGCGACAGTCAGAGAAATCCCATCGACCGCGACTGAACCTTTGTTCACCATCTGTTCGAGCAAATTAGCATCTGTTGCAAAGCGGACCCGCCAAAAATCACCGCGACGGTCGATATTTTCGATTCGCGCGACACCATCGATATGGCCCTGCACGAAATGCCCGCCGAACCGGCCGTCGGCTTTCATTGCCCGTTCAATATTTACGATTGTTCCGGAATTAAGTTTACCAAGATTCGATTTGCTCAGCGTTTCACCGCTGACGTCGAAGGTTGCTATCGGCCCCGTAAGCTCGGCGATTGTAAGACAAACCCCGTTTACAGCTATGCTCTCACCTGCCCTGCAATCGGCGAATATCGAGCCAGGCCCGACGGAAATTCTCATCGAATCGCCGAGTTGACGGAGCTTGTCGATGCGGCAAACAGCTTCTATAAGACCGGTAAACATAGTCTCTTACATCAATTAATATAAAACACAACTGCCTGTTGCCAAAACCAGCTAAAACGTTAAAATCAATTATAAGTTAACCAGTGCAGCCGTTCAACAACAATAGCGCAAAGGAGCAAGCCTGCTATGGACACATTCTGGCTCAAAGCAGCAGCAGTCATCGTCGTCATAGCCGCTGTATTCGTCGGCTATACTCTGCTCAAACCCGCTGAACAGGAAAAGCCGAAAGAGCCGCCTAAGACTATTTACGATATGGCCCGGCAGGATAGGGAAGAACTGCTCGCCGAGCCGGACGTAAATGATTTTAAAAATAATGAATCGACTGAAAACGCCCCGCAAAAAGGAGCCGAACCTGAAAAATCCGCCGCCCCAACGGTCCTTTATTTCAAAGAAGTCTCTGAAATAGAAAGTATTCAGGCAGAGAATATACTTGCTAATATTCCTTCGTTTCGAACTATCGGCCGGATGCCTTTTACCGGCTACAAGGCTATGGTCGAATCGTGCAGGCTGCTTATCCGAAGATTCCCGGGTACTATTTATGATTACAAGGCCCGAAGGGCGATGACAGAGATACCGCAGCAATATTGGGGACGTTATAAGATAACCGACGAAGAGGTCAGCTTGGATTACTTCAAGCAGCCCCGGCCCGACACAATACCATATACCGTCACGGAGGATGATTAAATGCCATCGACGACAAACGCACAGGACATACCTGTGATATCAGTGACAGCCCGTTGTCTGCCCGAGGCATGGGAAAAGGCCGTGCTGGCTGTTTGGGACGATGGGCTCGAAATCAAGACGCAGTATGACAAGCCCGACGACCCACCGAGTAAGGACGCGACGGTTATGGTCACGGTGACAGAACCGTTTGCCGAACCGCGAATCCACAAAAATTTCCCCGGCGGACCGACCGAGCTGGAGTCATATTTGCAGGAAGTCATCAGCGGTATTCACGACCACTGGATTAATCCAGCCGAAGGCAAATGGACTTATACATATCATGAACGGCTTTTCGCCTACAGCCCGACAGAAAACTTGAAAGACGCCGGTTCGCCCAGGCCGTTTAAGAAAGTCAATCAGATTCAATATATCATCGACGCGTTGTCCAATGCCTTTTATACCCGAAGGGCACAGGCCGTTACCTGGATGCCGACCGCCGACCCGCGAACGGACGACCCGCCCTGCCTGCAGAGGGTCTGGTGCAGGCTCGTCGAGACACAGGACGGCCGGATGT
>Ga0315549_1003604_pt1 | contig 13683 bp, 13 predicted proteins | sample SalMarSW160200MG_FD_203101 | JGI IMG/M metagenome (GOLD analysis project Ga0315549, IMG submission 203101) | Salt marsh sediment microbial communities from the Plum Island Ecosystem LTER, Massachusetts, United States - Salt Marsh Sediment SW1601-200 ... | reverse complement strand
ACCGTGGCAATAGTATCTTCAATATCCAGTCGAACAGCGTCTTGATTTGCCATTTGTCTCCCCTTTCATAGAGTACTTTCAGACTGTCTAAAAATCCCTCTTGTATGATGGTAATTAACGACCATTGCTTGTCGCCAGCACCTTTTAACAGTTGCTTCTTGAAGACTATCGCTCCCTTCGGCTACTTTTGTTCACTTTCAGGCTGATTTTACATCGCAGCTCCGACCAAGGTCAATTGTTTTCCCCCGTATCCACCCACTACAGCCTCTATGCTCAGAATGATAGAGACAAAAAGGCTGGTATAACACCCCCCTTCTTGTCATTGCGAGGAGCGTAGCGACGAAGCAAACTCAACCAGATTCCTCGCTCACGCTCGGAACAGGCTCCTCAATCTCGAATATTTAAGGTGATTTTAGTCAGCAAGCAGTGATATAATCAGAATGAGATAAAAATCCAGGCGCATTTTCAGAATAAGCATGGCAGTTTTACAGATTCGCACTTTGCCCGACCCTGTGTTGCGGCAAAAGGCCAAAAGAGTAACTAAAATCGATGACTCCATTCAAAAGTTAATCGATGACATGATTGATACTTTACGCGCTGACCCAAACAGAGCCGGCCTCGCTGCCCCGCAGGTAGGAGTGCTGCTCCGCATAGCAGTCATCGAAGTGCCAGAACAGGAACTCATCACTATGGTTAACCCTGAAATAGTAAAAAAGGAAGGTGAGCGAATAGTTCAAGAAGGCTGCTTGTCCGTACCTGGCTACTTTGGAGAAATAAAAAGAGCGGTAACAGTGAAAGTCAAAGCGCAAAATCGATACGGTAAGCAATTTCGCCTCAAAGCACAAGGGCTTCTGGCTCAGGCTCTTGAACAGGAAACTGAACACCTAGACGGCATTCTATATATCGACCATCTAGAGAGCTCGGAAAAGCTGTTTGAGATTATCAAGGAAGGAGAGAAATAGGAAGGCTCTGCTATCTATCGATGGCTTAGCTCCAGAGCAAAACGGCCACGCAATTCCAGGTGCAAATAATTGACATCCCCAGGCTCAGCGGCTTCAATAATCTGCCTCGCTTAAACAAAACCAGGGCCGCGACTATTCCAGCAGAAATCAGCCCCTTAACCAGCATATTGCTGCCAAATCTCATGCCCAGAAATGGGTTAAGTTCATAATTCCCGGCTCCTAGAGCAATCCCGGTCAGCCAAGCATCCAGGATGTTTAGCCCAATGAAAACAACGCAGAGCAGAACAGTTCTGCTCAAAGCTGTCTCAGCAACCGCCCACTTGAGTCTTGCCATGGCCTAAGTACTAGTACTTAAGTAATAGTACTTTAGTTTAGCGCAGTCAGCATGTCGTGTCAAGACCGTGTACTCGTTCATATGATTAGTGACACTCTTTCTTTTTGTCATTGCGAGGAGCGAGATTCCTCACCTACAATTGGAACAGGCTCCGCAATCTCGGTGGAGCTGTTGAGGGCTGAGATTGCCGCGCACCTTTCAAGTGCTCGCAATGACACTCCTTTCTGTCGTTGCGAGGCTGACTTTAGTCAGCCGAAGCAATCTCGGGGGAGAGGCCTGGGACTGTTACGCTATGCCTCGCAATGACGAGAGGAGCTTGATGAATCAAGCCACTACAAAAATTTGGAGTAAATTGGGAGGGAATTAGAGGAAGGGGATAACCGAGCCTGAGGCTCGGTTATCCTTCCTGTGCTTCTTCCTGTGCTGCTCTTCGTCTTCCTCTCCCCCGAACCACTCCCCAGATAATCAAGCCAATCGCGGCTATTATGACAAGGATAAGCCACCAGGTGATGGTTCGTGACGTTGTGAACGTATCGCTCAACCCGGCAACCTCCACCTCATACTGTCCATAGTCCAACCCGGATACGGTGAAACTCACCGGCTGGCTCTGTCCGGCACCCAGTGCCACTATTTCGGTATCTACTGTTTCTCCATTTAGCTTTAGCTCAACAGTATAGGTGCCTTCCTGCCCACCGTCGTTGACTACATTGGCGGTAATGGTAACGCTTTCCCCGGTCTTGGTCACGAAGGTGGTCTTTTCCACGCTGGTCACGATGCTCAAGCCACTGGGCACAAAATGGGCAGGCAGCAATGGAGGAGGTGTCGGAGCAAGCTCAGCCAGTACACCAAATATGCTGAAGTGGTTTATCGGCGCAGATAGGGTCAGCTCTGCTACACCATTTGGTCCGCCTGCTTCATACTCCAGTGGTACCCAGAGTCCATTAACATCATCATAATAAGCCATGGTTATATTTAGAGCATTCTCAGGCAATTGCAATTCATCCAAACCCAGTGTCAGGAAGATATCCCTGTCGAAAATAGCATCTTCAGGAGTTATGTTAAAAGCCACAATCGCTATAGTATTCTCTGGAAGAGCAGGTATTTCCTCGAGCTCTCTGATTACTATCAGGTAATATGTCGTTCCACCAACAATGGGTGCGTGAGTCCCCTGCTCCAGCAACAAGCTGTGACTGCTATCGGGGCTAGGCCCCAGCAAGTCTACCGTTAGCCGGTCATTGCTGTAAAGGGGCTTCGTGGTGTTATTTCCTTCCCAGTCCACCGTAAGGTATATAACACCACCGCCACCGCCACCACCACCGCCACCACCGGCAGGCGGAACTATAGCAGTCCATGTCTTGGTGGCGGTGTCAGATATCTCTGCATTCTCTGTCACTGCGCATTTTACTACGCTTGTTCCAGAGACGCTGGAAGTGATTACCGCACCCGCCTGGCCATTTACATCTGTGGTTGTCTCTTGAGAGACAAAAGACCCAGGGCCACTTTGTATGCTCCAGGTCAGATTCACACCTTCCATCACATAGCCAAATTGGTCACGAACCGTGGCTGTGAGGTGATGGGTCGTGCCTATAGGGTTGCTGCCTGTCGGAGGCAAAAGCACTAATGTCGTAGCTTCAGGCTCAGATGTCCAGTCCTTGGTGGCGGTGTCGTATACTGAAGTGTTATCCGTCACTTCACATTTTACCGTGCTTGTTCCGGGCACGCTGGAGGTGATTACCGCATCTGCCTCGCCATAGGCATCGGTTGGGCTCTCCGGAGTGCCGGAGAAGGAGCCCACGCCGCTTATGTTCCAGGTCACAGCCACACCTTCCATTACATAGCCAAATTGGTCATAGACCGTGGCCGTGAGGTTATGGGTCGTGTCCACAGGGTTTTCGCCTGTCTCAGGCAAAAGCTCTAATGTCGTGGCTTCAGGCTCATAAGTCCAGTCCTTGGTGGCTGTGTCGTATACCAAGGGATTGCCTGTTACCTCACACGTTACCGTGCTTGTTCCAGGCACGCTGGAGGTGATTACCGCACCTGCCTCGCCATTAACATCGGTTGGGCTCTCCAGAGTGCCGGAGAAGGAGCCCACGCCGGTTATGTTCCAGGTTAGAGGGACACCTGCCATCACATTGTGGAATTGGTCATAGACCGTGGCCGTGAGGTTATGGGTCGTGTCCACAGGGTTTTCGCCTGTCTCAGGCAAAAGCTCTAATGTCGTGGCTTCAGGGGTATAAGTCCAGTCCTTGGTGGCGGTGTCAAATACTGAGGAATTGCCTGTCACTTCACATTTTACCGTGCTTGTTCCAGGCACGCTGGAGGTGATCACGGCACCTGCCTCGCCATTAACGTCGGTTGGGCTCTCCGGAGTGCCGGAGAAGGAGCCCACGCCGCTTATGTTCCAGGTCACAGCCACACCTTCCATTACATAGCCAAATTGGTCATAGACCGTGGCCGTGAGGTTATGGGTCGTGTCCACAGGGTTTTCGCCTGTCTCAGGCAAAAGCTCTAATGTCGTGGCTTCAGGCACTTCTGTGCAGTGGCCGATTACGCTCTTGTCAGAATCCATGTTGATAACGATGGGGTTGGTTATATTTGGAGAATCGGGCACATCTCCCGTCCAGTTCACAAAGTCGCAGCAAACAGCGCTTTCATTAGCGCTAAGGGTGACATCGGTGCCGCAGGGAATATCATAGAATGTCTCACTCTCATCAGCATCTACCGTACCACTTCCACCTTCATAACTTACATCTAGGGGACAACAGCCATCGGATTCTACCGTCAGGGTGTACAGCGGTCTGTTATAGAACGTACAGGAGACAATCTCATTCGGCTCAAGGACGATGCCGACAATGCTATCCGTATTATTATCAAAAGAACCGTTGTCCGTGGCGCCGGTACAATTAGCGCCCAACAATACGAAACCCGGCTTAAGAGTCTCCACGATGCTTACGTTGGCGGTGCATTCTCCGCCGAAGTCGATTTGGTCGAAGATAATCCAGCCATCGTTGTCTGTTTGACCCGAGGGAGGTGTTGAGCTACCAGGGGGAGCAACGTTGGCGGTGAAAGTCCAGTTCCCGCCATTGCTCTGGTCACCCGTAGTGCCCAGGTCGCCGTCGCAGTCGATGATTTTGTGCACGGTGATAGTGCCGCCGCAAAGCTGGATAACCAGCTCCGCCAGGTCTTCGGCAAGCTCGTCGAAGTCACTGGTTATGACAGCATCGGCGCTGGAGATGGAGATCAAGTTATCTGTGTCTAGATTATCCCCGATGCCAATGGAGATGATTCTGATGCCATCGCTCTTGACGGCGTTGGCTTCTGGAATAGCTGCGGCTAGGGCCACACTCTCACCGATATTCGGCTGGTAATCGCTAATGTTTCCGGTGGTGTTGGGGTTGCCGTCGGAGGCGAAGATGATCAGGTCCGGATTGTCGCGATGCAGGAAGAGCCCATGCGCCACACGCAGCGCATCTTCCCAGTTAGTATAATAGGTGGGGCTACTGTTGGGGATATTTCGTGCTTCGTTGATCTCATTCGTGATTGTCGTCTCGTCGGCCGTCCAGCCGGGGAGCCGGTCTACAGCATACGAGGCGAACTCCACCAGCGCGAACTCTGTGGGCGTATCGGCGAGCGCATCCACAAAGGCCACCAATGCAGCCTGCATGGCAGCGTATTCCCCGCCATCAACGCTCCCGGAGCTGTCGAGCACCAGAACCACGTCCAGGCCGCAGGACTCCTCCAACTCAGGGTTGGGCACTGGCGGGGGGGTGTTGCACACCTTCACAGTTATAGTATCGATGGTTTGCCATAGTCCATGCTGGGACTGCCTGTACTGTGACCTGATGTCATATTGGCCGTCGGTCACGCCTGTGGTGTTCCAAGTTACGGTGCGCGGGCTCGAGCCCGGCCCGCCGAAGGTCACCCCATCCCACCACCAGTTTCCACCCTCCGGTTTGTACTGGAAGCGATGTGTGCTATGGGTGCTGTCCTCGCTAACCGACACGGTGCCACTTACCGTGGCACTGTCAGCCGGTTCGGTAATGGCCGCCACCACCGGCGACGGGGTGACGGCGGGCAACATCATAGCAATCAATACCGCCACGCCGACTAAAGAAAATATTATCTTTTTCATATTCTATACCTCCTGGCCAGAACCAATTAGCTATTACTAATGACCTATTACCTTTGTCATATATATAGTCGCTAAAATAAGGAAAATCCCTCACTTTTCCCAGTACTTTTGGGGGATTTTTTCAGATTTGTCAACTAAGTGGTAAATAACAATAGTACCAGGGGACCCTGCTTCCCTTCCCCTGCCCCCTCTCTAAGTTCAAACGTAGTATCTAATGCTAGCACGGCCCTTCCATTTTAGTCAAGTAGTACTGGGTAGAAAGTACCAGGTCCAGGCTCCGGGATAAGACGGTACTTTCCCTCAACATCCCTCCACTGGCGCCCTCGATGTTCCTCATCCAATCGCATAGACCTGATGCGGAGATGAACTCCGCCACTACGATTAGTCATTGCGAGGAGCGAGATTCCTCACCTACGGTTCGGAACAGGCTCCGCAATCTCGGTTGGGCTGTTGAGGCCTTAGATTGCCACGCACCTTTCAGGTGCTCGCAATGACAATGGCATAGGGTCGGGCCTCATTCCAGACCAAGAGGCGGAGATAAACTCCACGAGTTAGCACTATTTTTAGGTCTCAATGACGTACAGGTATCTTACGCCGCTATCAATAATGCAATAAGTATGCCGCCCCTCTTCCGCCTGATGGAGCACGGGCTTAACCAGGTCATCGGCGATTCTCACCAAATCATCCAGCGAATTCAGGGGTATAACTGTCTCAGTTGGTTTTACCCCGGGCAGCTCCTCAACATCCACCATCATCTGCCTATATTTCTTTCTAGCCCGGGCAGCCTCGGCTTCACCAGCACTAACCGGCGCCAATCTAAGTTGGGTTTGGCACCAGCCAAAATAGCCCAGAGCCAGCAAGGCTATCACCAGACCAATAATCCAGGGTGCCCTCGAGCCACTTTCCCCGGAAGCTCCAGGTATCGCAGCTCCACCAATGGTGCCCGATTGAGACGAGGATAGCTCTTTACCAAAGGTGAGGGTATTTCCCCCCAGCTTAACGCCTAAGGTCTGAGTATAGGACTCGTTTATCGTGCCCAGATCGGTGCGGGCAACGGTGTGGACATCAGCTTTAATCACTATGTTGTAGGAACTCTCGCGCACACCTGTCTCCTGCTCAATGGCATCAATCACTGTTTCGAAATATTGTATATCTATGGGAAAGGATATAGTAAAGCTGCCTACTTTGTTTGTTTTGGGCACCATGACAAGGCTCCTGCTCCACTTTCCTGGGTTCTCTATTATGGCGGTGACCTCCACCTCTTGTGACTGCCCGCTTATCGGTCTATCACAGAGAAACTGATAAGAAAAACTTGCTTTGATGTTGCTAATTATCTTGGGAAAGTACAACAGCCCTGGGCCCAGGGTTTTAGGAGATGCCGGAGGCTCTGCCACAGGAGGTGCCTTCGACCTGAGCACATCTGTTTCATAAAGCTTATTTGGCTTGAGATATACCTCGTAGTCAAACCGCCCTTTCCCTTCATACCTTATTCCCTCCCTAGAACCCTCTTTACTACCCCCAAGGTTGCCTTTCAGTTCTAATCTCTTAGCCGTGAGTATGGCTGTAAGCTCATAGCTAAATTCGTCCTCGATGGTCTTGCCCAGAGCAGTTTCGGCCGTGGTATGGACCACAGCTCTGATGATGAAGTTCCTCTTGCTGCTGGTAATTCCTATATCCTCCTCAATAGCATCGACTATGCTATCAAGGTGACTGAGATTCAAAGGAACGTCCACCGTGAACTTCGTTCCCGCATGGGTCTCTTCCAACTGTGTCATTTCTTTCCGCCACGAGCCAGGGTCTTCGGCAATTATCGACACCACCACCTCATTAGTAACGTTAGCCAGCGACTGGCTGGAATCAAAGTTGTAGCTGAAGGCCAGTTGCACCTCTCGAATGATATTTCGGAAGAAAACCATAGTGGCCCCTTCCTCTTCTTCCTCGGTCGGTATGAAATCACCATAAAGAACACTGGGCTTGAGGTAAACCGTGTAGTCGAACTGTCCCCTATGCTCGTATTTAGCCGCTGGTATTTCCTCGGTCGGCGCCGCAGAAAGTCCCAGCCCGACCACTGAAGCCACCAGCAGAGCACCAGCCAGGGCGAAGCAGATTATTCTTGCCCTTCTTGACCTGGCAAAGACCTTCCACACCTTCATCAGCTTTATCTCCCTATTCTAAAGAGTAAAAACTACGGTGTCAATCCAGATTCGTGTAGTTGCCCTGAACAAATCCAAATGCCCAAATGCTAAAACCATTCCTCTTTGTCATTTGAGCTTTGTAATTTGACATTGTTTACAGCTATCCCATAAAGAATTCCTTAACCGCTATGGCTGCCCAGCCTATCTTGGGGATGTCAAAGACCGCTTTACCGACCACATTCGCGGGGAGGACGGGGTTGGCATCTGGCTCACTGTTGGCATCCCCCTGGGTTACGAAAACTCTTTGCCCTTCAATTTCCTGAATTTCCACCACCCTGTGTACCGTGGTAACCCCTTTCACTTCCCGGAACTGGATAATATCACCTGGCTCAATAGTATCCGCCGACACCTTGGCGATGATGACGACATCGCCGACGTCCAGGGTCGGCCTCATACTGCCGCTGATTACCGTGGTCGGGTGCACCGGGAATAGCCCGACAGCAAACCAGATTATGGCTACGGCGACAATGGTAGTAACAACCCAGCCGGCCAGAGAGCCCTCCTTCTCTCGTCTTGCCTGCCCGGGCCGGCGCCGGGAGGAGCGAAAGCTGTTGGCCAGCACCAGCCCAACAATGGGCACCACCGTCCCGATAAGTCCCGTGAATGCCCAGGACAGATTGGGAAGGATGGGGCAGAACCACCAGAACGCCTGGATTATCCCGCGGTAGGCAATGGCCGCCAACGGCCCACCCAGTAAGGCCAGGAATGAGGCCAGCAGGTTCTCGGCCAGTGCTGGCAGGACGGTCGAGTTTACATAGGTGATAGAGCTAAGCTCCAGCGTTAGACCAGTGATGCGAGCTAAGGGGAGAGCCAGCATAGTATACAGCACAGCCACGAAGGCAAGTGCCAGGAAAGTATGTTTCTTTCCCAGGCGGTTAACGAGCCAGGCCCGGCTGAGTTCCATACCCACCAGCATTGAGCCAACAAAGACCAGATTGGTCAGGATGCCCGTCGGGGTGAAGGAATAGGGGCTTCTGCCAAAGCTGGAGAAGAGCCCGCCAATGACATAGAGCAGCACTTGAAAAAAGCCAATCACCAGCGCCAACTGGATAACGACAGCCTTGACCTTCAATCCACCGGCGGTCCTGTATCTGGGCAGGACCAGTATTGCCCAGGCCAAAAGGCCCCAGAGTACAGGCTGAATGACGTAAGTCCTGGCGAATGGGTCAATGGGGAGACGGGGCAGTCCCAGGTTTATCAAGCAATATATGGCGGCAAGCAGACCAAAAACAAGCCACCAATTATATCTCGGGTCGTCCCTAAGGCTTATATCCACCGTAACGCCACTATAGGGGACAAACTCCCAGCGCGTCAAGTGGGAGCCAGCTAGATCTGAAGGTTATTCAGGGCGTTCCTTCCTTCAACACCACCCCCTACAACCCCACCAACCCCACCAGTTCCACCATCCCCACCAACCCCAACCGCAGCCCGACTTTTCTTTCTGAACCAGCTCTACCTTCACCTTAACATTATAGGTTGAGTTCTGATGAGCAGACTGCTCAGTGTGAATTCCCAGCCTACCAATGACCTCCTGACCGGAGGAGAGGACATCGCCTACAGCTACCCCGTCAAAAGTGACGTTGAGCCCCGGTATGTCGTAACTAATATCAATACTCTTAATTTTGACCGAAAAACTCTGGGTATTTTTCAGTCCGAAGAAGACCGTCGGGTAATAGGATGGGTAGGCGTTTTCTACCAGCACGGTGATTTCCTTGCGGTCACATGATGACATCCATGCCGTCGTCCGTGCCACGTCCTTATCATACCTGGCGCACTCAACGCCCATGGTCTGCGTTTCCGAAGGGTCGTTGCTGCTCTGGTCACCCCACTTATCATAGTTAGTACCGCCGCCGTCATCGCCGGGGTCGATGTCTCCATAAGAACATATGTTAGTCACCTTGCCGTCATCGTTGGAGACAACCCATGTGAATGGCCCATTAAAACAGGCCATTGCCATCATGTCGCCGGCTTTCAATGTGCCTGACGAGTAACCATAGGCTACGCCAAGGCTTCCCAGCGCCACCACCACCGCCAGGGCGATAATCAGCCACCTGCCCGGCCTGACTTGCCTCTTCAAACCCCTTAACCTCGTCATAATCTTACCTCGTTATCAGCCCCTTTTCATTTCTCATACAGGTTCCACTGGACAAAATAAAAGGTGACCTCGCAGGTGTAGGTTCCTGCCCCGGGCACAGTCATAGTCACAGTGCCATAGACCGTGTCAGGGTCGACGCCGCTCTGCTCAATCTGTGTACCCCCCTCGACACCGCTCACCTCAGCCACAAGCCCTCCAGAACACACAATCCCAATGCCCTGAATTTTGACCGGTATCGTCCCCCTATTATGGATATCGAAGTTATGATACACATACTTCCCTTTACAACCGGCGTCAATTTCAATGTCTATTGTATGACCGACTATCGATGCGGTTACGTTTTGAGAACAACCACCCTCACTCAGCACCACCTCAATATAGCCCGTCTTCATCGTTCCATCGATGCTGACCGTGTCCGTCCAGCCAGCATAACCGATGCCCATGACGCACAGGGACAGAAGCAGGGCTATGGACAGCATTCCTATACGGGCAAACCTGTTTCTTTTTCTCAAGTTTTCACCTTATCTGTAAATTCTTGTAGTTGCCTCATTCACCAGGCCCTTCGCTTCTTGCCATTGCGAGCCCCGACTTGTCGGGGCGTGGCAATCCCCGGCCCTTGAGAACCCCACCTAGATTGCTTCGTCGCTGCGCTCCTCGCAAAGACAGGTGGGGCGGAGATTGCGGAGCCTGTTCCGAAGCACAGCGAGGAATCCCGCTCCTCGCAATGACAAAGGAAGGCGATGCCCCAAAGGCAGTTTCACTATTCATTTCTCCTTCCCAGGGGAAGGGGTGAAGACCATTATAGACCTTTGCCTCTTCCCCTGCCAAGGAGAAGAGGGGGAGGGGGTAAATCACCCCGCACCCCCCTTCTCATTTTGCCACTAGCCTGGCTATTCAGCCCACTGTTCGCCTATCACCTTAACCTCGAACTGGTACTCGTAGTTCTGCTTCGCCGGCTGCTCCACATGGATCATCAAATCAGCCTTAACCCAATCACACCAATGAAGCTGGGTGCATACCGAACCACCAATACTGACTGTTATCACTGGTTCTTTGTCGGGGTCACCCGTGTGATAGAAATAACCTCCACACGGAGTTCGTGGCGGTTCATCTTCCCACACCCAGGTGAGCTCTTTGCTGGGGTCGGTGATATTGATCCCCGTTATGTGGACAGGTATGGTGCCCACACTGCCCACGTAGAAGGCGATATCTACCCAAAGGCAGGGGAAGGTATTGTTCAGGGCAACCACCAGCTTCTCATAAGCGAACTCCTCCGCGTTGACAGGTGTATCGCATTCCCAAGGCGCTATTGAACTCTCAAAACTGAGGTCCACCGTAGCGACATCCTTGTCCTGGACAAGCTCTTCTAATTTTGCCTTAACGATGCCAAGGCGAAGTGTCCCCGTGTCCACCGTGCCTTCGATGATTACTTCATCGGACCACATAGCGTAGCCGACGCCGAGCGTACCCAGTGCCAGGACCAAGGCTAAACAAAGTAAACCAATCTTCTTCATTTCATTTCCCCCTTATAGTCTCCTTTCTCCAATGTTTGGGGGACGGGCAGGGGCATTTAGCCCCCACACCGGTCCTGACTTTACTAGGGTTCTTCGTTCCACTGGTGGACAAAGATGGTCTTGGTGAAGTTGCCTGACAGACCCTGGGCAGCCTTACCATCCGCCTGCAGGAACGCCGGGTCGAGATACACATCGAGCTTCAGAAGGTCGCAGTAGTGGAGCTGGAGCTCCTCAATTTCAGTTGGTACCCAGTCTTCTCCATCCCACATATACCACTTCTGGACCAGGTAGGGCTCAATTGCCTCATCAACAGAATCTTCAATAAGCACAACATGCACCGGGATGGAGCCGATGTAGTGGAGCACAACATCGGCCACTATTGGCTCAGTTGTCGGGAAGATGTTATCGAAGGTCATGGTTACTTTCTTCTCAGTCCCGCTGCTCGTATCCTCGGCGGTCGCGCTGGCGACGAGTCTGAGGTCAGTACCTATCCCATGTGATAGTGGTACACCCGACATTACCATTGCACTGCTAGTCACGTTTTTGTAAACATACGTCTCGGATGTGGCGTTAATCGATATTTCGACACTGCCGGTGTTGACCGTGCCCTCAATGGTTACTTCATCGAACCACAGTGCATAGCCCACGCCCAGCGTGCCCAGTGCCAGGACCAGCGCCAGACTTAAAAGTCCTATTTTTTTCATTTATGTTCCTCCTTTTTTGGAGTTTCTCATTAATCATCCCGCCTCATCTTTGATTTAAGGCGTGCCTTATTGGGTCCATCCTCACCTTCATCTCCTCTCGCCGAGGGAGAGGAGAGCTGATAAGGTAGCTCAATCGCCCAGGACCGACCATCTTCTCTGAGATTGCTGCGCCCCGACAAGTCGGGGCCCGCAATGACAATCCCGAGAGAGCCCGAGGGCATCTCGGCAGTGGTAGTTGTCAAAAAGGTTCTCGGACACATTCTATTTTGCATTTTTAAACTCCTGTTGCTATGCTATTTAGGTGGAGGTTATTTATGAAATTCACTGTTATTCTTGAGCCTGAGAAAATCGGATATTCCATCCACTGCCCAGCTCTACCAGGGTGCGTCAGCCAGGGCGACACTCGAGAGGAAGCCATGGCTAATATTCGGGAGGCTATCGAGGGAATTCTAGCCCTGCGAGAGAAACACAATATGCCCCTCCCAGAAGAGACACCGGAACTTGTGTCACAGGAGATACGCTGGTGTCTGAGCGAGCGGAAAGCAGATGGACTTCCCCTCAGGATTGAGACCGACGAGGTAGAGGTAGCTCCTAAGGTACCAGTTTGATGGCAAAGCTCCCGGTGGTAAGAGGAGAAGATGCTATCAAAGCCCTCGGAAGGACTGGCTTCTCTCTTGACCACTGGAAAGGAAGGCATGCCATCCTTTATCATCCCGATGGACGCCACCTCAGCGTTCCCGGGGGAAGAAAAGAACTCAAGCCAGGCACATTGCGAACCCTCATCCGCAAGGCTGACCTCACGGTCGCTGAGTTTACACAGCTTCTTTAAATTCTTGTTGGCCCTGTAACCAGCTTCCATCTTAACTATTCTCTTTCATATCATTTGTGGTTGCCTGATTCATCAGGCTTTCTTATTCATAACTCCCCTTGGCAAGCACTCACTGCACTGAGTGCTCGCCAAGCCCCTCTTATCTTAAGAGGGGGAATTCCGGAAAAACTTTCCTGTTACCTTTCCTTTCATAGCTCACGCTTCTGGAGAAGCCCGGGTGCGGCGCAACAAGGAGCGAACCCTGGCAAGCAATTCCCTCCAGCTTAAGGGAGAGGTCAGGTAGGCATCGGCGCCCATTTCCAGAAACTCGACTCCCGCCGCCTCTTCCTGCTCCTGCCCGAGAATGATGATGGGAACATCAGATAGCTCCCTAATGCGGATACAAAGCTCATCTCCATTCAGTCTATTGCTGTTCTCACGCATCACTACCAAGTCAGGAGAGCTTCTACCTATCTCGGCCAAAGCTTGCTTACTCTCGGCAGCGTTCACAATCCGAAAACCTGAATGCTGTAATACAAATGCTAAGTTATCTGTCATCGCTAAGTCGGGACAAACAAGCAAAATCTTCTCCACGTTTAACCCAAGCTTAAGTACCAGTACTTAAGTACCACTACTTAAGTCTAGTGTAATGGGGAATGTCATAGAAGTCAGTAGCTACTCGGTTACCAGGGGTTTCTTTTTGGTTACCAGAGGTTTCTTTTTGGTTGCAAGAATGTCAGAGAGGTCTCTACCCACTCGAAACGGAGGCTCTAATAACGTAGCCTATGCCTCTTTCATTGAAGAGAATTTCCGGGTTCGAGGGGTCTGCCTCAATTTTAGACCTCAAGCGGTAAACACTCAGCTTAAGGAGTTCTCTTTCATCACCATAGTTTGGCCCCCAGACATGCTGGAGTAGCTCGGCGCTGCTGCACACCCTTC
>Ga0315549_1003600_pt1 | contig 13689 bp, 12 predicted proteins | sample SalMarSW160200MG_FD_203101 | JGI IMG/M metagenome (GOLD analysis project Ga0315549, IMG submission 203101) | Salt marsh sediment microbial communities from the Plum Island Ecosystem LTER, Massachusetts, United States - Salt Marsh Sediment SW1601-200 ... | reverse complement strand
GGGACTTGATTACCCTGCCCTTCTCCGTATCAGGGACTGGTCGAGAAGATACCCACCTCTCAATCTCACCTTCAGGCACACCCAACCCTCGAGCGATTTCTACAGTGGTTTCGCCCACTCTCCTTGAGTAACCGGTGTTCTCCTCAAACCAGGCCTCTACGCCACAGGCTATAGTATCCATGCTGCCCGGAACCGTATGCCGGGCCTTCCTGGCTTCCTCGTTAACTCTCTCTTTGGTGGAAACTTGACCCCTTCTACTCTGTCTGTGGAAGTTCGCTTTGTCGCCACCAGTGCTATTGACGGACATCACACCCTCCCTGTCTTAATTTACAGGGGTTACCTCACGACACCGTCACAACAAGACGCTGAGAAGACACGGAAATATTACGGAAATTTACTGTTGGCATTTGGGTGCTCGTGCGCACTCCTGGCAAGGTTTGGCTTCCTCTGGTTGGGTGACATCTGTCCATATCTTAAGCATATATTATGACAGTTGTCACTACAATCCTCTTTAGTGGAGTATTTAGAGCCTATTTTCTACCACTAATGGGTATTCCACGAAAGTGCTGGGTGGATACTACACGAAAGTGGGGGTCGATATTACCCAAAAGTCGAGGGTGGGTAGCCAGATATGAAATCTATCCTTTGTGTCCAGAGAAACTGACCCAATTTGGCGGGCTATTTGACAATGCCGGCGCGTGTTGCCTTGGCGATGACCCGGGTCCGGCTGGTTGCATCCAGCTTACCAAGAATACTCTGCATATGTTTCTTTACCGTGTCCTCAACAATACCGAGCTCCTTGCCTATCTCCCTGTTGGAGTACCCATCAACAACCAGTTTGAGCACTTCCTGCTCGCGGGGTGTTAGTGTCTCCAGACTCTCTGATGTGGATAACCCTGCCTTCTGATTTTGATATCGTGAAGCAACTAACGAGCTTATCGCCTCGTACAGCAGGTCAGACTTGATTAGTGTTGTCCCGCTACTGACCGTGCGGACAGTATGGAGCAATAGCTCTCGGGAAGCGTCCTTTAACAGGTAGCCTCTGGCTCCGGCTCGCACCGCATCAATAACATAGGCGTCATTATCATACATCGTAAGCACAATGACCGATATAGAGGGATATTTATCTTTGATGTGCCGCGTGGCTTCTATGCCATCCATGTTAGGCATACGAATGTCCATTAAAACAACATTCGGTTTCTTTTCAGCGACCATCGCCACCGCCTCCGCTCCATCGGATGCTTCACCCACAATCTCTATGGTTTGGTCGGTGGACAACATGGTGCGAAAGCCCTCACGGACCACCGGGTAATCGTCTACAATTAGTATCCTTATCTTCTCCATATTTACTCCCCGTCGGACAACCAGGGAATATCTACTATAATCTCTGTCCCCTTACCCAAAGAACTGCTTATCTTAAAGGTACCTCTTAAAGACTCGGCACGACGTCGCATGCTCAAGAGCCCCAGGGAACGATTTGAAGAAGATGACTCTTCTTTGTCAGGAATGAAACCGATTCCCCAGTCTTTCACTCTTACCACGAGCCGCTTCTTCTCTTGCGTCAGTTGAACCTCAAGTCTGCGCGATCTGGCATGCTTCCTCACATTGTTAACTGCTTCATGGAGGATTCTGTAAATAGTAAAATCCATGTGCCGGGGAAGATTGGGCCAGGTGGTTGTCTGGAAGTTAACCCGGCACCGCGTCTCCTTCTCGAACTGCTTTAGTTCCTGTCGTACTGTGGTTACCAGACCAAGAACATCAAGCGTGGCCGGGGTAATGCTGTTGATTATCCCTCTCGTCTCTTGAATAGCCTGCCTTATCAGAGCCACTGCCCTTATGAAAGATTGCTTTGAACGTTCCTCCTGAAAGCCTCTAATATTGTCGATGGTTTGAAGATGCTGGAAAGCGGAAGCCAGAGTCTGGGCTATCCCGTCATGTACCTCCAGGATGATGCGTTCACGCTCTGTTTCTTGAATCTCGAGGCTTATGTTGTTCATGTTCCGTGCCAACTCTCTCGTTTCCTGAAGTGTACGCCGCAGAGTGGCATTATCAACAATGTAGCCTATGAGGTCAGCGGTTAGCCTGAGGACATGCTGCTTTCGCAGCAATGCTTCTTGACCGATAACTGATGGAAAGTTCGATTGAAGGGCACCGATGGTTGTACCGTTAATCTGAATGGGGACACAAATAAGGGGTAATGCCTCCCTGCTATCGATGACGAGGTCTGGCACCTGTAGAGTTTGCTCTCGGGTTTCAAGTACCAGAGGCTGTCCATGAATAGATACCCAATAAGCCGCAGAGGTACAAGCTTCTTGGTCAGGGGGTGATCCGTAAGAGACGTAGCCTTGTAGGCCGCCATTTTCGGTACTTGTCAAGCTGACCGCTCCATACTCTGCCTGGAGCGCTTCCAAGGTTGAATGGAGGACTGCCCTCACTGAGTCACGGTAATTGTTATTAGACGTATCTAAATTCTTGACGGTCAGCGGAACTTTGGTCGTACCCTTCGGTTGGGCAAGCGCTTTTCCGGTCACGCAATCTAACCCCTTAGAAGTAATCTCCAGGAAACTGCCGTGTCTGCCACATCCATCTGGTTGCGTCCTTAGTTTGGTATGTTTACCTCACAACTATGTCACAAAATGGCATTAGTACCTCACAAAAAAATCACAGATGCCACTCAGTCTCAGGCATACTCACAGGGGTAAAGCATGCAGACACTCAAGAAGTACGCCACAAGTATTGATACCGAGTAGCAGAATTGCCGACAGCGGCTAAACAAACTTGCTGATATGGGTATGTTCTTATGGAGAGTGACCACCAGTGTGACCGCACACCCCTCTGCCCAAAGCGCCCTCAAGAAATCCTTCAGCGTTGTGCAGTCTTCTTGTTTATCCTGAGCGTTATCTGACTCTTGAGCTGAGTAATCACTCGTTGCAATTTGTCTAGCCTTTCCAATTCTTCATCATAAGATAGAAGCTTGACTACTTCAATCTGCTCTGACTCTAACCTTTCTGCCTCAAGAAGCAAGGCTTCCAGTGTGCTGGTTCGCATACGGGTATAGTGAGGCACCCGTTTCCTTACCCTGTAGACATTTATTCTGTAAGGGTTGCTACCTGGCTTTCTCCTCGGTGGTATGCTCCTAATAGCCATACGATAAACACAATGATTTGTCTAATGGCGAATGCCAATACACTGCTACGGGCCAGCGCTCTGCATATCTGACATGTGGGGGTAACGCTATAGCTCTTTTCGCACCTACGATTCAATTCGTCATCCAGTGTAATTGTCTCATATGCGTTCAATACCAGTAAGGTCTAAACGGGTATATGAGACGATACTGGGGAGTCATCATTGTGGATCTCTTTGCTCACCATCTTTTGCGATGCCAGCGAGAATGGGACACATTGTGAGATGCGTTTGCGGGCACCTTAACATTTCGATGCTTTCGGGATTGCCGGAGGACACGAATGCCCCCGTATACGTTACTAAGGCAATACCTGCTTGTTTTGTTACCCCATTGCACATTAGCTTAGATTGTTACCCCAGGTCACATTTGAGGCAATTGTGCAACGGTAGCTTGGATTGTGCAACGCAAATTCACTCCTAGGCTAGTAGCCAGATTCTCCTGGTAATATTATCAGTGGGAAGCCCCGCCTGACTACTGTGGAAGAGTCCCTGACTGAATACTCGCTGCGTTGCGTGTTTTTTTAAAAACATTCAAAAAACGTTTTGTTTGAAAAAAATTGGCATTGCACAAAAGGAACGATTGTAATATTAGAGGAAGCAATTGCATCCTCCCCCGGGGAAGGGTAGATTAGAGGCTGTGACTGACATATAAAATAAAGAGAAAAAGATTAAAGCTCAGCTAAAGAAATCGGAGTTATCTATAGACGGAAAAGCAGCAGCTCTATAGCAAATGAATCAGAGGTTATCCGGATAGTGAGTGGTTTAGACTTTGTAATAGGAATGGCGCTTAGCGCTGCGCTGTTCCCGGGAATAGTGATAGAGAGTCTGGACTGGATCGGCTATTTGATCTGGTGTAGCTTTCCAGCCTATCTCGGTGAGCCGGTAGAACACTCGTGGTGGCGCTGGACGATAACTGTCCTGGATAGCTGACGGCTCAGTCCTCCCAGTTTCTACAACCCACCCTAACCTTTTCAAATGGCCAAAATAACGAGTAAAGCTGGGATACCGCATTTTGAATAATTTATAGGGAATGCGGTTTAAGAAATATTGTAATCGTTCGTTATAGACTTCCTCGGTATAGGCCGGCTGCCCTCTAGCTATCTGCTTCTCTTCTTCCCGTTCTACCGTGTCTCGGGCATAAGCCCGGTGGAGGGTGCTTTTATACTCGGCATGAATATCGGTCATAGGAGCCCCGATATCCGGATCGATTCTCTTTGAATCTTCGGGACCATGACCTTTAAGGAATTCAATGATGAACCAGGCGGTTCTAATGGATCGCTGAAAGCCGCCGTTAGTGGGTCTAAGTTCAACCATGCCTCGGTTTTACCTCAATCTGCAGCAGTTTCTGATGCCAGTTCTGGCGTTCTACTGGACTTTTTATGTAACTAGCCCGGATGACATCCGCGGTAACGATTCTTTTGGTTGGTTGTGCTAGCAATCCGATTTAGCTCTCTTTCTTGTTGTTAGCTTCGATGAGCTTTAGGATGGCAGATTTAGAAACTACCATTCGTTTTTCTCCGAGGTGTATGACGCCAGGCAGTTCTCCTCTGCGGGCTAGCTCATAGGCCAGGTTACGACTGATACCCAGCATTTTTCCGACCTCGGGGATTGAATAGGTCAACTTCTCCTCCATTGTTATATCCCCCTGAAAATATTCTTGATACCTTTACATGACATTAACATTTAGTATATATTATAAGTATAGTACAATAAGTATGCGTATTAAATAAGCATAACCGATATATAACAGGCTAAAGACCGATTAACAAATAACAAAACGATAAAGGAGGTTGGGAAATGCCTAGAGGACCTAAAATAGATAAAAATATCGAAAGGTTGATTCTTCAAGCTCATGAGGCAAACCCTGATTTAATAGCGAAGGAAGTCCAGGCTGAATTATGGAAAACCAGGGAATGGAAAATGATACCTGCGAAAAGTTTACCCGAGAATTGGCCCGGAGTGGACGCAATCCAGAAGCTAATAAAAAATGCTCGGGATAGAAAAATAAGGACTGGTCCAGATCTTAAGGACCGGCCGTGGAGCCTGGTTTCTTTAAATAAATATCCGGTGTCTCCTGAGGCACTACCCTTTATATTGAAAGTTTGGGCTCGATCGATGGAGAAACATGATCCTCTAACTATCAATCAAGCTCTATGGATATCTAGAATCTACACTTTATTCAAAGCTAAAGCCTTGGGAGGCTTGGAAGATACATCCAAAGCAGGAGAAGCGGAGCCGCCCCTTTCGCTTAGGGAATACCAACATCAATCGAAGCTTAATCACCTACTAATATCTATGCCAATTGACTTAAAGGTTCTTGATTTACTATGGGCTATCGTGAAGACCCTTGCCCTAAACGAAAAGGTTTTTCGTGATGATTACCCCAACGACGATTACCCAAACACCAGAGACGACATCTTATATTATTGGATGTGCGATGCAGAGTTATACGGTATTTTACCTGAAGGGGAGCCTACTGCCGGAGATTTGATTACCAGGCTCCATGAGGAATTTTCCAGTAAGTATACTCCGGAATACAAAAATAAATCCGACTCGGAAGCTGTAATAAAAAGAATGATAAAGGAGAAAGACGGTCATGAGAGGTTCGATAGTCAAAAGATATAAGAACAGTTATACGATTATTCTGGAGCTAGGGAATGATCCGGTCACCGGTAAGCGCAAACAGCAGTGGGTAAGTGTAAAAGGCACTAAAAAGGAGGCAGAAAAAAAGCTATCTGAGTTGCTTCACCAACTAGATATTGGGACATTTATAAAGCCAAATAAGATAACGCTCGCTGAGTTCATGGAGCGATGGTTAAAAGATTATGCTTGGCCTGGCCTAGCTCCCAGGACGGCGGAAGGATATGAGCATATTATCCGGCGACACCTTATACCAGGGTTAGGTAAGACTGTATTAACTCAATTAAAACCCGAACAATTACAAAGGTATTATTCTGAGAAGTTAGCCAGTGGCCGCTGTGATGGTAAAGGTGGCCTCAGCCCTAAGACAGTGAGACATCATCATGTTACCCTGCATGCTGCCCTCCAGAGCGCCGTAAAATGGGGATTGTTGTCAAGGAATCCGGCTGATGCGGTAGATGCACCGCGATTTCAACGCCCTGAAATGCATACCCTCAGTGAGGATGAAATGTACGTTTTTCTGGAAGCTGTCAAATCCACTCTTTACTATGAACTATTCTACACAGCTCTTTACATTGGTATGAGACGGTCTGAATTATTAGCCCTTCGCTGGTTAGATGTAGATTTATTACTCTGTCAGGTATCGGTTACCCGCTCACTTCATCATCTCCGGGATGGTAGCTTTGTTTTCAGACAGCCCAAGACAGCCAAAGGCCGCCGGATGGTCGTTCTCCCTCCATCGGCTTCCCTGTTGCTTAAACAGGGAATACACCCCAAAGTCGTTCAGGAAAGGCTGGGACATGCCAGCATACAGATTACCCTGGATACTTATAGCCATGTGGCGCCGGGTCTCCAGGAAGCAGCAGCAGCTCTTTTTGACAAAGGGTTAGCTCCCCGAGTAAATATAAGTCAGTTAGCTAACCATTAAAAAACCCGTTAGCTATCCGTTAGCTAATACAGAACAAGCCCTTATGTCAATTACAACATAAGGGCTTGTTTAGCCTCAAAAATTGGTAGCGGGGGCTGGATTCGAACCAGCGACCTTCGGGTTATGAGCCCGACGAGCTTCCACTGCTCCACCCCGCGCCCTATCAGAGTATACCCACTATCAGAATCAGGTGTCAAGGCGTCGGCTGGTGCTATGGACAAACCTGTGTTAAAAGGGATATACTTTATAGATGGTAAAACGTTTCAGCTAGGGGGCTTATTTTGAAAATACTCCTTGTTTATCCACACTACCCCGACACATTCTGGAGTTTCCGGCATGCCCTGAAGATTATCTCCAAGAAGGCAGCTCACCCTCCTCTGGGTTTACTAACTGTGGCGGCAATGCTCCCCGATGAGTGGGAGAAGAAGCTGGTAGATGTGAATGTAAGCCCCCTGAAGGATAAAGACATCAAATGGGCTGATTACGTGTTTATCAGCGCCATGGTGGTGCAAAGGGATTCGGTGAAGGAGGTTATTGCCAGATGTAGGGAGCTCGGTACCAGTACTGTCGCCGGCGGTCCTCTTTTTACCACCGAGCATGAGGAGTTTGAAGATATAGACCACCTGGTCCTTGGTGAGGCTGAGATTACCCTCTCGCCCTTCCTGGAGGACCTGGAGGAGGGATGCGCCCGGCATATCTACACGTCCAGCGAGCGCCCGGACATAACCGAGACCCCCATCCCACTCTGGTCGCTTATTGACATGAAAAAATACGGCTCAATGAATATTCAGTATTCCAGGGGCTGTCCTCATAACTGTGAATTTTGCGATATTATCATACTGAACGGGCACAAGCCGCGCACCAAGGATAAGGACCAGATATTGGCAGAAATGGAGGCGTTATACAGGCAGGGCTGGCGGGGCAGTCTGTTCATTGTTGATGATAACTTTATCGGCAACAAGAAAAAGCTCAAGGCAGAAATCCTGCCGGCAATGATGGAATGGATGGAAGAGAGAAAATACCCCTTCCCACTTTTCACCGAGGTATCCATAAACCTGGCTGATGATGAGCAGCTGATGCAATTAATGGTTAAGGCAGGATTTAACAGGGTATTTGTTGGCATTGAAACTCCCAATGAGGAAAGCCTGGTTGAGTGCAATAAGTACACCAATATAAACCGCGACCTGGTGGCTTCGGTTAAGAAGATTCAAAATAATGGCTTTGAGGTGCAGGGGGGATTTATTGTCGGCTTTGATAGTGACCCAATCTCCATTTTCAGAAGCCAGATTAACTTCATCCAGAACAGCGGCATTGTTACCGCCATGGTCGGTCTACTCAATGCTCCCCGTGGCACCAGACTCTACCAGCGTTTGAAACAGGAGAACCGCCTGTTAAAGGGCTTTACCGGGGACAATGTGGACTGCTCCCTCAACTTCATTCCCAGGATGAACTATGAAACGCTGATTAACGGCTATAAGAATATCTTGAGTACAATATATTCCCCAAAGCAATACTACGAGAGGATAAGAACATTCCTGAAGGAATTCAGGCCGTATCAGCCACAAAGGGTATCCCAGCTCAGGTTCTATCATATCCAGGGGTTCATTAAATCTATGTGGATTCTGGGTGTCTGGGAGAGAGGAAGAAAGTATTACTGGGGACTTTTCATTTCTACTCTGCTGAAACGCCCTAAGCTCTTCCCCTTATCCATGACCCTCACTGTGTACGGGTTCCATTTCCGCAAGGTTATCCAGAAGCTCAGCAGCACACCCGGCCTCGTGGTACAGAGCGACTATACCGACCAGAAAGGGAGCTAGATTACTAGCCTTGGCACCGGAACCACCCGCCTCAGCCACTCTCCGGATATGATGTGCTCAGGTCTTCAGGAACTTCATTCTACAGTAATTAAAGATGAGGGCTGATTTTTCTTTCTTAGTCTGGTTATGTTAAAATATACTGGTTATGTTAAAATATAAATGAATGCTTGACGAGCATTTAATTCTTTTATGGCGAGGAGTGTGTTGAAAGAGGAAATTGATAGCTTCCTGAACTACCTGACTGTAGAGAAAGGCTTTTCTGATAATACGGTGGCTGCTTACCGTAACGACCTGTCAGGCTTAGCTAGCTTTGTAGAGGAAGAAGCCAGCAAGCAGGGCGTGACCCCCTCCTGGAGCAGTTTTGGTCGGCAGGAGGTACTGAGCTATCTGCTTGACCTTAATCAGAGGAGCTATGCCCCCACTACCCGGGCCCGCAAGATAGCTGCTATCCGCTCCTTCTTCAAGTTCCTGACGGCTGAAAAGATAATACCGGAAGACCCGACGCGGGATGTTAAGTCACCCCATGTAGGCAGGTCATTGCCCAAACCTATCTCGGTCAACCAGGTGCGTAGCTTGCTCGAGCAACCGTCCAAGCGGTCTACACCGGAGGCAAAGAGGGATGCCGCGATGCTTCAGCTACTGTATGCCAGTGGCGTGAGGGTCAGTGAGCTGGTGTCGCTGGACCTGGAGCATGTAAACACCGTGGGTGGTGACGTGCGCTGCCTGGGCAAGGGACACAAAGAGCGGCTAATCCCGATACACAGGCAGGCAACCACGGCAATTGAGGAGTATCTTAGAGAGGCCCGTCCCCGCCTGGTGCGCAGAAAGGATGAGAAAGCGCTGTTCCTGAACCGAAGGGGGGACAGGCTGACCAGGCAGGGCTTCTGGCAGATACTGAAGGAGTACGCTAAATCGGCCGGCCTGGAGGCTGAGGTTACCCCGCACACCCTGAGACACAGCTTCGCTACTCACATGCTGAGTGGTGGTGCTGACCTCAGGGCAGTTCAGGAGTTGCTGGGTCACGCCAACATCTCTACTACGCAGGTCTACACCCACCTTACCAGTGAGCATATCCGGCGCTCCTATGAAAAGTCCCACCCCAGAGCCAAGTAGTTCTATATCAGAGGGAGCCTTTAGATGGCTGGTAAATCAAAACATAAGAGAGGAAGGCGCTATCACCCCCAGAGTAAAAAGGGGGGAAACCGGCGGTACTCTGAAGCGCCAGTCACTCAGCAGTCAGCCGTTACCGAAGCCGCCGAGCAGGTTTCCCAACCCGGTACATCCACCCCCCCACGAAGTACACCGGCTCCTCAGGCCAGGCCGACAGCTACCCGGTATCCCTACATGGCAACGGAGCTGCGGACTATCAGTATTCTGGCCGTGGTAATATTGATTATTCTCGTTGCCTTGTTCTTTGTTCTGCGCTAGCTCTATTCTGGTAGTGGGCTCATCATGGACTTTGAAGCGGCAAGAGCGGAGTTAATCAAGCACCTTACCACTGAGATTAAGGACGAGCGGGTACTAGCCGTCATGGCGCGCATACCACGGGAGCGTTTCGTGCCGCCGGAGAGCGCGCCTATGGCCTATGAAGACAGGCCGCTTCCTATTGGCCTGGGACAGACAATCTCGCAACCCTTTATCGTTGCCCTTATGACTGAGAGCCTGGAGCTTACCGGCAGCGAGAAGGTGCTGGAACTGGGGACAGGTAGCGGCTACCAGACAGCTATCCTCGCTGAGCTGGCTCGTCTGGTAATTACCACAGAGCGCCTGCCAGCCCTTGCGGAAACAGCCAGGGAGGTACTGAATAGCCTGGGTTATAACAACGTTATAGTGCACCTGGCTGAGGAGACCCTGGGCTGGAAGGCAGAGGCACCCTATGACGCCATTCTGGCTACCGCCGCTGCTCCAGGGATTCCGGATGAGCTTCTGGCTCAGCTGGCAACCGGCGGACGTCTGGTAATACCGGTGGGTTCACGGTATGTGCAGGAGCTGTGTAAAATCACCAGGCAAAAAGGGCGAAACAGGGTTGAAAATCTGGGCAGTTGCCGCTTTGTCTCCCTTATCGGCAAGGGTGCCTGGGAAGATGGATACGAGTAAAATGAGGCGCAGTTCTTCCTTCCCCTGACGAGTAGTGGAATAACTGTGTCCCGAAGTAGCAAATCTGAAGGAGGGAATGTGGAAGTTTTAGAAGCAATTAAGACGAGGAGAAGCATTCGCCGGTACAAGACTACCCCGGTAGACGAAAAAACTCTGGAGCAGGTCCTGGAGGCTGCCCGCTGGGCACCATCCTGGGCTAATACGCAGTGCTGGCGCTTCATTGTGGTGCGGGATGGTAATATCAGGGCTGAGCTTGCCGCTACACTCTCTGCCAACAATCCGGCCGCAGATGCCATCAGAAGTGCGCCGGTGACTATTGTAGTCTGCGCTGAACTAAAGAGGTCGGGCTGCTACCATGGTGAGCCGACGACGAATAAGGGCGATACCTGGTATATGTTTGATGCTGCGCTGGCAATGCAGAACCTGGTACTGGCTGCCCACGCGCTGGGGCTGGGCACGGTGCATGCCGGCGCTTTTGACGCCGGAAAAGCCGACAGCATTCTGGGCGTCCCGGAGGGTTTCTGCGTGGTTGAGATGACCCCTCTGGGGTATCCTGACCATGAAGCCAAGGCTCCACCAAGAAAAGAGCAGTCCGAGATTGTCTTCCATGATAAGTTCGGGGGCTAGATAATACCTCTGAATTGAACCTGCCAGCAGTGAGCCAGACTCACAAGATTTTTCATTGCTTGCCGTATTCACGGTCTAAGACTATAATATTGTTATCAACGAAAATGAGAGCGGGTGATTAGATGGCGCAATATGGACTGGAGAACATTCGTAACCTTGCTTTGCTGTCACATAATGGGGCTGGCAAGACGTCCTTAGCCGAGGCAGTGCTGTTTAATGCCAAGACAATCACAAGATTGGGCAAGGTTGATGACGGGACTTCTACCTCAGACTATGACCCCACCGAGGTGAAACGCAATATGAGCATTAGCCTGAGCATGCTTCCCTACCAGTGGAAGGAATGCAAGGTTAACCTCATTGATACCCCGGGGTATCCTGACTTCGTTGGTGAGGTCAAGGCGGCAATACGGGTCAGCGAAGGGGCGGTAATCGTGGTCTGCGCCGCCTCCGGCGTTGAAGTCGGCACTGAACAGGTGTGGGAATATAGCCAGGAAACTAATCTGGCTCGCTTCATATTTATTAACAAGATGGACCGCGAGAATGCTGATTTCTACCGGACTGTGGAGGAGATTCAATCCAGATTCGGGCGCCGCTGTATACCGGTACAGCTACCCATAGGTGCTCATAGTAGTTTCCAGGGGATAATTGACCTCCTGGCAATGAAGAGTCGCCTCGGCCCTGAGGCAAAGGAGGGTGACATACCTGCGGAGTTGCAGGACCGGGTTGACTCCTTCCGCGAGAAGCTGGTAGAGGCAGTCGCCGAGGTTGATGATACTCTTATTGAGAAGTACCTGGGCGGAGAGGAACTCAGCATGGAGGAGCTTGGCAGGGGATTAAGGCAGGGTACAGTAACCGGCAAGATAGTGCCGATTCTGGTTGGCTCGGCGATGCAAAACATAGGGACCGGCTTGCTGATGGATGCCATGTGTGATTATCTCCCCTCACCCAAAGAGGGGGGTATAGTCGTTGCCGGGGATGCAGGCAAACAGGAGACCATCGAGCCAGGCGAGGAAGCCCCCCTGGCTGCCCTTGTATTTAAGACGAGTGCTGACCCATACGTGGGCAAGCTGACCTACTTTCGGGTCTACAACGGCGCTATTGACAGCAACTCTCAGGTGTGGAACGTAACCCAGGGTGAGAATGAGCGGATAGGTCAGCTATTTGTCCTGAGAGGCAAGAACCAGGAGCCGGTATCCCGGATTGGGGCTGGAGATATAGGGGCAGTAGCCAAACTAAACCTGACCAATACCGGCGATACGCTGGGTAGTCGGGACAAGCCGATGAAGATTGCTCCCATTTCATTCCCGGCGCCGGCGTTTGGCAAGGCGGTGTTTCCCAAGGCCAAGGCTGACCTGGACAAGCTGGGGCCGTCCTTAGCCAGGTTGAGTGAGGAAGACCCTACCATTATAGTACGTAGAGATACCGAGACCAATGAGACTATCCTCTCCGGACTTGGTGAGACCCAGCTTGATGTAGCCGCCGAGAAGATGTTACGTAAGTTCGGGGTTAATGTTGAGCTGCAAGTTCCCAAGGTCCCTTATAGAGAGACGATTACTGTGCCAACCAAGGCAGAGTATAAGCACAAGAAACAGACGGGGGGTCATGGCCAGTACGGGCATGTCTTAATGGAGCTGGAGCCCCTGTCTCGCGGTGCTGGCAGGGAGTTTGCTGATAAGGTAGTAGGTGGCCGCATACCCAAGAACTATATTCCGGCGGTTGAGAAGGGGTTCAATGAGGCAGTCCAGGAAGGGGTTCTGGCTGGCTACCCGGTTGACGACATAAAGGCAACCGTTTACGACGGCAGCTACCATCCGGTTGATTCCTCGGAAATATGCTTCAAGATTGCCGGGGCAGGGGCACTGAAGAAGGGACTCTCTCAGGCACAGCCCGTTCTTCTGGAACCGATAGTGAATATCAGGGTGAGGGCTCCTGAGGACTATACCGGTGATATTATTGGCGACCTCAATACCAAGCGAGCCCAGGTGCAGGGGATGAGCCCTGAGAACGGAATCAACGTTATTGAAGCTCAGGTACCCCTGGCCGAGGTTCTGCACTACGCCATAGACCTGAAGTCAATAACCCAGGGCAAGGGGAGCTTCACCGTTGAGTTCAGCCACTACCAGGAAGCACCCCCGAGCGCTTCCCAGAAGGTTATTGCCCAGAGACAGGCCGAGAAGGCCTAGGCCTTCCCGGCAGGCGTCATTTACTCGTGGCAAACCGATAAAAGATATCAGGAAACAATTCGAGCGTAATCAGGCGTGAATTGTTTTTAGAGTTGTGTTAAATGTATGTTGCCTTCTGTCTGTTTGTGGACAGGGGGCTTTTTTATTTTGGGGTGTTAAAGTGACCTGCCTCCTCTCTAAAATTTTTTCCCTGTCTGTCTGGCACTATCAGGAG
>Ga0315549_1003598_pt1 | contig 13691 bp, 12 predicted proteins | sample SalMarSW160200MG_FD_203101 | JGI IMG/M metagenome (GOLD analysis project Ga0315549, IMG submission 203101) | Salt marsh sediment microbial communities from the Plum Island Ecosystem LTER, Massachusetts, United States - Salt Marsh Sediment SW1601-200 ... | reverse complement strand
TTTTATACAAATGCAGCCCATTCGAAAAACATTTTTTACGATGAAACCCAAGTAAGCAGTCAAATAGTCGATTTATTGAAGAAACGAAATATCGATACATCTCGATTATTCAAAGATAAGCTTTGTATTCTTTGGGTTGGTACCAGCTATGATCAGGATTCAGCAGGGATAATTCAAGGGCTTAAAAAGTTTGGTGAAGTCATTTTATTTGAGAGTCAACCCGGTCTTTATGAACAGGTAAGGCCAACAGGGTATAATTATAGAAAAATAAGGCAAGAAAATAGTCAACGGTTGTTATTGCAAGTTAAGGAATCATTGGAACAAGGAGCTCTCCATGTTGTCATAGGGCAAATGAGGGCACATGCTATTGAACCTCGGGTCCTTCAAATAATCCGAGAAATGGGAATTATTGTTGTGAATATCTCAATGGACGACCGCCATGCTTTTCAGAGTCAGAAAATTGATGGAAGATGGAGTGGGCCTAAAGGATTAATTGGTTCTATAGATTTGACCTGTACAGCTGCTGAAGAGTGTTGTTTATGGTATTTGGTTGATAACTGTCCGGTCATTTATTTGCCGGAAGCCAGCGACCCCCAACTTTTTAAGCCTTTAGCTGGTCCCAAGTTATATGATGTTTGTTTTGTAGGGACTAATTATGGAATTCGTAATGAAGTTGTGACAGTTTTGCAAAAGGCGGGTGTTAAGGTGGCAGCTTTCGGAAAGGGCTGGCCTAATAGGAGGATATCAACAGCAGAGATACCAGAGCTTTTTGCCCGTTCACGTATTATCCTGGGAGTAGGAACAATTGGCCATTGCAAAGATTTTTATGCCTTGAAAATGCGGGATTTTGATGGGCCCATGTCGGGAAGTTTGTACATAACACATCATAATCCTGATTTGGAAGAGCTGTTTGTAATTGGAAAAGAAATAGAAACATATCGAACAGCGAAAGAATGTGTTGAAAAAGTTTTATATTATTTGAGAAATCCCGAAAAGGCGGAATCTATCGGCTCTGCCGGCCGAATTCGAGCAGAAAGAGACCATACATGGGAAAAACGTTTTGATAAGGTTTTAAGAACAATAGGAGTTATTAACTGATTCGATGTGCGGCATTTTTGGATATTCAGGGCTAAATGGTGACGGTGAAAAGATTCTTCGTGTTATGGCAGAGCAGCAGATTCATCGAGGCCCGGATGATGAAGGTTTTTATAAGGATGGAAATATTGGTTTTGGGATACGTCGCCTAAGCATTATTGATGTATTACAAAAGACTCATAGAGCTAATCCTGTTGATTGGGTATTCTGCTATTTTGATGGCAAATTTATTCTACGCTCAACGATTGATTTCATAAGAAATACCCTTCAAATACCAACCGTAAATATGTGCCTGGATGATAAGCATTCCTGGGATGGTTGCAAATTAGGTGAACAAATGAGTGGGCAGATCGATTTGGCTGATGTGTTTGATATATCATGGACTTCGGCTCGTATAGCTGTTGATTGGTATGATGCAGAAGGTGGCAATGGTCTTTATCTTCCTCCTGGATTCAATCCTGCACAGTTTTATCCGATGGATGGTCAGTTTGATATCCCTGTAAGCTTTGTGGGTGCTTGTTACGGGGCAAGGCCGCTTCTTATTAAGTTCTTAAGGAAGCACGGCATAAATGTTCGGGTCTATGGTAGTGGCTGGGGTAAGTATGGGAATGGTTATGCCGAGTCTCTTTGTGAAATTTTCAACAGAAGTCAAATCAACCTTGGATGTGGTTATATAGGGCACTCGAAACGGCTGACCAATGTAAAAGGACGTGATTTTGATGTAACAGGTACAGGTGGTGGAGCTTATCTGACGACTTTCAACTCAGATTTGGCTCAACATTTTCAAATAGGAAAAGAAATACTCTGTTATCATAGCTTTGATGAGTGCCTTGAGCTTATCCGGTATTACCTTGATAGGCCGGAGCAGTGCAGAGCACTGGCTAAACAGGCAAGAGAGCGCGCCCTTAAAGAGCACCGATGGCTTCATCGATACATTAAAATCTGCCAATACCTGAATATATTAGATGAGAATAAATCTCTAACTTTATTAGTGGAAGAGGCTGAATTATAAGGCTGCCCAGATACCTATCTGGTCTCGGATTATCTGAACTCTACGGCAAACTGCGAAACGAGAAGTTTCAGATTGGGCTGTGGAGTAAGACATTCTCAACCATCAATATGATTGTAGTGGGATGTTCATTATAATTAGAAGATTCAAGGAGAACTTTTAATGTTTGAATTAGTCAAGTTGGACGATTTTTTCACATCTCTCCTTTGTTGCCCTATTTGTAAAGGAGCGATTGAAATGGGCCAAGGTGGCTGCTATTGTGAAGATTGCGGAATGTTTTATTCTGCTATTGGCAAAAGTTATGATTTCCGCATCCGTTATCCGTCTTACTGCTTAAGCCCTCAATTGAAAAAATGGCACCAGGTACAATCGCTTTACGAATCGTTCGCGCGCAAGGTTTGCAGTAACGATGATATATCATGTTTCTTGGGACAAATAGATTCGGTAAAAGAGATATACCAAGAAGAATTCCATCTCTCTGGTTCAGTTCTTGATGTCGGTGGATCAGAAGGTATATTAAGATATTTCCTAAACCTGAGAGACCCTGTGAATCAATACTGTTCTATTGACCCATTTGTAGAAGTAGTTCGTGATGCACAATTTCAATCTAATTTTGTACGAGCTTACCCTTGTTTAAAGGAACCTCTAAATTTCGTTGCTGGCATTGCAGAGAGGTTGCCTTTTCTATCAAAGAGTTTCGATTATGTTCATATGCGTTCGGTTTTGGACCATTTCTATGACCCATATATTGCCCTCAAGGAAACATACAGAGTTCTAAATCCTAAGGGCCGACTTCTTATTGGATTATCTGTAATAGGAGGTGAGTCATCTTTAGATGGAAGTAAGATTTCTCGACTACGAAAAAAGTTGAGAGATCAAGGATTACGGAAAACAACCAAAGCGATTATTTATAAATCTCTGGAATCTTTTTTAAAACCTAAGAAGGAAGACGACCATATGTTTTATTGGAAATATGATGATCTTGTGGACCTGGTGGGCTTAACAGGTTTCCAAATAGAGAAGATTTATTGGCAGAAACCTCCTTTTGAGCATTGTGTATATGTTTTATCACAAAAGGTGAGTACGCAAGAGCGGTTAAAGACTACAGTAGGGGAAAAAGATTCGAAGAACCATCAAAAAAACAACGAATGTTTTCGCGCAAAATAGTTGTACCTATCAATATGACGCTGATGTCGTTGGAATGATTTTTGTCAGGTTATACTGGGAAAGATAGTTGGGAGAATAGCGATTTGGGGATAAGTTTATGTGCGGTATATGTGGCATTGTAAAAAATGATGGTTCATCTGTAGGCCCGGAGCGATTGGAAAAAATGCGAGATAGCTTCGCTTATAGGGGTCCGGATGACAAAGGAGCTGTGTTGTTAAGCAGCAGCCAGAGGTCTGAATTTATAGAATTCAAGAGCTCTAATGAAATTTCAGGTCAGCGGTTTCGTTCTATGTCTTATGATGTTGCTTTAGCTCACAGGCGTCTTTCCATCATCGACCTTTCAACAGCTGGACATCAGCCAATGTGCGATAGCAATGGCACTGCGTGGATTACTTATAATGGTGAAATTTATAATTATCGACAGACCAGAAAAGTTTTGGAAGCGAGAGGTTATTTGTTTAGAAGTAATACCGATACCGAAGTGATTATTAATGCTTATAAAGAATGGGGTGCTGAAAGCCTGCAATATTTTAATGGTATGTTTGCATTTGCAATATATGATTCTATTGAAAAGCGCATTTTTCTCGCCAGAGACAGGGCAGGCAAGAAACCTCTATATTACTTTTGTGACGATAAAACTTTTATTTTTGCATCTGAGTTAAAGGCGATTATAGAAGCAGCGGATAGACGGTTTGATATTGACTGCAAAGCTCTTAATTTTTACTTAGCTTTCGGTTACATTCCGGATTCAATGTGTATATTAAAGGATGTTTACAAGCTTCCCCCTGCCAATGCAGCGGTTTATGATATTGTCAATAATAGTTTAAAAATATGGCAGTACTGGAGTCTCCCTGTTTCTGAAGAAAACTGCGATAAATATTCAGAGAATGAGCTGGTGGATGAGCTGGAATATCTCCTGGAAGACTCGGTCAAGCTTAGATTGATTAGTGATGTTCCACTTGGTATTTTTCTAAGCGGAGGAGTGGACTCAAGCCTGATTACAGCAATGGCGGCAAGATGCGCAAGCAGCAGTGTTAAAACCTTTAATATATCGTTTCCAGGCGCGGGAAAATATGATGAATCACGATATGCAAAAACTATTGCACAGCATTTTCACACGGACCATTATACCTTAAGCGGAAATGAAAATATGTCAGATGCTCTTCAGGAAATCTTGCCCTTTATTGATGAACCTATCGCAGATTCATCGATTTTACCGACTTACCTAATATCAAAACTTGCCAGAAAGCATATTACTGTTGCTTTGGGTGGAGATGGTGGTGATGAGCTCTTTGGTGGTTATTCTCACTACTTGCGGGCTTTAAGAGATAAGGTTTGGTTGAGCTATGTTCCGGATTGTATATGTAGTTTTGCTGCTAATGCGGTCAGATTAATTCCAAAAGGTCTTAAAGGCAGAAATTGGTTATTTTCTTTGCGAAAAGGTTATCTTGAAGAGAACATTTGGGGAACACCGTATTTTAATTTCATTATGAGAAGAGGATTATTCAAAAGAAATATTCTTGATAGATTTGACATGGCCGTTGACGAGCCGGAGCAGTGGAAAATCAAATTGCTGAGAGGGGCGGTTAACGATATCGATAAGTTTACTCGTGTGGATTTCTTAAGTTACCTGCCTGACGATATTCTTGTTAAAGTAGACAGGGCTTCAATGCTGAATTCGCTGGAGATAAGGGCACCCTGGCTTGATTACCGTATCATTGAATTTGCTTTTAAGAAAGTCCCTCCGAAGTATAAGATTAATAATGGTATATCTCGCTTTTTACAAAGACGTCTGGCACAGAGGGTACTTCCGAAGGATTTTGACCTTGACCGCAAGCAGGGATTCTCGATACCGGTTAGTAACCTGAGGAATGTTGTACAACCTGTTCTGTCTGATAACAATGTAGGCTGTGTTTTCCCTTCATTTTTTTCAGAACGATGCGTTAAAAATCTGACTAATGGAAGCAGTAGGGCAGCCGGTAATTACTCCCGATTCTTTGCATTGTCAATGCTGAGATTATTTATGAGTAGATATAAAATTGCTCCTCAGATTTGTTAAAAACAGACCTTACTTAATTTATGGTGATTATATCCGTTTGTAATTTTAATGGCACTTTCACTAAAGCAGGTTACATTTCTTTGCGTTTTTGGAAGATAAGTTGAATAAAAAGTTTTTATACTTTTTGAAATGCCCCTTGTGTAAAGCTTCCTTGAGATTTGATGGTTCAAGTACTAATGGTAATATTTTCAAGGGAAGGTTGATTTGTGAGTCTAAACATATTTTTGAAATTCAGGAAGGCGTACCAAATTTTATTGTCAATAGAAATGATTATGAAGATAAAGCTAATTTTCAGGACCCCAGTACTGTGGAAAGCTTCGGTTTTGAGTGGGCATGGGATAACGTTCCGAGGACAGAAGAAGATTTACACTTTCGGATTTTCGATAAACCAGGTATCAACAAGGATTTTTTGAATGCGAAGTTGGTTTTAGATGCCGGTTGTGGAGCAGGTTTGCAGACGAATTTTATGGCGAGACATGGGGCTTCTGTGATTGGGATTGACCTTTCGGATGCCGTAAAGGTGGCTTATAAAAATAATTTAAACGACGAAAACGTCTGTATAGCAAAATCTGATATTTTAAATGCACCTTTTAAAAGTAAGACTTTTGATTATATTTATTGTGAAGGAGTGTTGCAACATGTAAAAGACCCAAGAAAAGCTTTTTATAAGCTCGTTAGTTTATTAAAGAAAAATGGGCAAATCTTTGCAACTTTTTATACCAAAAGGGAAAGCAAAATTACACCTTTTCTTGTATTGCGCAGACCGATTAGATTTGTTCTGTCCAAGTTGCCACAAAAATTATGTTGGTATATCTGCTGGCTGAGTATTCCTTTGAACAGGATACCTTTATTGAAATATTTCTTCAGAAAAACAATTGTTTTATATGATAAAAGAAATCCAAGTAATAAATCTACATGGTGTTTAAATTACGATTTCTATGGACCCCACAAATATCAGTATTATTTCAGGCCCAGTGAAGTTGCTGATATTTGGAAGAGTTCCAAAGATAAGCTAACTATTTTACATTTAGAAAATGGATATCCGCTCAGGGGAAAAAAAGAATAACAGCATGGTTTCCGTAGTTATGAGTGTGTATAACGGGCAGGAGTATTTGCGCGAGAGTATTGATTCTCTTTTGAACCAGACATATCGAAATTTGGAAATCATCATTATTAATGACGGTTCAATTGATTTTTCCCGAGGCATAATGGCCTCATATATTAATAAAGGAATTGTATTTATTAATAGAAAAGAAAATTTGGGATTGACAAAGTCACTTAATCAAGGTCTATCTTTGGCGAAAGGAGACTTTATTGCCCGCCAGGATGTGGGTGATATATCGCATAAGTCTCGCATAAAAGAACAGGTAGATTTTTTAGAACAAAATAAAGAAGTGTCCATACTGGGCACAGGAATTGAATGGTTCGATTATCGATATACTCTTAAAAGATTTGTTTATAGCTCAAATCCTGATGACATAAAATCTCAGCTCTTGTCCTTCTTCAACCCGGTTCCGCATTCAACATTAATGATGAGAAAAGCGGTTGCTGAAAAGCTAAATAGATACAATGATTATTTTGTTTTATCTCAGGATTATGATTTTCTTTTAAGAGCATATGAGGTTTTTCGTATTAGTTCGTTACAAAGACCTTTGGTAAAGCTTCGATTTGACTCAAATTCACTTACTAACACTGGTTGTGAGCAATTAAAGTATGGTATTGCCGCTTTGGTATGTGCACATAGAAGGTTGAGAGGTCGAATTGACTGCTCAAAAGCAAACGAGAAAGAATGGCAGCAATTTTTAGGAAAAATAGGTGCTTTTATTAGAGAAAAAAGGTTGGACCAAAAGTTTGTAGCAAGAAAGTATTTCAATTTAGCAAAGTTTTCATTGCTACATTTTGATGTTCCAAAATGCTTTAAAATTTTATCTTACGGACTTAGGACTGATAAGTGGGGCTTATTTAGAAAAGGAATTGGCTTGAGAGTTCCTGATGACATTAAAGAATTGTTGGCCTAATGTTTTGTCAATTGCAAGCATAGCTGCTTGTAAAGACAAGATTGAAAGTAAAAGTATATGGTTTGGTGAATGTATTTATTACTGGGGGGTTATCTTATGAATATACTTGTAGTTGGCGGTGCGGGTTATCTCGGTGGTGCAGTTACTGATTTACTTATTAACTCAGAGCATAATATTCGTGTTTATGATATTTTGCTCTACGAGGAGACCTATAGAAAGCCACTTTACTTTGTCCGTGGAGATGTCCGTGACATAGAAAAACTAAAAACACATTTAGACTGGGCTGATGTAATAATATGGCTGGCTGCCTTGGTTGGCGACCCTGCCTGTGCACTTAATGAAAGTCTTACCAGACAAATAAATACATATTCTGTGCAAAGTATGAGGGACAACTTCAATGGTCGTATTATTTTTATGTCAACATGTTCAGTCTACGGTGCTCAAGATGAAGTACTTGATGAAGGCTCGCCGGTGAACCCGTTGTCGTTGTATGCAGAAACTAAACTTTCAACTGAGGTAATATTAGCTGATATGAACGCACTGATTTTCAGGCTGGGTACCTTGTTTGGTATTAGCGACCGGTTTTCGCGAATTAGGTTTGACCTTGTAGTTAATACTTTGGTGATGCGCGCCGTTGTCCATAACAAAATCAGCATATTTGGAGGTCAGCAGTATAGACCTCTTCTTCACGTTCGTGATGCGGCGTTGGCAGTTGTTAATGCTTTACAGAGCACAAATACAGGCATATATAATTTACATTCAGAAAGTACTACAATTATTGAAATTGCTCATCTCGTAAAAAAGAACTTTCCCGACTTACAGATAGAAGTTGCTGGCTTAATGTTCCAAGATAACCGAAATTATCGTGTCTCCAGCGAGAAAGCAAGAACCCAGTTGGGTTTTAATCCAACGTTAACGATTGACACCGGTATAAAGGAGCTGAAGAAATTGCTGTTGGAGGGGAGGGTAAAGGATTCCTTTTTAACCCGTTTTTCAAATTATTTGTATTTGAAGCCTTTAATCAGCGAATACAGGTCTCCTCTGGGAAAAGTAGTAAAACTTAATGTATAAGAGGACAAAAGGTTATGAATGAGCTGTCAGTTGTTATCCCATGCGTTTATTCTGTGGATATGCTCCCAAACTTTATCGACAAACTCGCTATCTGTCTAATGAGTAACCCTTCCGAAGTTGAAGTGATTGTTGTGGCAAATGAAAAAGTCGAATCTGCAGAAAGTCTAGTTCATTATGTTCGTGGAAAGTATCCCTGGCTTAAGTTTGAATTCTTACAGAGAGCCGGTAATAAGCGAGATTATGGTGCGTTGGCACGTTTTGGCATTGCCTATTCGACAAGCCGTTACGTAGTTCTTGTTTCTCCAAATGGTGAAGATGATGTAAGTATTATTGATGTAATGCTGAAAAAAATGAGGCAAGGCAACCAGATGGTTCAGGCAATTTCGCCTTATTCCAAAGCCGAGTCAAATATGAGGCAAGTATTGTTCAACATCTATAGATTAATTTTTCGTTTTTTTGCAAGGATTTTTGTGGGAGTCAAAATTCAAAGCGCTACTAATACATTTAAGATGTTTGATAGAGTGTTTGTTCAGGCTGTAGGGCTGACACAGAATGGCCACAGCATATGTCCTGAAATTACTTTCAAAGTTCTCTTGGCCAATGGAGGAGTCGAGTATGTTCTGTCGAACCATAAATCTAAACCGGTGGATAAAGACTTCAAGGTGTATAAAGAGGGGATTCTTTATTTTTGGCTGCTGGCCAGAGGGTTTTTGCACAGGATAGGAATTTTGTGGTTTTAATATCAATTGATTGGATGACTATGCGGGTTTGCATTGTTACGCCGATGTATAATGAAGAAGCAATTGCCAAAAATAGCATTGAAACTATCCTTAAATACAGCCAAAATCTCCCTCCTGTTGTTGATTTGCTTGTTGTTAATGATGGCTCACAGGACGCTACTGGAGCTGTACTTGGGGATTTACTTCAGAAGCATAAAAACGATGGATTTAAGGTGGTTTGCCATTCTAAAAATCAGGGTTATGGAGCTGCAATAAGGACGGGAATTAGATTCGCGATTGATAATAATTATGATTATGCTCTATGTATGGACAGCGACCTTACTAATCATCCTGTATATTTAGAGAAGTTTTATGAGAAAATGAGTGAAGGATGGGATTACATAAAGGCTACCCGCTATTCAAAAGGAGGGGCAGTGCAAGGTGTTCCTTGGAGTCACAGAATTATGTCTGTTATTGGCAATTTTGTTGCCAGAGTTCTTTACAGATTGCCCTTGACAGACCTTACAAATGGTTTTCGTGCAGTAAAGGTCGACATTTTGAAGAAGATAAATTTCACCGAAAAGGGATTTGTTATCATTATGGAAGAGTTATACCAAGCTAAATTTTTGACAGAATCTTTTTGCGAGATCCCATATATACTTATGAGTAGAAAAACAGGACAAGGGCAAACGCATTTCTCTTATGGACCGATGATGTGTTTACAATACTTAAAGTATGCAGTTAAAAGTTTTTTATGGAGACGTTAGTATTATTATAACAGGAGATAGATATGGAAGGGCAAAAAGTTATCCAAGAAAACAAAGAACAGTTTGGAGGGTTTACCCATCGCATCGATTGTCGGTTCTGTCAAAGTAAGAATTTGGTGAAAATACTTGATTTGGGCAATGTCCCCCTCGCAGGAGGGTTTCTGAGAGAAGAGCAGTTTTCGGAGGAAAAGTTTTATTCTTTGGATCTTAATTTTTGCAAGGACTGTACCTTAGTTCAGGTCAGTAATGTAGTACCCGCTGAAACCCTGTTTAGAAATTATTTTTATTTTTCTTCGTCTATTAAAACACTGGTTGAGCATATGGCGAATTACGCCCAAGAAACTAATGAGCGCTTCCTTGAAGATAGAAAAAATCCTTCCGTGTTCGAACTCGGATGTAATGACGGTATATTGTTAAAGCCATTTGCCGCGATGGGTGTAAAAGCTGTAGGAGTAGATCTTGCAACGAATGTGGTAAATTCCATAGATTCAAAGGACATCATAGTCATTAATGATTTTTTCGGCGAGACGCTTGCTTTGCGAGTAAAAGAAGAATATGGTCTTTTCGATGCTTTTGTGTCAAGTTATTCATTCGCTCATATCGATGACATGGTTGATGTAATGAAAGGAGCAAAAACGCTCTTAAAAGAGGATGGGGTGTTTATTTTCGAAGTGTACTATTTGGGAACATTGATTGATGAGATGCAATACGATATGATTTATCACGAGCACCTCAGTTATTATTCTCTTAAGACTTTAACTATTTTTCTAAAGCGATTTGGGATGGAAATCTTCGACGTGAAATTTATACCCGGTGTCAGGTCAGGTGCAGTGCGGTTTTATGCCAGAAACGTAGGGAAAAGATCTGAAAAAATTTCATCTGCTGTTATGGAATTGTCAGAATACGAAAAAGAGAAAGCTTTCGAAGAAGTTGAAACTTATTTGGATTACGCTCAAAAGGTCAATGATACACGCGAACAGCTATTAGCTTTACTTGACCGTCTTAAAGACGAAGGGAAAACAATCATAGGATACGGTGCTTCAGGCCGAGGGACAACTATAATGAACTACTGTGGGATTGATAATCGTTATCTTGATTATGTGGTTGATGATGCTCCCGCAAAACATGGTTTTTTTACTCCAGGCACACATGTTGCTATTAAACCTTGGGATTTTACTAAACAATCTAAATTTCCCGAATACGCACTATTGTTTGCCTGGAGCTTTATTAACGAAGTTAAGAAAAAAAGAAGTGATTATTTAAGACAAGGTGGGAAGTTTATTGTTCCTTTGCCGGAAGTAAAAGTTATTGCCGAATGAGTATAAGAGTATTGGTCCTTGCAAGATAAAAATGCCTGGATAATACATATATCAATGAATGGTGTTTTTTTCAGGTGTGGCTGGATATTATAAAGTATAAAAGTTTAGGAGATATTTTCGGCAGTGATAAAGACATTCGTACTGCAATCAATGGCCTTTTTGTAAAGTCCGCTTCAGCTGCCAAATAATTACTGTAATCATAGAGAGATCTCTGTAATCAATTACCAAACGAATGCGAGGTATATTTCATTATGGATGTGTCGAATTGTCCAATATGTGGGAACGCTGATATTAGCGGTTATTTTCGTCTTCGATGCAATAATCTCATTGCGTTGAAATGCAAAAATTGTAGCCACGTTTTCATTAAGAATAGCCCGATAAATTCTGATAATGCTTCAGATTATTACACTATGGACGATTTTAAAGGAAATAGAAAACTTCAGAATGACCAATGGTATACGAATTATTACCACGAATGTCTTGCTGATTATGAGTCTCATTTAGATTCGAGCTTGGCTTTGAAGCAATTTCGTGAAAAACTCAATTACTTTAACTCGCAATTCCCCCAAAAAGGTAGATTCTTAGATGTAGGATGCGCAACAGGGGTGTTTCTTGATATGGCAAAAAAGCAAGGATGGGATGTCGAGGGAGTGGAAATCTCGCAGGAGCTCGCTTCTTATGCAAGAGAAAACTTCTCTCTGAAAGTATATGTAGCCGATTTGACAAAAGAGAATTTGAATTGTAAACCGTTTCAGGTAATAAGCCTGTTTGACGTGATAGAGCATATCACTAACGTAAATTCTATGGTGGCTTCTTGCGGAAGACTTCTTTTCGATGGTGGTCTTTTGTTGATTAGAACGCCTACGGAAGAGGCACTGCTACGCGATATTGCCAAAATAATTTATAGGGCTTCGTTAAATAGATTTGAATTTCCGATGCTTTGGTTCTATAGCTTCGAGCATATTCAGTCGTTTTCTTTAAAAAGCTTAAATATACTTCTCAAGGCACATAATTTTTCCATTATAAAGGTCTTTCGCGAGGAAGAGAGCCTCGACAGGCTAAATATACCCCAATATATAAATATCACAATAAGAGGAATTAATCTTCTATCCGCTTTATTGAATAGAGAACATAAAATAACCGTGATTGCGAGGAAAAAATGAAAAAGAAACTGACAATCATTTTAGGCATTCGCCCTGATGTAATCAGGGCTTCTATTATTCTGGAAAAGCTACGTGCACAGGATAAACACGAGATTGTTTTTGTTTGGTCTGGGCAGCACTATTCAGATAATCTTAAGGATATCTTCTTCCGTGATTTAAACGTTGCTCCACCTCATATTGAGCTTGGAGCACAAGGAGATACCGATGCCAAATTAGTTGCCTCTGTTATCTCTCGTCTTGCGCTGGTTTTAGCAGATATTCAGCCAGAGGCGGCAGTTTTTCTGGGCGATACCAATACAGTGATGGGCTGTCTTGCAGCAGCTCAGCTTAACATTCCTATTGTTCATATTGAAGGATGTATGCGTTCTTATGACTGGAGGATGCCGGAAGAAAAGTACCGGACTATTATTGACCATTTGTCAGACGTCATCTACACCTATTTTCCTGAGTACAAACAGCAAGGGACTAATGAAGGCCTTAACCCAGATAGCATTATTGTTACCACTAATCCTATAGTGGACGTTCTGAATCGCTATTATTTTGAGCAAAAAGAAAAATTCGACCTTTTGGCTACACCTTCTTTTTTTAGAAAACGTGGCATTAAAAAAGAGCAGTATTATTTAATGACCTGCCACCGCCGTGAAAATGTCCATATTCGGCAATCATTTGAAAATATCCTTTCATTAATCAATGCTGCTGATAGGGACATTTATTTTTCGGCCAGCTATAGAACTCAAAAAGTATTGAAGGAATATCGGCTTGTTTTACCTTCAAATGTAATTATGATAGACCCGATTGGATATACTGAAATGCTTGTACTGATGGCAAATAGCAGGGGAGTAATCACTGATTCAGGAACCGTTGTTGAAGAAACATGTGTATTGCAGATTCCGTCACTGCAAATTCGCAAGGCCACTGAGCGACCACAAGTATATGATGTTGGCTCAAGTGTGAAATTTGATCCTGCTGAGGCAGATAGATACGATTTTAAAGAGGTTTTTGATAAGTTAGAAAACCTTTACGGCAGAACCTGGGAGAATCCCCTTGGCGATGGAAATGCGTCTGAACGTATAGCAAATGACCTTTTGAAAAGACTGGATAGAAACCTCTTTAGAAGACATAAAGTGGAGGATTACCACATAAAGCTTGACCGCTCTTATCGTGAAGACGGATTAGAGATTATTAATTATTAAAAGCGGCTATTTCTGAATAAGTCATACAATGCGATTAACATTGCTGTATTTTCTCGCATAAGAATGGAAAAATATTGTTTTATCCAGATTGACTTAGACGACAATCAGTGG
>Ga0315549_1003597_pt1 | contig 13692 bp, 7 predicted proteins | sample SalMarSW160200MG_FD_203101 | JGI IMG/M metagenome (GOLD analysis project Ga0315549, IMG submission 203101) | Salt marsh sediment microbial communities from the Plum Island Ecosystem LTER, Massachusetts, United States - Salt Marsh Sediment SW1601-200 ... | reverse complement strand
AATTGACGATACAGCTGTTACTACAGTCGTGACCACAGCTTTTGGAACTCAGATTCCTATAATTATTGTTCCCGCAATGCATGAGAGTATGTTCAATCACCCAATTTTAGAGAAAAATATTCTTAAATTAAAACGACTAGGGGTTGATATCTTAGGTCCAAGAATCTCTGAAGGTAAGGCTAAAATTGCAAGAGTTGATGATATCATCCAAAGAGTGATTGATTTAGTCCACCCGGTAAAAGAATTAGAAGGAAAAAAATTTCTTATAACAGCTGGTCCTAGTAAAGAACCGCTTGATACGGTGAGATATTTAACGAATTGGTCTTCAGGTCGTCAAGGAATTGAACTAGCTAAAGAAGTAAAGGTTAGAGGAGGAGATGTTTTATTGGTATATGGTCAAGGTACAACTAAGGTTCCGGCATATATAGAAACGAGATCTGTTATCACAACTGAAGATTTCTTGAATGTGGTAAAAGAAGAATTGTCGAAAAATAGTTATGATTTTTTCATATCGGCTGCAGCTATTAGTGATTATACACCGATTCGACGTCTTAAAGGAAAGATATCGACTGATGAGCGTAAAGAACTTATTCTTAATTTAAAGTTAACTCCTAAAATCATTGATATAGCAAGAGAAACAGATAAAAATGTTTTTATTGTAGCTTTTAAGGCTGAAACTAAGGTTTCAAAAGAAGAACTCATCGAAAGAGCTTATCAGCGTTTAATAAAATCTGATGTCGATTTAATTGTAGCAAATGATGTAGGACTTAAGGAAAGAGGTTTTGTGTCCAAGACGAATGAAGTTTATATTATTGATAAAGAAAAAAATATTACACATGTTGAATTAAATACGAAACGATATGTAGCATCGAAGATAATTGACGTTGCTATTGAAAACTTCAGAATAAAAAATTATTAATTAAAATTTTTAAAAAATATAAAATAATACTACTTTATCCTTGTTTTAAAAGAGAGTAATCTCCTCTTTCTCTAAGAAATTTTTCAAACCCGTTTTGTTGTCTTGCTTTAAATTTAGTTTTTAAAATATTTTTGGCCTTAAGGGAATCTCTCTCAAGTTGATTGTATAATGCTTCGTCATCAAACGAATCCTTTGCTAATCTTAAGTAATAGAAAAATTTATCTCTAATATTATCAGGAAATGAGAAAAGATTAAGAAATTCTTGAGAAGTTAAGATATCAACTTTTTCCATAAAAGGTATGCTAAAAGAGTGTAGCATAGATTTAGTCATCTTAATATAATTTTTCGGCATGTATAAAGGTACTATAATTAATTTTTTATGTTTTCCTTGATAACCTCGAAAACATTTGTCAAGAAGTAACTCGCTATCTGAAGACATAGTATAGTCGATATTTATCATTTTAATATTTTTTGAAGGGGCAATGTAATAAGTTTCAGGATATAGTATCGTAATGTCGCATTGCTTCCGATTATCTAAAATACTAGGTCTTATTTCGAAATAAGAATTAATATTTTTTGAAATTGTATGGATCATAAAAAAGTATTCTAGGATTGGGTGAAGTATTTTCCCTATCTCTTGACTAGTCTGGAACATATTAGGGACTAAATCAGCATCTTTAACAACATCGTTATAACTTATTTTTCGATCAATCAGTTGATGAATTATATCTCCATAGCCCAGATTTATTAGTTGTTTTATAGTAGGGGCTTCCTTAGTTGTAAGATTTAATTCATCTCTAAGAAAAGAGCCAAGAATTATTTTCTTTACCTCTTGTTTGAAATCATTATTTGAATATCCCTCATATTTACGAATTTCATGATTAATGTCATATCCAGATTTTCTTAATATCTCGTTATAATTAATCTCCTTCTTTTGTATCGCACTAGGAAAAAAACCAAATCCCAACTCATATAATTGTCTTAATGTAGGTGCTTCTCTAACACCTAAATTTAAATCTTTAATTTCATTAGTATCCATTATCTCTTTAAAAAGACCTATGAAATCAGAAATCTTATAATTGTAATATTTATAAGGCTCATGATTAGGTTGTAATCCCGTTAATCGTAATATATCGTTGTATTTTATTCCTTGCTTCGAAAATTTTTGAACAAAATCATTATTACTATTTTTAAGCTGTTGAATGGTAGGAGATTCTCCCTCTGATAATTCCAAATGATCTAAAGCACCTGAATTAATTAGTTTCATTAAATAATCCTTAGCATCAACAATATTGAAAGTATTACCCCATTTAAAAGGTTCTACATTTGGATATAAGCTAGCTGCTCTAACCAACTCATTATAAGTGAATCCTCGATCAACAACAGCGTAATAAAATCCTTTTGGCCCGTATTCAATCAAATCGCCACTTCTAGGAGCTTTATTGTTCTCTAAATCTAGTAAATTCTTCAATTTTTGCTCATATATCTTTTTAAAATAATTACTCGCTAAATATAGAGTATCACCTTTATCCAGCCACATCCATTTTTGAGAGTCGTAATTTGGAATTAAACCTGCTGCTCTCACAGCATCGTTATATGTAAATTTTTTATTGCGAAACATATTTAAAAAACCAGAGTATCCTCCATCTTCTAATTCGGCTCTTGTTGGTGGTCGTTCCCGTAAAATTCCTAATTTATCTTTTATGGACATTAATTTCTCCGCCGCTTCTTTTAAAGTTCTAATATTCGAGTATTTATATATATCATGTTTTATATTAAATCCTGCGTCCTTTACTAATGTCGAATAATTAATTTTTTTATCTATTCCTTTTTTCTTATACATTTTCCGTAAAGATGTTATTCCACTCATAATATAGCGATATTCGATATTTTCAATCTGGGTTTTAGTTGGTGCAAAACCATCTTTAACTCCTAGTTTATAACATATTTTTGTAAATTCTTCCAATAACATTTCGTATGTCCAATCTTTCCAAGATCTTTTTGTTGCAAAAATTGACAAATCATTCTTTAATAAATCTTCAGAAGTGTCATTTCTATTTTTTCCAGAAATAATGTTTAATTGTTCAATTTCCGATTCAGATTTATTTTTTAAGTTTTCTTTATTTAATTCCTCTATTTTTTTCTTTGATTTTCCTTCTTCTTTTTTTTCTTTTTTTAGTTTTTCCCATTCTTTCAAATCTTTATTATCTTTTTTTATTTTGTCATTAATAGTAGCTAATTCTATTTTTTTCGAGTCTAATGTGTTTTCAATTTTCTCTAAATTATTTATATCAAATTCCGATTTTTCATTACTTGTTTCCTCCATGCCTTTTTTTGTTTGTAGATATTGTCTTTTCCAATCAATATTAGCAAGTTTGCTTTTATAATTATCAATAGAACTCTTTTCTATATCTTTATTGAGAGTAGATGATGTTTCTTTTTGTTTAATATCTGAATCTGATGTCATTTCTTTATCTATAATTTTATTTACACTTTCCTTTTTTAAACCCTCAGATTTTCCATCAAATGAACCATTACGAGAAAATGGTCCTGAGCCTTCTGGATTACTAACTTCACTTGGTTTGGCATTATTGCTATCTAAAGTCGCAGTAGTATCAATTTGCGCAAAAAATATATCCAACTCATGGTTTGTATATTCTCTAGGCAATCCATGACTTTCCCGCTGTTCTGGACTCATTCGCATTATGTTGCGAATTGAATTTTTAACAATATTCTTGTTTTGGTAATCTTCTAACGCGTTTAATTCATCTATTGATTTAGGAACTTCAGAAAGGTTAAGTCGCTCTTCACTCTCTTTAAGTGCTTTTTCAACCTCATCGAATGTTTGGGGGACCTCAGTAAGGTCAAGTCGCTCTTCACTCTCCTTAAGTGCTTTTTCAACCTCATCGAAGGTTTGAGGAATCTCTGAAAGGTCAAGTCGTTCCTTACTTTCCTTAAGTGCTTTTTCAACCTCATCGAAGGTTTGGGGGACCTCAGTAAGGTCAAGTCGCTCCTCACTTTCCTTAATTGCTTTTTCTACTTCATCAAATGTTTGGGGAAGTTCTTGGAGATCTAAATTCTCTTCAGAATCCTTTAAATCTTCTCCTCTCATGGGAAGATCATCATCAGATAGTAAATCATCTGGATTTTCTATATCATTTTCACTCATTGGAAGCTCATCTTGAATAGGTTCTTCTTCTATCTCTTTTAATTCATCTTCGATTGTAGGAGATTCTTCAGCTTCACTGTGAACACTCTCTGTTTCTTCAGATTCTTGCTGAGAATCATAACCTTCTACTTCTTCCTTTGTGCGACCTTCCTCATAATCTACTTCACTATCTCCTTCTGTATCTTCTCCTGCATCTCCACTTGTATCTCCGCTTGTGTCTCGACTTGCATCTCCACCACTTTCGCCTTCAACCATTTTAAATCACCGCTTTATCTTTTTGATCCTGTTCAAACGGTTTTATTATAGGACAAATTTCGTTATATAATGCCATAAAGGAGTGATTTAACCGCTTAATCTCATGTTCTATTCCCGGCTTATTTAATAAGAAATAATCATGCAAGGAACCAAATGACATGAAATCATCATATATTTTAAGGTCTAATTCCCATCCTCTTTGATATAAAAATTGTGTTAAAGAATAAATATAACCATAGAGATCAATATTCCTTTCAATATTTGGACTAAGCGCTCGTTCCACTTTTTTTCTAAGTTGATAATAAAAAATGGCATATTTTAGGCAATAAAGTTCTTTTATTTTTTTTTTCTTTTCAAGTTTCTTAATTTTCTCTTTGAAGTAATTATTTAATTTTATATCAACTTTTATGTCCATTAGAACTAGACAATTCGGGTTTTCAAATATTTTTTCGAGTAAAGTAAGTCTTTCTTGTTTTTTCTTTTCAGGTTTTGACTGAAAAGCTTGTGAAGAAGTTAAATTAACTTGTGGTTGCTTAGGAGGTGCATAGTCCGGCGTTTGTATTAGAAAATTTTCACTCTCAATACCATTCATTACCAACGCTACACGGTTTTTTAAATTTGGTAATAAATCTCTATCGCCATAATTTTCGGTGAAGATAGTATTGCAAGGGTATTTAACGCGAAAGATTATTTGAAGGCTTACTTTTACTACACAAGGAAATAATAACGAAGGATATTGGTCTGCAAAAAGAAATCCTACTCCCAATGCTCGAAATTCTGAAACTAATTTGATAAATATCTCCTCTAATTGTTCCTTTGAAATGAAATCATAATCATATGGGTTATTGTTAGTTGGTTTTCGAACTATGTTTTTAGACTCATCAATTATGATTAGATTTGTTAATTTACCTGCTTCTCCTTTTGGAGTTAAAGTTCTAACCATTTGAAGGACTAGCATGATTAATAATCGTTTCTGAAATTCATTACACATGCTTAAATCAAGGAAAACATTTTCTCCATTTTGCCAATCAACAAACCATTTTGGTATCTTTTGGGTGTATATTACTGTATCATGAAATGTTTTACCGGCTAAGAGCGGCATTATTCGATTTTTAATTGCTCGTAATAGATTTGTTTGAAGTTTCTCGTGATATGGGTTTTTTTCCATGAAAATTATGAGTGTATTAAATAATACCATCAGTGATTCGGGTTGATCTCCTAATTGCTCATCATATTGTTGCATTACATTTAAAAGCAGATTAATAACTACATTATTTAATCCTAAACTTGCTGCTAAAATTGATGATGTTTCTTGACGCGTTTGATCTGGATTTGACCCTTTAACATAATAAGGAACTTTAAATTCCGGATCACCGTACTTAATTACGTTAAAACCTTTTTCATATAACTCCTGTTGATTTTCTTTACTAATGTTAATATTCAAAATTCCTACTTCAGAGTGTTTAGATGCCAATTCCTTGATAATCCAAAGAATCAAGTAAGTTTTTCCGGTACCAGAAAGCCCGCCTATAAAGCAGCTTGAAGCAAAAGCATCTATATGTACATATCCAATATTTTTTGTTAAGACTCCCACGTGGTATTGCAATCCTAGGGCAATATGATTTTTATCATTAATTGAAACAGATTTATCCTTAATATTTTCAACTGATAATATTGGTGCTTTTAATAACGGAATATTTTTCGGGAAATCGAAATCTATCACTTTATGGGTGATTACCCTGCCTTTATAATGATTTATCTTTAAGATGTCGATATACGTTCCAGATGAGGTTCTTTTAAAATGTGCCCGTTTTTTTTCGTTTTTAATATCCATTAATAGTGTTTTTAATATCCCTTGAAGGTCCGCTTCTTGCTCTTCTATTTCATTAGGGTCTTCCGAATGGACCTTAGATGCAATAAAAATCCTAATCTTAAACGGAACCGCTGTCCACATCTCAAAAATTTTATTTTTAGTATAATTGTCCTCATAGATCATATCATTAATTTTTAATCGGATTTTTTCGCGTTTATAGGGATGAGCTTCTTTCCATAAGATATATATCTCGATTTCATTCTGAGTCTGATCAAAAATTTTTATTGCTTTTTCGATGAATAAAATTTTATTCATAAATGGCGGTTTTGGAAGGAAAATTTCATAAAATATTCTTTTTTGATAAAGATCATCTGAGGTGATTGGAACTACTTTAATTATTCCATCCAATCCTTGGTAAATATGCTTTAATTCTGTGAGAATTGCTTTACCTGCTCTTATTGCCCCAAACCTATTACGAACATTCATAAAAAATTCCCATTGAAGCTTATTATGGATTTTAAGTCTAAGAGCATATGAAGATTTCTTATTAAAAAAATTTTTAAGCCATGTTTTTTCCCAATTTCTGTTATTAAATTGATCATTGATTGGAGGTTGGGTTATCACAACGACTGCATGCCAGAATTTTACTCTCCTCATTTTTTTGGTTTTTATTCCTTCATTATCTTTCTCGTTTATGTCACTAGCATTATCCATTTCATAATCACACGGTAAATACTCAGAATTAATTACAGGCAGTTTGCTTTCAAAATTAGTTCTCCTAATAAAAAATGGAGTTCTTAAATTCATTTGAATAGTATGTATTACTGATTTAAATTTACCTCTAAAAAAGTCATTATATAAAAATACAATTAGGGCAATTATGATCGAAACAACGGTCCCGCGAAATAAATCTGCCATTAGACCTGCGAGCACTATGTGAGAGAGAAAAATCATGAAAACTGCAAGGATATAGATAAGATTTGGGGGTCGGGGGTGTTTTTTAAGATTAAAATACAATGCAACAATACAAATTAATATGCCTAAAAATTCCAGTTCAAAGATAAGAACAATAAACGAATCGAAAGATCTATATATGTTAGTTTCTAGTATGAAAAAACTCCAAAATAAAAGGAGTAGGCTACACAGAGGAATGCATAAATACAATGCTTTTTTAAAAATTTTTCCTCTATTTTTTTTTGAAAATAATAAACCAAGAATTACAAAGATTCCAAAAACACATGTTAATAGCAGCAAAATCTGGAAGAACATTTCAAACATATATACCATTTTTTAAACCACTTTTTATTTTTAAACTTACATTTTACTACTTCTTACTATATTATTCTAAAATACCTCAGACCATAGTCTGGCCCAAAAATTGTCAGTAATGTTATTGAAACTATCAATGTTTTTACAGGGGGTTTTACGCCTATGTGTTTTCCAATTAATATCATTATAAGGAAATATACAGCTCCAAAGAGACCACTTAATGAGAGAACTGATCTCATAAACTCCCAAAATTCTCCTAAAGCAGTACCTAAATCATTAATAAAAATATCAATAATGTTCAGAAATTTAAAATTTAATTTAGCCATTTTTATTACCAATATATTGAAAGTATTTAAATGAAGAAAAGTTCAAAAACTCAAAAAAAATTAAAACAACTTTTTTTTTATTTAATTTCATATCTAAGAGATTATTTCTCATACGATTTTGTTCCGTATTGTCAGTTAAATTTGAGTTTATTCCAATTTTAACAAATTTATCGACGAATCTGCATATATTGATATGGTTCCAGCGACTTCTACAAATGATTTTTTAAATATGGCTAAAGAAGAATTAACAAAACATAAATATGATTTTTTCATTTCTGCAGCAGCAATTGGTGATTATACCCCAAAACAATACTTAGAAGGAAAAATCTCTTCGAATAAAAATGAAGAATTAAAACTGGGATTAAGATTAACTCCAAAAATTATTGATATAGCAAGAGAAACGGATAAAAACGTTTTTATTGTAGGTTTTAAGGCTGAAACGAAAGTTTTAGAAAAGGAACTTATCGAAAGAGCCTATAAACGCCTTTTAAAATCAAATATGGACTTAATAGTCGCCAATGATGTAGGACGTGATGAAAGAGGGTTCGGAACCAAAACAAATGAAGTTTTTATTATTGACAAAGAAAAACATATTACCCACGTTCCATTAAATACAAAACGATATGTAGCATCAAAAATCATAGATGTTTCCTTAGAAATCTTTAGATTAAAAAATTCTTAGTTAATCAATCTCTTTTATTTTGGATGTTAACACATAAACTCCTTATTTTTAAATAGGGTTATTCACATTTTTTTAATTGAATTTAATTAAAGAAAAAGATTTAAATATTAGAATTATTTCTGATTAAAATTGAAACATTAAAAAGAAATTAAAGAAGTAGTAAAGTAGATCAATATAATAGTTAATACGGATAACAAATTATAGAGTTAATAATATAAATATATCATAAGTATACAACTAAATTTAAATATATAAAAAAAACACCCATTCTGTGGTAGAGTTAAAATTAGCCCAAGAAAAAAAGGTTTAGACGAAGAAGAAGGTAAAATAAAGGAAGGCACTATTGCCGAATTTATGAGAAAGAGAACTCAATTAGTTGGATTTGAGTTTGGCCATTGGAAACATGTTCAATATGCAGCAGAATTCATGGATAATGCTATTGATGCGATCGAATCTTTCCAATGGGAACAATTAAAAAATGAATCAAAAACCAAATTCACTATAGATAAAGATTTTGATGTTATTAAGTTTGGAGCAAAATTAAATGAAGATCTAATATTGGAAATTAATGGAGAAAGTTATAAAACTTCAGAAGCGGAATTAAAAACAGAAACAAGTCCAAAAAAAATTATGCTCACTGAAGAAAAACCTACAGAAAAAAGAGATAAAAAGAAAAAAGAGAAGTTAGTAAAAAATTTAATTCATGATATGGAGAAGTTGCTCTTACCATTTGAGCATATTGTAGATAATGAGCCAATTATAATTATTAAATTAACAGAATCTGAAGCTCCTTCTGTTTTAACAGATGAATTAGGAAAAAAGAATATAATGAGATATACCTTTGAAATCTTTGATAATGGAACTGGAATGAATCGTTCTGATTTAAGAAAATTCGGTATCTACTTAGCATCAAGTAAAAGTGTAAAATTAAAACAAACCAGAGGTAGTCAAGGATTTGGAGCTCCTAGTGCATTTAGTGATTCACAAAATACAACAGGAGAACCAATAATTGCTGTTTCCAAAACTCAGTTTGATGTTTATGCAACAGCCTCTCAATTTTTTACGACTTCAAAAAATGAAAAGAAATATGTAATACCCCATACAGAAATTGAAACATCATTTCTTCACGGAACCTATATTAAATTGAATTACTTGAATATTAAATATATAGCACGTTATGTTGATGAATATATTAAAAAAACAGCACTTATGAACCCTCATGTTACAATAAAATATATCGATCCGAATAATGAAAACTTTAATTATTCCAGAAGGGTTAATACATTTCCGCATGAACCAAAATATGCGTTACCACATCCCTCTTCTGTAAATATTGGAGATTTTCAAGATTATATTACAAAATCTGAACATAAAACGATATCTTCCTTCCTACAGGACAGTTTTGTTAGAATGAGCTCAAAAATAGCAAAAACTATAACTAATAAAGCTGAACAGCAATTGGAGGAGAAATTAAACCTATTAGTAGTAGATAAATTTTATATTAATAGAGCCCCAAAATTGACTTCTCCAATACATTTAATGCGCTATGAACCAAGAGTCTGGGGAAAATCTACAAAAAAAAGAGACCAGTTAATAACCTATAAAATTGAAAATATGGACCTAAAAAAAACATACTGGGATTTAATCGAACAATTCAATCAAGAATGTAAAGAAATTAAAGGAATACAGAAAAAAATAAAATCTACGAAAAATGAATTTGAGAAAGAAAAAATTACTAAGAAGCGAGAAAATATAATAAGAAAAAGTATAAATAACCTTAATAATGAAATTGATAGAAAGGAAAAGCAAAAAGTTGAAATTAAAAAGAAATTAGAAGATAAATTTGAAAATATTAAAGATGGAATTACAGAACTTAAATCTTCTGAAGTTCGAACAAAGAATTTAGAATTAATTAAAAAGGTTTTAATTTCTAAAACTAAACCAGCTGAAATAACAAGTGATCAATTTAATGAGTTATTTCTAGCTTTTAAATCTATGAAATACTTATCTCCCCCGACCGATACAGCAATACCCATAAGCTCAACTATATTAAAAAACATTTTAATTGACGAATATAATCTAAACGTTTCTACTAATCTCGAAGATATTGATGAATCCAAAATTGATCTTCAAAGTATCACTGAAAATGAAACTCAAAGAGAAATCAATGAAATGATGCCAAAAGATTTTGTTGCAGCTGAAACTAGATCACCTACGAGTGGAAAAGGTCTTGCATTTGTGGTTGAGGCTGCATTAGCTTATAAAGAGGGATTAGAGAGTCCAAAATTACCTAGGGATATTCTTTTAAGATATGTTAATCGCACATCGAAATTGCGAGATAGTGCAGATTGTGCTATAATGAAAGCAGCACAATCCGTCAAGTGGAAGGAGAATTACAGATTGGATGTTTATGATAACGGCTTGCCTAAAGGGCCTCTTAGATTAATAATAAATGTTTCTGGTCCATTTGTTCATCTTATGTTTAAATCTCAGTCAAAAAATGCGTTGGCTGAAGACGAAATTTTAATGACCGAAATTAAATTAACTCTACAGAAAATTGGTCTCCAGATTAAGAGTTATTTAAACAGAAGAGAAAAAATACGTAGAGGTATGGATAGAGAGAAAAAAATTTTGAAATTTATTCCAATTTTTGTTAATTCTCTTTATAATATTGCAAAAAATGAAGATAAATACAAAAATAAATTGAAAAAGGTTGAATTAGAAAATCTATTGCGTAGTGCTATAGGTGAAAAACCAGAGAAGGTGTTATTGCCAGAAGTACCTAAAGTTGAAAAACCTCCAATAATTCCATCAAAAATTATATCGGAAATACCGAAACCTGCTATTAAAACACCTCAAATCTCTCCTAAACCTCAACCAGCAAAAATAATTACACCATCTATAAAAACTAAGGTTCCTACATCTATAGGAAAAATTCCTACCACTATTCCAAAGAAAACTTCCACTCCTAAAAAACTAATTACAAAACCATTAATTTCAAAACCTAAAACCTCTCAACCCATAGCAATGGCTAAAAAACTTGGAACTCCCCCAAAAATAACACCTATTAAAAAACCTATAAAGAAAACTGTACAAACATCATTACCTGTAATAACAACAGAAAAAATCTTCTCTATATTAAATGAAGAATGGCAATCAATTAAGCACTTGATATTTAGATTAGGAATCAGTGATATGATGGATGCCCGATTATTACAAGTTAAACTTAAACAGCTTGAACGGGAAAATAAAGTCTTAGCTAATATTCAAAGTGGGAAAAAATATTGGAAGTTAAAAAAATAAAATAGGTAAATATAATGGCATCAAAGAGTAAAGAAAATTACGATTTAAAAGCTACTAAAGATCTATTAAGCCAATATTTAGAAATAGGACAACAAAAAAAGGAAATAAAATTTCCAGAAGATACAATTAAAATCGAAGATCTTCCTGTAAAAAACACAATTATAAGAATTAACGAACTTGTAGATAAATTAGTCCAGGTAATTTACACAACTGGTCGACCTTCAATTAAACTGCCCTCGAGGTCAGGATCAAATATAATATGGGACGAGGAAAACGACTTATTGCTATTAGGAAAGCAGATAGTAGAAAAACACTTTCACAGTCTTACTAGCGTTGTTGATATTACTAGATTAATGAAAGTTTTAGAAAAGATCTACGAACTCCTTAAAACAAATGATTACGCAACGAAACGTGAAATTTTCTATACTGCTGTGAAATTATTTCAAGATCAAAAGAATAGTGATAAAAATATAGAAGATATTTCTACTATGTTATATACTATAAGAAATTCAACTCACATTATTGCTGCTCCAAGAGGTGCGTGTGTTGGTAAACTTAGAATTAGAGATGGTACTGAAATAATTGACCTTGAAAGGATAGGAAGTGGATATTGGCAAGTATCTACTATGTTAGATGAAATAGATATTATTGAATCAGATGCCGAATTTATTTTAGTAATTGAAAAAGACGCCGCTATGATGCGCCTTAACAAGCATAAATTCTGGGAAAAATATCCTAGTATCCTGATAACAGCTCAAGGCGTTGGAAATGTTGCAGTTAGAATGTTTTTAAAGCGTCTTAGTAAAGAATTGAATCTACCAGTCTTTTCATTAGTTGATAGTGATCCATATGGGCATTATATTCATTCTGTTTATTTAAGAGGCTCTAAAAGGTTAAGCTACGAATCACCGTTTCTCGCAACTCCCAATATTAAACTCCTTGGTGTACTAACTAAAGATCTCGATGAATATAAAATACCTCAAGAAGCTAGAATTCCTATGAATTCAAATGACATTAAAAGAATAAAGGATATGTTAAATGAAAAGTTCGTTAAAAAAAATAAAAAATGGGAAGCAGATCTCAATTTAGCCCTTAAATTAAAAATAAAGGCGGAAATACAAGCTTTTACTTCTCATGGATTTAACTTTTTAGCCGATAAATATTTACCAACAAAATTAACTACGGGAGATTGGATATAAGATGAAAATATTTTATAAAAATAATAAAAATATCGATGGTGGCATCGTTCAATTAATTGATAAAGAGAAAATGATGGATTGGTCTCCCGAGATTCCAATTGTAATTATCGAAAACTATCGAAAAGACCATTTATCAAGATTTACTAATAATAAATTAAGATCTGAAATAAATAAACACTTGGACGAACTTATTAAAGATGTTGCAATCCCCTTAATGGCTAAGGGTTTGGAAACAGAAAATAGTGAGGAAAGATTAACGTTATTAACACGTTTAGAGGAGATTACTAGGAAAAAAACTGAAATGGCTAAACCAATTATACCTTATCTAGAAAAACTCCTTAAAGATGAAAATGAAAAAATTAAAAAATTAGCCCAAAAAGCGTTAAATAACTTTGAGAAAGCCAAAAAGAAAAAACAGTTAGAGCAAATGCGTAAAAAAATGGAACAACTTGAGAAAGATTGGCTAGAAGAAAAGGTATCTAATGAAGAATACGCCTCAGAAAGAAAAAAATTATTAAAATTACAAGCAGAAATTGGCGATTAATAACTAAAAATGATTTGGAAAGAAGAAAAGGAAAAACTCGGAAAACAAATTCTTGAAGAATTATATCAAATTCGAGCTATTAAAACTTGGTATAGGGATACAAAAGAAGGATGGACTTTACATAGTGGCTTGTGGAGCCCAATATATATCTCCCTAAGAGAATTAACGAGTAAAAAGAATGCTCAAAAATTATTAGAACTTATTGGAAATAGC
>Ga0315549_1003594_pt1 | contig 13699 bp, 2 predicted proteins | sample SalMarSW160200MG_FD_203101 | JGI IMG/M metagenome (GOLD analysis project Ga0315549, IMG submission 203101) | Salt marsh sediment microbial communities from the Plum Island Ecosystem LTER, Massachusetts, United States - Salt Marsh Sediment SW1601-200 ... | reverse complement strand
ACGGGCCCACTGGAACTTCGCGCTGCAGCGTGCGGCTCAATGGGCGCGCGAGCTAGGCAAGCCGCTCGTCATTCTGGAGGCGCTGCGCTCCGGCTACCCGTGGGCCAGCGACCGACTGCATCGCTTCATGATTGATGGGATGGCCGACAACGCTCGCCGGCTTGAGAGCAGGCCGGTGTCCTACTACCCCTACGTGGAACCCGTTCTGGATGCGGGAAAGGGGCTGCTCGTAGCCCTGGCAGCCCGAGCGTGCGTTGTGATCACCGATGATTTCCCCGCATTCATGCTGCCCCGAATGGTGGCAGCGGCAGCGCGGCAGTTACCTGTGCGCCTGGAGCAAGTTGATTCCAACGGCCTGCTGCCCTTGCGCGTAGCGGATCGAGTGTTCACCACAACCTATTCCTTCCGTCGGTTCCTACAGCATAGGCTGCGCTGGCACCTGCTCGAGTTCCCGGAGGCGGATCCCCTCGCTGGAGCGGGTCTGCCACGCCCGCATGGCTTGCCAGAGGAGATCACCGAGCGATGGCCGAAAGCCAAAGATGACTTGCTGTTCGACGGCCAGCGGTCTTTGGCAGGTCTACCCATCGACCATTCGGTGCCGGCAACAGAGACGCGCGGCGGGTCGGCGGCGGCGGAGGCTGTCCTGCAAGGCTTCCTCGATGAGCGATTGACGCGATATGCAGAGGCGCGCAATCAACCTGAGGAAGAGGTGACTAGCGGCTTGTCGCCTTACCTGCACTTTGGCAACATATCCGCTCACCAGGTTTTCGTCGAGCTCATGACGCGGGAGGGATGGTCTATCAGAGACCTGGCGCCGACGGCCACTGGGAGCCGCAGCGGATGGTGGGGGATGAGCCCGTCAGCGGAGGCATTCCTGGATCAGTTGGTGACCTGGCGGGAGTTGGGGTTCAACATGTGCTGGCAGCGGGAGGACTACGACCGCTTCGGGTCGCTGCCGCAGTGGGCTATCAAGACCCTCTCCGAACACGCAAGGGACCCGCGGCCCCACCTCTACAACCTCGAGGAGTTGGAGAGCGGGCGGACCCATGATCCTCTCTGGAACGCGGCCCAGATGCAGCTTATGAGGGAAGGGCGAATACACAACTACCTGCGCATGCTCTGGGGCAAGAAGATCCTGGAGTGGACGACGAGCCCGCAGGAGGCCCTCGCGGTCATGATCGAGCTGAACAACAAGTACGCTCTGGATGGCCGGGATCCGAACTCCTACAGCGGCATCTCCTGGGTGCTGGGACGGTACGACCGGCCCTGGGGCCCGGAGCGGCCCATCTTCGGAAAGGTGCGCTACATGAGCTCGGAGAGCGCGGCGCGGAAGCTGCGGGTGGGGGACTACATCAGCAGGTACGCCCTATAGAGGCGTATCCAGGCTTGCACACGATCGGGTATGCATCATCAGCGGCCCTGAGGCTCTGGCTTTCGCTCGGCCGCCCGCACGATGCCGAGCAGCAGCCCGGCGAAAACCCGCGAATGCAAAGGGTAAAGCAGATACCAGTATAGCAGGCCTATGAGCCCGATGGGGTCAAAGATAGACGTTTGCCGGATGGTCGATCCGGACTCGTCGCCTTCGACCTCGAATTGCAGCCAGGCGCGCCCAGGCAGCTTCATCTCGGCAGACAAGCGCAGCAGACGGTCTGGCTCGATGGCCTCGACGCGCCAGAAGTCCACCGTGTCCCCTGGCTCTAGCCGCTCCGGGTCGCGCCGCCCGCGCCGCATGCCAGCCCCGCCCACCAGCAGGTCCAAGAACCCGCGCAGGCGCCAAAGCCAATTGGCGTAGTACCAGCCGGTCCCACCTCCAATGCGCCGAATGGGCTTGAAGGCCTGCAGTGGGGGATGCGGCACTTGCGCCGACCGAGAGTCCACCAAACGGGACCCGAACTTGACGCCTCCCCATGTCCTCGCGGGCCCCCGTGAAGATAGAGCACCCGACCAGCGTGTATCTACAATCTCCCGGTCCTCGTTTCTCAGCGCCCGCTCGATCGCTTCGCGGATGCCGCGAGGGCGGATGTCGAATAGCCGGAGGGCTAGATCGTCCTCAACTACCGTCTCGTGCGTAATGCTGTCGATGAGCTTGCGGCCGACGCGCGCGTAGACCGGCGTGACCAGCCCCAACCAGAGGCTGGAAAGTCGTGGACTAAGCACCGGCACCGGGATCATCAATCGCTTGATCCCTCGCTGACGAGCGTACTCCAGCATGATATCTCCGTACGAGACTCGGTCAGCGCCGCCGATCTCAAAGATCGCGCTGCCGTCAACCTCGACGTCCAGTGCAGCCATCAGGTAGGCGATAACGTCCTCGATGGCGATGGGTTGGGCGGAGATCTGAACCCATCGAGGCGTAATCATGACGGGCAGCCTATCCACCAGCGCGCGGATCATCTCAAAGGACACGCTCCCCGACCCGATGATGATCGACGCGCGGAACTCGATGGTGGGTACACCCGATTCGCGCAGGATGCGGCCCACCTCCTGGCGGCTGGCGAGGTGACGCGACAGCTTCTCGCCCTTGCCCGACCCGCCCAGGTAGATGATGCGTGGGACGCCGGCTTCTCGGGCCGTATCGGCGAATGACTTCGCCGCCCGGCGATCCTCTTCTTCGAAAGCGCCAGCCGAGCCCATGGAGTGGACGAGGTAGTATGCTGAATCGACGCCGGCCAGGCCAGGCGCCAAGGAGGTCGGGCCCAGCAAGTCGCCCTTTGCCACCTCCGTCGAACCCCCGACGCGTGGCAGGAGAAACTCCGGGTGCCTGGCCAGGCACCGCAGGCGATGACCTCGCGCTTCCAAGGCCTTGAGGAGCCGCCCCCCTACGTATCCGCTAGCGCCGGTGAGCAGTATCAAACGGTCGTCCGGAGGAGCCGATTTCGTCACTGGCTAGTCCGCCTCTGCGATCAGTCTGTCCCCGCATTCAGCGGGAACAGCGCCAATATAACACGGGTCGCACATGCCCCGCTTGGTAGTCAGATGCTCTGCCAAACATGCAGTGATTTGGCACGAATACTGGGTTGCTCCGGGGAGGTAAATTGAGTATTCGCAGGCCCAGGTCACCCCAACCACACGCTGCACTTGCGGGCACCGGGGGGCCGGGGGAGATTCGAACTCAGGCGTCCCCGATTAGAAGTCCAGAGCTCTTTTGGTGAGCTAGGAATTCGAGGACGCTAAGAGCCGCCAGCGCCTGGACGAGATAGTGTGGCGGTAGACCAAGCGAGGCGTGACGACCTGCCTGAGAAGCAGGAAATCATCGGTCGGCGATCAGTGCCGGCACATGCCCCGGATTGTCAATCAGGAAGTCGTAGCCATGGCAGTCGGGCGGGCACCCAACTGTCTCGATACGGATGACATTTTGGCACCCCACAGCCGCGGGTTCGAGTCCCGTTTCCCGCTCCAAGTATTGCCTCCAGATGCTGAATTGACACTCTTGCCGTTCGTAGCAGCTATCGTCCTTACTTGGATCGCCGGCAACTCTCCACCGCGGCCGAGCAGGCTACCGGGGCGGCAGGTTGCTCGGGGGCGGAGGCTCCGCGATGGCGGGGCTGTTCTCGTCGGCCCAACCGATCTCGACCTCGGCCGTGTGCGGCTCGCGGTCGTCGACGAGCCGGATCGACCCCTCGTCCTGCTCAACGCCGTCGACGACGATGCGCACTCCGTCACCCGCGCCCGCTCGTCGAACGGTGATCGCGTAGGTCGTCTCACGGTAGCGATAGCTGAGGGTGAACGACTGCCAGTCGGGCGGCAGGCAGGGCGTGAAGGAGAGCCGGTCCACCTCCAAGCGAAGGCCGAGCAGCGACTCGACGATCAGCCGGTACATCCAGCCGGCGGCACCCGTGTACCAAGTCCAGCCGCCTGCGCCTGTATGCGGCGGCAGCGCGTAGACATCGGCCGCGACTACGTACGGCTCGACGCGATAGGTCGCAGCCTTCTCCGCGCTCGACGTGTGGTTGAGTGGGCTGATCAGCGAGAGCAGCTCCCAGGCGCGGCGACCGTCGCCCAGCGCCGCGAACGCCATGACCGCCCAGATCGCGGCGTGCGTGTACTGGCCGCCGTTCTCCCTCACGCCCGGCGGATACCCCTTAATGTAGCCGGGGTTCAGGTCGGACCTGTCAAACGGCGGGTCGAGGAGCTGGATGAGGGCCTGTTCGCGGCGCACGAGCAGCCGGTCGACCGACTCCATCGCGATGCGACTGCGGCGCGGGTCGCCGGCGCCGGAGATCACAGACCAGCTCTGGGGTATCGAGTCGATCCGGCACTCCGGGCTGTCGGCAGAGCCAAGCGGCTCGCCGCTGTCGAAGTAGGCGCGGCGGTACCAGTCGCCGTCCCAGGCGTGCATCTCGGCGGCGTGGCGGAGCGCCGCGGCCTCCAACTCTGAGCGCTCGGCGAGGGCAGCGTCGCCGTGGAGCCGCGCGACCTCGGCGAACTGTGTGAGCACGTGGTGGAGGAAAAACGCCAGCCAGACACTCTCGCCCTCGCCGCCTAAGCCGACCATGTTCATAGCGTCGTTCCAATCGCCGGAGCCGATCAGCGGCAGCCCGTGCCGGCCGAGCCGCGTCCCCCGCTCGATCGCCCGGACGCAGTGCTCGTAGAGCGTGCCCGCCTCCTCTGACCACGCGGGCAGGTCGTAGTAGGAGTCCTCACCCGGGTTGAGCGGCCGCCCCTCGATGTAGGCGACGTGCTCGTCGAGGACGCCGGTGTCGCCCGTGCCGAGGACATAGCGGGCCGTCGCCAGTGGCAGCCAGAGCAGGTCGTCGGAGCAGCGAGTCCGCACGCCACGCCCGGTCGGCGGGTGCCACCAGTGCTGGACGTCCCCCTCGCGGAACTGGCGGGCCGCGCAGCGCAACAGGTGCTCGCGGATGAGCAGCGGCTGGGCGTGGAGAAGCGCCATCACGTCCTGGAGTTGGTCGCGGAAGCCGAAGGCGCCGCCCGACTGGTAGAAGCCGGTCCGCGCCCAGAGGCGGCAAGCGATCGCCTGATAGAGGAGCCAGCCATTGGCGAGGATGTTGACAGCCGGCTCCGGCGTCTCGATGCGGACGGCGCCGAGGAGGCGTTCCCAGTGCCCCTTGACCGCGTCCAGCGTCGCGTGCGCGGGGCCGGGGCCGCGGAAGCGCCGCACCAGGTCGCGCGCCTCCTCCTCGTCGCGCCCGACGCCGAGGACGAAGACGATCTCTCGCTCCTCGCCGTCGGCCAGGTCGACCTGGACCTGCAGCGCGGCGCAGGGGTCCAGCCCGGCGCCGACACGGCCCGATAGGCGGGCGCGCGTCATCGCGGCGGGCTGGCCGGGCAGGCCGTTGCGGCCGAGGAACTCGCTGCGGTCGCAGGTAACGGTGCGGATCGCCTCGTCCACGTCCAAGAAGGCGACGCGGCCGGGGAGGTCGCCATTGTAGGGGTTGCGGGCGAAGACGGCGCCGCTCTTCGGGTCGATCTCGGTGACGACGTGGAGGAGCGACTTTGCCCGCTGCTCGCCGAGCACCCACTCGACGTAGCCCGTCGCCGAGAGGCGGCGCGGCCGGCCCGACTCGTTGCGAAGCGTAAGCGCCATCAGCTTCACCGACGCGTCGAGCGCGACGTACTCGGCCAGCTCGGAGATGACGCCGGCCTCCGCGTGCTCGAACACCGTGTAGCCGAAGCCGTGGCGGCAGGTGTAGGTGGTGGCGCCGCGGGACGGTAGCGGCGTTGGCGACCAGTAGCGACCGGTCTCCTCGTCGCGAATGTAGAAGGCCTCGCCGCTGGCGTCGGTCACCGGGTCGCTGTACCAGGGCGTGAGACGCAACTCGTGGGCGTCCTCGCCCCAGGTGTAGCCACCGCCGCTCTCCGTGATGACGGCGCCGAACTGTGGGTTCGCCAGCACGTTCGCCCAGGGCGCGGGCGTCGTCTCGCCGGGTCGCAGGGTGACGACGTACTCGCGTCCGTCCAGCGTGAAGCCGCCGAGGCCGTTCGAAAGCACGAGGTCGCGGCGAGGGAGCTCGACGGCGCGCTCGCGCTCCGGCACGACGTCCTCAGCTGGCGTGAGCGCTGGCACCGCTTGCTCGACGCGGCGGCGCTCGATCTGCTCGGCGAGCGTCCCGGCGCTGTCGATGATCACAACGCGGGCGACGGTCTGCTGAAGGATCCTGTCCTCCTCCGACATCTGGTCGGCGTGCCGGACGAAGATGCCGCCCGGCCGATCGATGACGTGCGACTCCGTTCCGGCGGCGACGAGCCCCATGATCTCCTCGTGCAGCTCCTGGCGGTAGCCGGACGGCTCCTCGTTCCAGATGACGAGGTCGACTGCGAGCCCGGTGAGGCGCCAGTACGCATGCGCTTGGACGAGCTGCCGCACGAGTTCGATCTTCGATCGGTCGCCGATGCGCAGGAGGACGATCGGCAAGTCGCCGGAGATGCCGAAGCCCCACAGGCCGGACTGCGCGCGCCGGTTGCGGGCGAGGACGTTCGCCGGGGCACGGCGGCCCGCGTTGGCGTAGACGATCGAGCTAGCGAGGCGGCCGTAGAGTTGGGCGTCCGACTCGGTCGCGTTGAGCTGGCGGAGGACGACCTGCCGGTGGGTCGTCGCCAAATCGAAGACGCGGTTGGCCAGACGGCGGTCGTGGTACTTGCTAGCGAGCGCCATCGCCGCCTCGCGTGTCTCGCCGACGCCGGTCACCACGTTCACCCAGATCGTCTCATCCGGACCTACCGTCACCTGGCGGCGGACCGAGACGATCGGGTCAAGCACCGGTCCCTGGCTGTCGGAAAGGCCGGCGTCGTCCGCCATCGCCTTCGGGTCGGCGAGCGACCGGCCGCGCCCTATGAAGCGCGACCGGTCCGTCTCGAATGACGCCTCGCCGATGGAGGTCGTCGCACCCGCGTCCATCAAATGGACCATCCAGGGCGTCGGCTCGCTGGGTGAGCGCGGCCGCCGCGAGCAGAGGATCGCGTGGTGCGAAGGGACGATCTCCGTCTGGACGAAGAGGTTGCTGAAGGCCGGGTGGGTGGCGTCAGCGGGCGGCGGCGCCATCACCACCTCCGCATAGCTCGTCACCTCAATCGTCCGCCGCGTGCCCGAGCGATTCGTTATCCTGATGCGCCTGATCTCGACGTCGTCCTCTGGCGAGACGACGATCTCCGTGTGCGTGTCGATCTCGCCATCGCGACGCCGGTACTCGGCGCGCGCCTGGGAGAAGATAGCGTCGTAGGTCTTCGGCTGCTTCAGCGTCGGCTGGTAGGCCGTGGACCACACCTCGTCGCTCGTCAGGTCGCGAAGGTAGCAGAACGTGCCGTAGCAGTCGCGTGTCGCGTCCTCTTGCCAGCGCGTGACCGCGAGGTCGCGCCAACGGCTATAGCCGCCCCCGGCGTTGGTCACCATGATGTTGTAGCTGCCGTTGGAGAGCAGGTGCACCTCCGGCGAGGCTGAGTTGGGGTTGCTGAACACGCGGAGGAGCGCCTGGTACTCGCCGGCGCGCTGTTGCAGGCCCGACGTCTCGGCGGCATTTGGATAGAAGGGCGCGACCTTCGGCACGCGCTCCTGCAGCAGCGCCTCCGTCGCCTGGAAGAGCCGCTCGGAGAGGAAGCGGCGCTGCATCGGCCGGCCGAGGAGCGCATAGGCGAGGGAGAGGAAGGTCATGCCCTCGTGGTGTGGCATGAACAACCGCACGAGCGCGAACGCCTCACCGTGCGGCAGCCGCGAGGGCGTGTAGTCGATCGCCTCGTAAAGGCCGTAGCGGCCCTCCGCGCCGAGGTCGACGAGCCGCTCAAGGTTCGCGCACGCCTCTTTCGGCGCGACCATCAGCGCCATCGCCGTCGCGTAGGGTGCGACGACCAGGTCCTCGGCGAGGCCGCGCTTGAAGCCGAGGCCCGGCACGCCGAAGGCGCGGTACTGGTAGTTGAGATCGGCGTCCGTCGTGTTGTATCCGGACTCGGACATGCCCCAGGGGACGCCCCGCTGCGCGCCGTACTCGATCTGACGCCGGACGACGGCCTTGTAGGTCCGGTCAAGCACGGTTTCGTCGTAGGTCGGCATGACGATGAGCGGCATCAGGTACTCGAACATGGACCCGCCCCAGGAGATGAGGACGGGGTCGGCGCCGGATGTCGTCACGAGGCGACCGAGGGCGAACCAGTGCTCCTGCGACAGGTGCCGTTGCGCGATGGCGACGAAGCTGGCGAGGCGCGCCTCTGAGGCCAGCAGGTCGTAGCAGGTTGAGTCGCGCCGCTGCTCGGAGACCTTGTAGCCGATCACGAGCAGGTTGCGCGACTGGTCCGTCAGGAAGTCGTGATCCATATCGGCCAGCTTGTAGCAGATCTGGCCGAGCCGCTCGATCGCCTCCAACCAGTCGGCCGCGCGGCCGCTCGCCTCGCTCACGGCGCGGCGGAAACGGGCCAGCCACTCGCGGGCGGGTCGCGTGCGGTCGGCCGTGAGGGCGGCGAGCGCGTCGTCGAGCGCTGGTATAAGCGTCTCGCCGAAGTCGGCAGTCTCGCGGAGCGTCGGCCCCTCGTCGAGTTGACGAATCGCCTCGCGCAGCGAGTCGGACGCCGCAGCTTCGCCGGGCCCGTCACTCTCGACTCGGGCGTCGGGCGGAGGCAACAGCGCGGCCCACGGCGACAGGTAGTCCAGGTCGCCGAGCACGTCGTGGCACTGCTTCTCGAAGGAGAGGGCCCACCACTCCATCTCAGCGTCGGGCTCGGGGCCTAAGCCGTCGGCGATGCGCCCGGCGGCCGTCGTCAGCCGATCGAGGAGCGAGCGGGAGGCGCGCAGGCCGGTGGGAGGGCTGGCGAGCGCGTCGAGCAGCCGGGCGATCTCGTCGACCATCTCGGCGAGGCCGCCACCGCTACGGCCGGGCGTGTCGGGCGAGCGCGCCGCCTGGGCGGCATCGGCCAGGATACCGAGCGTGTCGCGGAGGCCGCCAAAAGCCTGAGGTGGGAGAACCGGGCTATCAGCCAACTCGTGAAGACCTGGCCGCAGCGTGAGCAGGTGGCCAGCCAAGTTGCCGCTGTCAACGGTGGAAACGTAAAGCGGCGCGAGCGGCCGCAGTGTTATCGTGTCATACCAGTTATAGAAGTGGCCGCGGATCCGCGCCAGCCCCTCCATAGTCTGGAGAGCGCGCGTCGTCCGCTCGATCAGGCGGCGGGCGGAGATGTAACCGAAGTCGTACGCAGCCAGGTTCGCGAGGAGGCAGAGCCCCATGTTCGTGGGAGAGGTCCGGTGGGCAATCATCTCGACGGGCACCTCCCGGTATCTGTCGGGCGGCAGCCAGTTGTCTTCGGGGCCGACGAACGTCTCGAAGAAGCGCCACGTCTTGCGGGCGAGCTTCCGCAGGAAGGCCGTCTGCACGGATGAGAGGCTGGGCTCCCGCCGCACGACCGGCCGACTCACCCACCAGGCAACAGCCGGCGAGGCGATCCAGGCGGCGAGGAGCGGCCCGGCGGGGAGGAGCGCCATCGGTCGCTCCAGCGAGAGGTAGACGGTCGCTGCCAGAGCGACGGCCGGCGCTACCCACATCATTCGGAAGAACTCCGCGAGCCGCTTGCTGTCGCTCCACCTGGCGTCGCTTGACGTCGTCCACTCGAGGAGTCGGCGCCGCGTGACGAGCATCCGCCACCACGTCTTGAGCACAGCGTCCAGGCTGAAGACCGCCTCGTACAGCAGAAGCGCCAGGCCTAGCGCGCTCTGGGCCATCCCCCTGGCGGCCGACGCGGCGGCCGTCCTGAGGTGCAAGCGGGGCGGCAGGTCCGCCGGCTTGCGGGCGATCTCGACAAGGGATGTCAGCAGCGGGCTGAGGAGGATGATGCCGGCGACAACGCACGTCCAGAACCAGGCCGGGCTGAGGATTGTCCACCCAAGGAGGAGGAGCAGCACGAGCGCGCCGGGCACGAGACTCCGCCGGAGGTTGTCGAGGATCTTCCAGCGCGAGAGCGCCGAGATTGGATTGCGCACCGGACGGCCGCTGGCGTCGGGCGCGCGGGGCAGCAGCCAGCGGGCGATCTGCCAGTCGCCGCGGGTCCAGCGGTGGCGGCGGCTCACGTCGGCACTGAAGCGCGTCGGGTAGCTCTCGTGGAGCTGGATGTCAGTGACAAGCGCTGCCCGCGCGTAGCAGCCTTCCAGGAGGTCGTGGCTGAGGATCAGGTTGTCGGGGAAGCGGCCGCCAAGCGCCCGCTCGAAGGCGTCCACGTCGAAGATGCCCTTGCCGGTGAAAGACCCCTCGCGGAAGACGTCCTGGTAAACGTCGGAGACGGCGCGGGTGTAGGGGTCGATACCCGGTTCGCCGCCGAAAAGGCGGCCGAACCATGAGCGACTGACGTTCGTCATCGTTGCTGACAGGCGCGGCTGCAGGATGCCGTAGCCCTCGCAGATACGCCCCTTCGCCTCGTCGTAGCGCGGCCGGTTGAGCGGGTGGCTGAGAGTGCCGACGAGGAGGCGGGCGGCGTCGCGAGGGAGCTGCGTGTCGGTGTCGAGCGTGATCACGTACTTGACGGTTGGCAGCACCGACCGCTCGCCGACGATTAGCGAGAAGCGGCCGTCTTCGGCGCCGCGCAAGAGGGCGTTGAGGTCGCTCAGCTTCCCGCGCTTCCGTTCGTAGCCCATCCAGACGCGCTCTTGGGGGTTCCAGCGGCGCGGCCGGTGGAGGAGGAAGAAGGCGTCGTCGCGGCTGTCCTGGTACTTGCGGTTGAGCGCCTCGATTCCCTCGCGCGCCAGACGAAGCAGCTCCTGGTCCTCCGGCATCACCTCGGCCGGCGCGTCGCGGAAGTCCGTGAGCAGTCCGAAATGGAGGTTCGGGTCGTGGTTCGCCAGGAAGCGTATCTCCAGTGCCTCCAGCAAATCCTCGATGCCCTCCGGGTCGGTGAAGAGGGTAGGCACGACGACGAGCGTACGCAGGTCAGATGGTATCCCCCGCGAGAAGTCGAGCCGTGGCAGCGTATCGGGCTTGACGAGAAGCGTCGCCAGCCAGTTCACGACTGCGACGCCGAGCGAGCTGGCGCAGAGGAGGACGAGCGCGCCAAGTGGCAGCAGTCCCCAGCCTCCGGCGCCGAAGGCGACCGCCTGCAGCAGCACGCCGAGCGTCACGGCCGCGGCGATCAGCCAAATCGAGCCGACATAGAGGAGGAGCGGCATGCGGCCCGCCGCTCGCCGGAGTTGCTCGAAGGGCGAGACGCGGACCTGGGCGGCGCGCTCGAAGAGCGGCACGCCCCGGTCGATCAAGTAGTATCCGACGTGAGCCGTCCGGTCCTGGGCGCCGGCCTGCATCTGTGCGGCCGCGCCCAGATCTATGGCTTTCTGCGCTACCTCCTGCTCCGGGAGGCCGCCCCGGCGGGCCGTGCGCTCGACGACGTGCCGGTAGCGGTCGCGCGTAGCGAAGTCCATCTGGCTGTAGACGCCGGCCGGGTCGTTGCGGAGCGTGGCCTCGACGACGCTCGTCGTCTCGACGAACTCGCGCCAGTCAGTCGCGTCGAGGACACGGAGGCTACCGATGCTGTTGCTGATCGAAACCTGGTCCTCCGCCTGCTGCTGGCCCTCAAGCTGGATCAGCCGCTCGATCGTCAGGCTCATCTCGGTGAGCCGCTGCTCCAGCCAGGTGAGCGGCATCGCCTGCGCGGGTCCCTGGCCCTGGAGCCGACGCGCGAGCTCGGCTACAAAGGCGCTGGACATCTGGGGGGCAGACCGCGCCATGTCCCCGAGCGTGAGGATCAGGCTCGCGGGTGCCTTCTCTGCCGCCTCGATCATCCGGTCGGCCCAGTGGTTCGCCTGACTGCACGCGAGCCGCGACGCGGCGATGCGGGCGGCGACGCGGCGGAGGTTGTTGATCAGTGCCAGGCGTAGCATGATCGGGATCGCCCAGAGCTCGCCCAGCTTCAGCGGCTTGATGGTCTGGTAGGCGTGGACGAAGGCGCTCAAGCTGCCCGCGTCGACGCGGCCGTCGCCATGGGAGACGAGCTCAAGCGCGATGTCATAGACGACGGGGTAGCCGGCCGAAGGGCCGCTAAGCAGCCGCGGGAGCTCCCGGCTGTAGCCCTTGGGCAGGTGGGCCCGGGCTGCCCGTATTTGTTCCTCGATGAGGTAGAAGTTGTCGCCCAGCCACTCGACGGCGGGAGTGACACGAAGCTCGCCTTCCCCCTCGTCGGTGATGAGGCGGTAGGCATTGAGGAGGACGCACTCGTTCTCGCTGAGCTGCGGGAGCAGAAGATCCGGCCCTCGCTTCTCATCAACGACGTGCTTCGCCGCGAGCGCCTTCGCGTGCTCCTTGAGTTGCTCGAGGCTGAGCAGCTCGGCGCGCAGCGGCTGATCATCGCCGCCCCATGCGGGCTCGACCCCGCGACCGTGGCGGCGGCCCCAGATGGCGCGGATGGCGCTGCGAAAGCTCCTGCTACCAGTGTTCAAGCCGGTCCGTCCTCTCTGGCCTTGACCAACCCCCGATTGCATAATGAGGCGCAGTCCGGCGAGCCGCAAGATGCAACGGCCCTCCCTCGCTTCTTATTGGCGTCTGGAAGGCGCGATTCTGGTCGCTGTGGGGTGCCCCTAGGGAGGAGCCGTGCCAGCCTTGGGGCGTCTTGTGCCCAAGAGCCTGCCTGAAAAAGCAGAAGACCGCCCGGGGGCGGCCTTCGCGATGCATGCGTTGTAACGTCTAGTCCGACGTGGAGCGGGAGACGGGAATCGAACCCGCGACAACCTGCTACGAAAATAGGGCGGACGGCCGGCGGGTGCCCCGTTAGCAAGGAATCTGCTACGCGTGCTCCCGCCTCAGGCGGGGCGACAGACGGTGGTGCCCCAGGACACCTGAGTCATACTGCTTGTCGGACTCGTGGCACCAGGCGGTCGCCGACCTCCGACCGACCGTCTGGCCGTCAACGTACCATGACCAACGTCACGGTCAATGGGGTGCTACCAAGAGGGTGGCTGGAGCGGCCAGCGGGAATCGAACCCGCGCTCTCTCCTTGGAAGGGAGATGTGCCACCACAACACTTTGGCCGCTCACTCCTGCTGCCAGCAAGCCGTTTTCATTCAGCGGTGGTGCCCCGACCTGTCGGGGCATGAGCTACTGCTTGGAAGGAAGAAGGTCACCCCACAAAACAGGCCTAATTGTTAACCCCTTAGATTCAAAAATCGGGGTGAAACCGGGGGGAAATCGGGGTGGATTTGGGGGGTTTGCTGCCGCCAGCGGGCTGGCCCTCCCTCAGCCCAGCCGCTCCCCCATCCGGTCCGCCGGACTGAACCGCTCGTGGGCCCGCGCCGCCTTCTCCGCATCGTAGGTCGCCGAGTACCGCCGCACCATCGCCGGCGTGCTGTGCCCCAACAGGTGCTGCACGTCCAGCTCCCTCGCCTCGTTCTCTATCGCCCAGGTCGCAAAGGTGTGCCGAAACCGGTGCACCTTCACCTTCTCCACCCCTGCCAACTTGCCCAGCCGCCTCAGGAAGATCAACGCCGAATGAGAGCTCATCCTCGTACCATACCTAGACAGGAACAGTGGTCCAGGCTCCCTGCCCCGGAACCGCTCCAGGTAGTCCTCCACCGCCTCCTTGGCCCTCGCTCCCAATCGCACCACCCGCTGCTTGTTCCCCTTGCCGTGCAACACCCTCAGCCGCTGCCCGGCCAGGTCCAGGTCGGCCAGGTCCAGGTCCACCAGCTCCGTCCGCCGCACACCCGTGTCCAGAAGAACCAAAATCATCGCCCGGTTGCGAGCGCCCCAGTAGAACCGAGTGTCGCAGCAGACCAACAGCCTCCCTA
>Ga0315549_1003591_pt1 | contig 13708 bp, 14 predicted proteins | sample SalMarSW160200MG_FD_203101 | JGI IMG/M metagenome (GOLD analysis project Ga0315549, IMG submission 203101) | Salt marsh sediment microbial communities from the Plum Island Ecosystem LTER, Massachusetts, United States - Salt Marsh Sediment SW1601-200 ... | reverse complement strand
AAAAAAAGTTGTTATTTTAGGAGGTAGTGGTCCTGTTGGACAAATAAGTGCTCTTTTAATGGCAAATCTCAATTGCAAAACCATAATTTCCTCTAGACGAGAAAAATATATTAAAGAATTAGCAATAGAACTAAATAAAAAGTCCAGAGAAAACGCTTCAGAAATTATTGGTGCTGTTGGCATTTCGGATGAGGAAAAATATCAAATTTTAAAAGATGCAGATATTATTATATCAGTCGCAAAAGCAGGTATCGAAATGATTTCCAAAGAAGTTTTAGAAAAATTACCTCCAAATAAGATACTTGTAGATATAAATCTAGTACCTCCTTATGGAATTAATGGTTTAAAACCTAAATATAATAATGACGAAATTATACCTGGTCTTTTCGGTATAGGAGCCTTGGTAATAGGGAACTTAAAAGCTAAGATTGAAAAAACACTCTTGAAAGAATTAGCAAATACAAGAGGAATAAAGATTTTTGATTATAAATATGCCTTTGAAACTGCTAAGCTAATGTTAAATATTTAATCTTTTTATTGTCTTTTTTTTATTATTTTATATTTGAATGTTTTATTTTTCTTATTTTGTAATATATATTGTACTTATTTCAAGATAATTTTTAAATTATCTAGAAAATTAGTCTCTTCTTCGATATTAGATATATAATTATACGTATTCTCTCAAAATGATTAATATATATCAATCATATTACTGAAAACCAGCATATAATGTTATTCCTAGAGAGGTATATGATTGATAATAAACACTAGATTTATAAATCCGTGCATCATTATTATCATGTCAAATAAAATTTATGATTATAAAAAAAAGAAAAAGGTGAGATTTTAAAATGGAAGTATTAGAATTAAAACCTTTAAAAAAAAAACAATTAAATCTTATTATTTTGGAAAGTGAGTTTCCTATCGAATGGTCTTTAACAGAAATTCCATATAATGAAGAAAATTTCATTTTAAATTTAGATATAGTTTCAAAAGAATATTTGAGTTTGTTAGAAGATTATATTTATCATTATCAACCTGATTTTAGTGTAGAAGAGAAAGGGATTTATAAAAACTCGCACTCTGATCCAATAAAGAAATTGTTTGAAAAAAAAAATATTCCTTATGAAAGGATTGACATTTCAGAAAATGCAACAGATTACTTAAGAGCATCATTAGATGATCATATTTTATATTTTAGTATTATAGAAAACCATATTAATGAAATAATAATGAAAAATGGTGGAAAATCCCCAGAAGATTCAACAATTTTTGAGCAATTGATAATTTGGAGAGAGTACTTAAAAAGAGAATATAAAAAAGAAGAAAATGAAATAAGATACAATGTAAGAGAGGCTTGGATGATGATGAAAATTATAAATATTGCTAAAAGTTTTAAAAAAGAAAAGTTGAATGCATTATTCATCTGTGATTCATCTCACTTTCGGGGAATTGATGAATTATCAGAGAAATTAAATATAGAAACAAAGATAATCAAAATAGAAAAAAAAGTGAGTTTAAATGATGAAATTTTAACAATAAATAAAAAAGGGAATATTCAACTTTTAAAAGAAAAAATTATGAATCCCAAAAAATCCTTAATTGAATTATCTGGAATTAAAATTAAAAATAAAGAAAAGACTGAAAAAATATGCTATTTATTTGATACTGATGATAACCCATCTCCATTTGACATTAATATGGCTTATGATGCGGGTTTTAATGTGGTTATTCCTTTTAGTAAGATGACTTCCGATAAGGTATCTAAACTGGTGCAAGATGCTATATTTTCTAGAAAACCAAATACTCCAACGGTCTTTTTTATTGGAGGAGAAAATGTTAAAGAAGCAGAATTAATTAAGAAACAAGTCTTAAATTCATTAGTTCCTCCATTTGAATATCCTATTATTATTGATCCCCGAGGATCTCATACAACAGCCTCCGCTGTAGTTGCTAAAACTCTAAGCATTTTAAATGATATAGAAAATAAAAAAATAGCTATATTAGGGACTGGGCCCGTAGCAGAGATTGCAGCTATATTGGCAGCAGAACTAAAAGCTAAAATATATTTAATAGAAACATGGGATAAGAAAAATAAAAATTCAATTAATGCACTTATTCAAGATTTAAATGGAAAAATGGAAAAGGATATAGAAAATATAATTATAGGTACAAATGCTTATAATATTGAAGATCGGTTTAAATCAATAAAAGATGCAGATATAATTTGGTCTCTTGCTGGAGCGGGAGTTGAAATAATACCAAATGAAATATTATTAAAATTACCACCAAATAAAATTATTGTAGATATAAATTTAGTACCTCCTTATGGAATTAATGGCTTAAAACCTAAATATAACAATATAGAAATTTTACCTGGTATTTTTGGTATTGGACCATTAGTAATAGGAGATTTAAAATATAAAATTGAGGCTTCAATATTAAAAGAAGCTATTTATACTAGGGGAAAAAAGGTTTTTGATTATAATTATGATTTTAAGACAGCAATGAAATTACTAAATCTTAAATAATTTTTATTATTAATAGGAATTCTATTCAATTAATAAGAGGATGAGGTTAAAAAATGTTTTTATTTAATATCAATAAGGACATTCTCGATTTGAGTAAATTTATCGATTTTGATAGAAATCAAAATATTTTTTATGAGAATGTATATTTAAAAGACTGCGATTTTGTTATTAAAATACCCCTTTTACGAAAGGAATATATCAGAGATAGAATTAAAATTGAAAAATTTAACCTAGCTAAATATATATATCTTTTAGATCATGAATAATAAGACTTGAAATAAGTTAAATCTATTGGATATATCTCTTAATTAATCTCAGATATATTAATTGATAAAGAAAATGAAATGATTTTTATCAATAATCACTCTTTAAAATTATTCATTATTATGAGTAAAAAGTTTTTTAGTAGATAAAAATAGAAATAGTCCTATTACAAATCCAAAAGTGATATTTATGAAGAAACAACATAATGCAGAGATTAGAATAATTGGAAATGATTTCCAATTAAAATCAGTAAATGATATTTTTCCTAATAAAAATGCTGTATAAATTAACATAGCTCCTAAGATACCATTTGGAAATAGACAAAAAATTTCAAATAGAAAATTTGAAAAAAAAAATCCAAGAATTATCTCTAAAATTCCCTCGAAAATCATCGATCCCCCTGTTCTGGCTCCAAATGCATATTGTGCAGCTAGACCGCCAGAACCATGACATAATGGCATCCCCCCTAGAAAAGGGCTTACAGAATTTATGATCCCCATATTTATAGCTAAATTATTTGCATTAATATTATGATCTTCTTCAGGAAATAAATCTTGAATAAGACTTATTGTTGCTATCATAACATTTGTAAGAGTTAATATAATTTGGCCTATGCCAGCAACCAACATACCTATAATTAAATTCTCAGGATCAGGTAAATGAAATTGAAATAAAATAGGACTATCAAATACTAAGTTATTAAAATCTAATTGATTAGAAAAAAAAATAAAAATGATTCCTAGAAAAACAAGGATAATTGCTGTAGGAACTTTTTTTCGATTAATAAATATTAAAATTATAATAATTGAAATTATTCCAAATATATAATCATTATACAACATTAAGGCAGCACTCCATCCTAATATTAATGCTAATCCTAATTGTATTCCTCTTACTGCCACTTTAGGAACTTTTCTAACTATTTTATTAAGGATTTTTGTTGTTCCAAGTATAATCCATACAATTCCTGTACCAAATCCTGTTGATATAACTTTATTAGCAGACCATTTTTGAGAGATAGCTATTGTCGCAATTGATTTTTGCGGTTGGACAGGTAATGGGAGATTATATCTTATTCCCAACACAATATTGGTAATACCTAAACAAAAGAAAATTCCCGCAGGATTTAATCCTACTATTGAAATATATCCAATAATGAATGGAACTAAGGTACCCCAATCACCGAAAGCTCCGCTGAGTTCATTTATAGTAAATTTAAAAGATAGATTTTTTTTTAGGTTTTCTATCATCACTATCTCATTTATTAAAAAAATTAAGAAAAAAAAAAAATTTCTATAGGATTAGAATAATCGAATTAAACAGTAAATACCTATACCTATTGCATATATTGGAATAAAAATTTTCCATATTTTATTTGGAAAGACCCTTACTAAGTAAGGGGCGATTAGTGCTGCTAAAAATCCTCCAGTGAATAGCGAGGGTAGAAGAACTAAATCAATAGGTACTCCTAAATTTTGTATCAGAAAAAAAGAAAGGATACCAACAAAGGAAACTATGCTCTCTGAAAAAGATACTATCGCCGTTGCACTTTTTTCATAAACTCCAGAATATATTTGTCCCAATGTAATAACAGGACCATAACCTCCTCCTCCAATACCTTTATTAAATCCTGCGAGAGCTGAAAATGCAGTTAACATTTTTGGTTTAAATGTATATTGTTTCCCTCTTTTAATGCTCAATTTTAAAATCCCAACAAAACCCATCATTAATACTAAAATTGCAACGTATGCTTTAATGAATGTTTTATTCAATTTAAAAGTAGCATAAGTAAGCATCACTGAAGCAACTATTGCTATACAACCAAAAAAAGCAAATATTAAACCATATTTTGTAGCATCGTTTAATGGTTTAAAAGAATAACGAACATTTTTCATTTCATGGTCAAAATACGTGTCTATAACTCCTGTTATTGTCTCAGAAATTAAAATTGCAGGTACTATTTGAAGGGGATCAAAATCAAATATTAATAATAAAGGTGTTAATGCAGTCCCAAATCCCATACCTGCCATAGAATCCATAGCTTCAAAAATAAAAGCAATAATTACGATATACCATAATAATTCCATTAATTTTCACCTAAAGATAAAAATAAAATAAAATCATTGATAAAATATAAATCATAATAGCTGCTATTATCTTTTTTCCTGAATTTCTATCCAATCTCATCCTTTCCGTAATATTCTTCTTATCTAATTCCTTTGCTTCCTTTCCAATAATAGTTTTTTCCATAACACACCTTTTTTTATTTATAGTATCTTTAATTACAACTAATTATGTTTAATTACCTGTAGTTATAAATAATTAATATATATTTATATTTAAACTTTTTTAAATATTGATCATAGAGTGATCAAGATTAATAAAATAAGTGTGGATTTTCAATATATTAAATATTAAAGTAGTAAAAAAAAAATTAGAATATAATATATATTTAATTCCTTATTGTAATTTAAAAAAGATTTAGTATATTTTTTAAATATTAATTGAATATTCCAAAATCTTTTCAAAGTATTTATTAATTATTTCAATAATAATGATTTTTATCTTATTTTTAATATAAGTAGTATTATTAATTTCTTCATTTTTTAAAGGTAATTCCCTTTTTTTTATCTCATACTCAATCAATTGAAATAAATTGTTATTAAAATAAAAGAGAATTTTCTTAGCAATCTTATCCAATAACAATTTTGCTACCTTTTCATCTTGTTTTTTCAAAATAAGAATTAATATCAAATTAGAATTATAATCATCTCTAATAGTTGTTAAATACATATCTCTATTTTTCTTCAAATGAATTTTTTCAATAAAATAAATTATTTCATCACATTTAAGGGAGATTTGCTCAAACGGTTCCATTTCATTTATAATAAATAAACAAAATTTACTAATATTATTTAGATTTAATCTATGGATCTTGTCCTCATTATTATTGAAATAAATAAATAGAGGAATCAAACCATAAATATCACTTTTATTTAAAATATGCAATTCAATAAATTTTAAAGATGTATTTATCATTATAAATATTTTTTTTATTAAATAATAAATATAATTGTAGAGAAGTTCAAATATAATATAAGTAAATCGATCATTTATATTTTTGTATTTGATAATCTTCTGCTTAAATATAGTAATTATTATTGAGATTGATAAAACTCTTATGGGATATGAAATTAATAGAATTAAATTCGATCCCAGATTTACTACAAAAACATCATAATTTTGCCTTAAATTTAATTAAAAGTTTAATTTATTTTAACATTATTCTGATATTTTATATTATTTCAACTGTTTGTTGATATTCTATAAAATCTTATTCATCTTCCAATTCTCCTCTTTTACTAAAGAATAATTAAAATAATTAATCAAAAATAATGAAAAAATCTTTAATGATGTCTATATTTTCGTTAAATATCTGAATATAGTGTATGCCATATATTATGAATTATAAAGAAACAGACATTATTAATGTTGTAATCGCAGGAACTGCTGGTCAGGGTGTTATTAGTCTTAAAAGATTAATTGAATTCGCTGCACAAAAAGCAGGAGTAGAGCGTATCCTTGGAAGTGAACCTTTTGTTTAATTCAAATAAAAGTACTTAATGCATGGACTCGCTCAGCGTGAAGGTGCTATAACAAGTCATACACGTTATCAAAAGAAAATTTTTGATGATCCCCGTAAGGATTTACAATCTTCACTGATTTGTTATGGTGATGCTGACCTCTATATCTGCCTAGAACCTGTAGAGTCCTTAAGAAGAGGGATTTTTGCTTCAAATAAGACTACTTTTGTTTTAAATGACCGTACAATTCCAGGTGTGATGATTACTGCTGATTTGGAAAAATATCCTTCTTTGGAAAAGATTCAATCCATATTAAAAGAATATTCAGAGGAAGTATATTTTTTGAATGCAACTGAATTAGCTCTTAATAATTTTAATCAAAATCAACAGTTAAATATAATAATGCTTGGATTTGCCGTCGCGACAGGGAAATTACCATTTATAAAAATCATCCATTATGAAGAAGTAATAAATGAGTGGCTTAGAGATCCTGAGAAAAATATAAAAGCATTGCATTTGGGAATAGAAGAAGGTAGAAAAATAATTAACCAATACACACAAAAATAGTTCCTAATACAATAATTAAAATTGAGACAATTTGAAATTTATTTAACTTTTCTTTAAGAATTATAGTCCCTAATATTACACTTATCAATGGACTTATTGAAGTAATTGGACTTGCACGAGAAATATTGATTAATCGAATTGATTCAAAATAAGCAACACTTCCAATACCCCATGTTATTATGCCAGCATAAATTAATATAATTATATTTCGACGAGAAATAGAAGTTTTTTTCTCTTTATTATTAATATGATTTCTTTTACTAATAGAAATTATTAGCCATATTATTATAGTAAATATTGTTGATGCTGAAAATCGTAAAGCTGTTACAGAATAAGTGTTAATTCCTGGATATTCAAACACAATACGTAAAATAATTAGTGAAATTGACCAAAAAAGAGGGGCTGCAATTGAAAAAATAATACACATATAATATTCTTTGGATTTTATATTATCCTTATTTTTATTATTTTCATCTTTTTGGGATATAAATATCACTCCTATAACAGTAAATATAGTTCCAATAATTGTTAGGAGAGAAATGAACTCAATACCATTAATAATTAATATTATAGCTATAAATATTGGTGAAATTGAAGAAACTGGTTGCACTATTGAAATTTTCCCAATTTTTATCGCATTAAAATATACAATTTCACCCAAAGCATTTAAAAAACCTCCTATAATAATTAAAAGAAATATGTCTATTTGAAATAGAATCGTAAAGGAATGCATCCAACCTGCAAAATAAACTAATATCAAAATAAAAAAAACCGCCGAAATTCCACGAATTATTATTGATACTAATGGAGATTCTTTTTCTAAAACTATTTTAATCAGTATTACTGTTGTTCCCCAACATAATGAAGCAAAAATCGATAAAAGTATACCATATATATATGGATCCAAATATACACCTTTTTTTTTTCAGATTCAATAAAATATATTTTTATTTTAAATTATTAACATTTCTCGCCATAACTTATCTAAAGATATCTCATAATGAGAGGTAATATCATATGAAAAAAAATTTAGAATAAGTCCAGAATTCTTTTTTTTTTTATATAATACTGATAAGGGAGGATATCATATTAACAATTTAATACAATAAAAACTAATTTCCTTATTAGTATTATGTAAGGTCATGAAACTTAAAATTGTAAAAAAAATTTAAAGTTTATGTTATTTTCATGGGAAAATAAACCCATAAACATTTCTGGTATGTTTAAATTAAAGATTTATTAAATAACATTAATTTAAATGAAGATCTATTTGAATTCTAATTAAATAAGTTATATATAATGAAAAAAAAAATCAATTGTCAACTGTATAAATAAAGTTTCTTTCCCCGAGAATTTCATCTATTTCTTTCATTTGATCATTATTTAATGGACCAAATTCCATAGATTGAATGTTTTCTTCGATCTGTTTCACAGTTTTAAAACCCGGGATTGGGATAGTTTTTGCACTACGAGCCCAAACCCAAGATAATGCTCCTTGTACCATAGTTCGACCTTCACTTGTGAGTATTTTCTTTATTGATTCTAATTTTGCTAACCAATCTGGATCAGGTCTACCACCTTTAAAATATTTCAACCATTCAGGAGCATTTTCTCCTCTAACATCATTATCGGGAAGTTTCGAATCTTTTGTATATTTTCCAGTAAGCAATCCCATTGCTAGTACAGTTCGATTAATACTTGCCAAATTATTATGTTCACATAAATCAATTATTTCTCTCATATCATGTAATACATTGAGTTCATGTTGAATTGAAACACATTTGGAATTTTCTACAAAATATGTCCCTAAATCTGAGAGATCTGTGCTCCATCCATAAGATTTTATAAATCCACTATCTTGTAAGTCATTTAAGGTATCAATAATACCAATTAAATCATTCTTTGGAACATGCCAAATATGCAATTGATATAAATCAATATAGTCTGTATTTAATCTTTTTAAGGAGGATTCACAGGCTTTCTGTATGTATAATGAATCTATATTTGTGCCGATCATTTTTCTGGTTTCTTTATCAAACATATTTCCAAATTTAGTTGCTATAACAAGATCATCTCTATATCCCTCAATTGCTTTTCCAACTATTTCTTCACTATGACCTGCTCCATATACATCTGCGGTATCAAAAAAATTCACACCTAAGTCTATAGCTTTCTGAATTGCTTTAATTGATTCCTCATCATTTATTTTACCATAACTAGCTTGTTTACCTTCAACATTAATTAATTCTCCTCCAATAGCCCAACAACCTAATCCTAAAGCGCTAACTTTTATTCCCGATTTTCCTAATATCCTATGATTTATTTTTACCAATTCATTGCACTATCCTTAAAATATGTGAATAAATTCTATTATAATATAAATTTCGTTTTTTTTAAATATATCTCTTATATTAATAAGAAATAAAAAACAAAAGATTCTAATTATGTTCTTCTTATAACTTTCACTAAACCTTTTTTACGTAGCTTATCCATTATTATTTCCATTTCTTCTATGGATTTATGGGCAATTTGAGCTACTTTTTCTATTGTATTCATCCCATCACAGATGTTTAAAACTTTAAATTCCTCTAAAGTTACCATACCAAGATCTACACTCATTTTTGGTATCTCTTTTATAATAATAGGAATTCGAACTTCACCTGTACCACTGGTTTCCCTTAATTCAGGTAAACTTGGACTATCACCAAAAAATGATTTCACTTCAGTAACATTATATTGATCATCAATATAGGTATAAATGGTATGTTCATTTACAGAAGGATCATCTAAATCATCTGGATCTGGATTTGGATTGGTGTGTTTATATTCTTTTGTATAAAATCCCATTTTAAAACCTTTACTGATCTCCTCCTTACTAACTTTAAGATCAATCATTTCCTTACAGATGTCGCACCAAGCCCATATCTCTATGAAGGTAAAATATTTCTTTACTTTATTTTGAGCCATTTTTCTTCACTATTAAAAAAATTATATTTTACTAAAATTACTTATTTATAAAATAAATAAAAGAATTTAACTTTAAATATATTGAGACTAAAATTAGTCTATTCGTTAGTGATTCTATTATCTGAAGTTTTAACGTTGTAATCATGATATCAATTTAAAATATTAAGTAAACTTTAAATCTATCATCACTATAAGGAATATAAATATTTAACACTTACTTGAGGTCAATGGAAGTAATTTATATGTTTGAATAAAAACAACTGTTAATTAGAGATCCCTTTTTTTTTTAATATAAGAATCCAAAAAAATAATAAAAATAAAAAAAAATTAAAGTTATCCTTAATTTTCAATTCTAAGATTAACAACATAAAAAATAAATGAATTATGTCTATAAAACGTAATAATTGTTCTTGTTGCGGTCGTCCTATTACACCCTATGAATCTGCTGTTCATTTCCCATGTCCAAGTTGTAGTGATGTGACTATTTGGAGATGTGAGGCATGTCGTGATAGAGGGAAAACATATCGATGCTTAAAATGTGAATTCGTTGGTCCCTGAAGCCAAAGGAGATTAACAGGAACCTAAGAATCTCGCATGAAAATAAATTATATAATGAACACATTAAAAAAAAAAGGTAAATAAATAATGGGAGAATTTGTTGCATTAATAGATATTATACCAGAAGATATAAACACTAATTTTGATCATCTTTTAGTAAAATTAGGTGATGTACTTCCTGATGATTGTACAATTGATCATCATGATATAATGCCAGTAGCGTTTGGTTTAAAGAAGGTTAGGCTTAGAGTTAGATATCCAGAAGAATGGGGCGGTACAGATAAGCTAGAGGAACTGTTTGGTAAAGTAGAGGGACTTCAAGGAATTGAAGGTATAGCATTTTCAAAAGCTTAAAGAAATCTCTACATGATTTTAATTCAAAAAAATAACTATTCTTATATTCTTATTTTATTAATTTAATTCTAATAATTTACAACTATTATAACACTAAATTCATGTTTAAAATTTATAATATTTCCTAAAAACAGAGAGATTATTTGAAAAGGGAAATCTTTCCCATTAGAATAGCAGAAAGTTTAAATAATTTTTGTAATTCTTTATTTTATGGCCTTATATAATACTAATTCGGAAAAAAGAAAGATTAAGTTTCCGGACGTAGCTTTAGCTACGCATATCGTAATAGTATTATAAGTCAAGATAACTTTCCCTTACTTTTTTAAAAATTGCTTTCTTTGAGGCTTAATCTTGATTAAAACTTTGATATTTTTTTAAAAAGGCATATTGGAAAGTCTTTACAATTAAGGCTAGAAAAACACAAATAAATAAAATATAAAAGAAAAATTTTAAAAAAATGCAGTTTATGAAATTTAAAGGTTTTATAATTCAAGACCAAAATCTATTCAGACTTGATGGATCTTTGGATATAAGGTGCAACTATGAATAGTTCAGATTATAATATGCAAAATCAACAGAATTTAGAATATAGTCCTACGATAGATGATTTTTTCAAAGTTAGGCAAAAAGGTTCAAAGCATTGGATATTAAAGCATGTATTGTACAAATCAAATAAATTCTTCTTTATATTTTGGCTAATATTAATTATTTTAGCAACAGTTTCTTTCTCAACTTCAAAGATCTTTTTAGGTAAAAATATTGATTCATTTTCAAGTGGTGTAGATAAAATTGATTGGATATTGTTCATTATCTTTTTAATTTTAACATTAAGCGCCCCAATTTTAGAATTGATGGCAAATTGGGTTAGAGAAGTATTAGCTCAGAGGATGGAAAGAGATACTAGGGATGAGCTCTATTTAAATTTATTGGGAAAAAGTCAATCATTTCATGATGCTCAAAGATTAGGTGATTTAATGGCAAGAACTACAAATGATGTTCGCCAACTAAATTATTTGATCAGTCCCGCCCTAACTTTAATATTTCAAGCATTATCAGAAATCCTCATCACAATTATGATAATTGCCATTAATTATCCAATTCAATTGATTATTTGTCCAATTATTTTCAGTGTTTTATTTATATTTGCTTTAAGAAATTATGTTAAAAAATTTGGTCCTGTTACTAAACAAAAACAAGTTGAATATGGTAATTTAAATGCTGTATTAAATGAATCTCTTTCAGGGATTGAAGTAGTCAAAGGTATGGCTCAAGAAAATCGGTCTCTTAAAAAATATCAAAAACAAGCAAAAAAGAATTTAGAATTAGGAGTAAAGGAAGGTACAATTCAAGCCCACTATATTCCTTCTTTTATGGTTGCAGTTACAATAGTTTTTAGTTTAATTCACTCTGTATTGTTATATTATGAGGGAATGTTCACAATAGGAGGAATAATCGCATATATGGTGTTAATAAATAATTTCTTTTTTCCTACCTCAGTATCTGTTTGGGCTTGGGCTGTGTATAGCAGAGCTATTGCTGGTGCTGATCGAATTTTGGAAATAATGAATCAAACATCTGAAATAGGCGAAAATATAAATCCTGTTATAAAGGGAATTGATGGTGAGGTAGAATTTCAAAATGTTTCATTCCATTACCCAGGAACCAAGAATAAAGTATTAAAGAATCTTTCTTTTAAGATTAAAAAAGGACAAACAGTTGCTATAGTTGGAACAACTGGTTCTGGAAAAACGACATGTACAAAATTAATTTCTCGATTATATGATGTAACCAATGGAAAAATACTTGTTGATGGAAAAGATGTTAAAGGTTATTCATTACATTCATTAAGAAATCAAATTGCATATATTGAACAAGATGTCTTTCTTTTTTCTAAATCTATTATTGATAATATATCTTTTGGAAGGGAGTCAAATAAAGAAGAAATTATTAAAGCTGCAAAAAATGCACAAGCACATGATTTTATTATGGAATTACCAGAGGGTTATGATACCACAGTTGGAGAAAGAGGTGTTAAATTAAGTGGGGGTGAGCGTCAACGGATCGCAATAGCAAGGGCATTTCTCTCAAATCCAAAAATATTGATTTTAGATGATTCAACTTCTGCTATTGATTCAGCTACTGAAGAAAAGATACAACTAGCAATTTCTAATATCTTAAAAGGGAGAACTACATTTTTAATTACTCATAGATTGAGCCAGATTAGATGGTCTGATCTAATAATTGTGTTTAAACAGGGAAATATCATGGCTCAAGGAAGTCATTTTGATTTGTTAGAAACATCAGAGGAATATCGTAAAATATTTCTCACACGTTTTGATAAGACTATTGATGAATTATTGGAGGGTAAAGTATAATGGTATTCTTTGGTTTAGAGGCTGAAAATTATGATCGAGAATATACCGATAGGGAATTATTTTCAAGGATTTCTAAATACTTTAAAAAATACAAGAAAGAGATGAAAATAATGATTTTATTTATTCTATTTGAGTCAATATTTACTGCGATTCAACCATTTTATATGTATTATCTTATTAATCAAATAAAAAATAACGTTGAATTAACAACCCTCTTGATAGTTGGGCAAATGGTATTACTATTAATACATACTATAACTTGGAGATTTAGTGTTATTAGACAGATTTATACTGCTCGGATTATAAACAAAGTAGTATTTGATCTCAGAATAGATGTCAATGAAAATGTGTTAATTCAAGATATGTCCTTTTTTGATCAATATTCTACAGGAAGAATAGTTAGTAGAATTAATTCAGATACAGAACAATTTGGAGAAATGGTCGATATCTTTGTTCAAGCAGTATCTTCAATAGTAGCAATAATATTCCTTATACCACCTATGGCAAG
>Ga0315549_1003588_pt1 | contig 13710 bp, 13 predicted proteins | sample SalMarSW160200MG_FD_203101 | JGI IMG/M metagenome (GOLD analysis project Ga0315549, IMG submission 203101) | Salt marsh sediment microbial communities from the Plum Island Ecosystem LTER, Massachusetts, United States - Salt Marsh Sediment SW1601-200 ... | reverse complement strand
TTTATAATTGCTATTGATTATTTATCACCAGTTTTTTCTTTTTTTCTCTGTGCTCTCTGTGTCCTCTGTGGCTATACATATTTTTAATTCTCTGTGGCTTTGTTATATCTTTTAACAAATTCCGCATATTGTTCCGGTGTATCTATTCCGTTGCAGGTGTGTTCGACTTTGCCGACTATTATTGCAATACCATTTTCGATAGCTCGCAGCTGTTCGAGTTTTTCGATTCTCTCCAGCGGTGTTTGCGGCAGGGCGGTAATTTTCTGCAAAAATTCTTTGCGATAAGCGTAAATTCCAATATGCCTCAGGTGTTGCCGAGCTTCTATGCCGGATTTTACGATGTTATAAGGAATGGCAGAACGCGAGAAAGAAACTGCTCTATTATCGCTGTCAATAATTACTTTTACGATGTTCGGGTCGGCGATTTGCTCTTTGCTCTGCATTTCTGCAGCAAGTGTGGCCATCGGATAATCGGGATTATCCATCAAAAGACGGGCAACACAATCGATATTTTCCGGGTCTATTTCCGGCTCATCGGCCTGCAGGTTAACCACAATATCAACATCTATATTGGCTACAGCTTCCGCTATGCGGTCGGTGCCGCTTTTATGCTCGACTGATGTCAGGATACATTCGGCGCCGAATGATTTTGCAGCATCGGCTATCTTTTCATCGTCGGCAGCTATAATTACCTTCTCGGCTAATTTGGCAAGGCAGGCTCGCTCGTATGTATGCTGGATAAGAAATTTGCCTGTATCTTTGGCGAGAACTTTACCGCTGAATCTGGTTGAACCGTAACGAGCAGGGATACAAACTAAAATTTTCACTTTTACCCTTCCCGACAGTAGAATTTTATAAAAAGCTACTGCCAGAGCATATTAAGCGAAACAGAATCCCGTGTCAACCCCGTTAGAAATTTTCCTTTTTTGAGGGATTTCTAACGGGGTCAACAGTCGAAAAGTAATTTCTTGTTTCGGTGTGTACCTGGTCTTGGAAGCAACCGAACTTTGTTAGTGGAATCACTGCGTGGTAGATACCTGTAAGTCTTTGCGGCTTGCGAATATTCCATAGTACGTAATGACAACGAAGCAGATAAACGGCAGCACGAAGGATGCCCGTGTGCTCGACATAGTCATAAAGCCCAGGTTAAATGCCTTCATATCCATGATATAGGCCTGCAACGGTGGCATGATGGAGCCGCCGCCAATGGCCATAATCAGCCCTGCGGCCCCCAGCTTGGCGTCGTCCCCAAGCCCTCTCAGGGCAATCCCGTAAATGGTTGGGAACATCAGAGACATGCAGGCAGAGACGGCGATAAGGCAATACAGGCCTGCCATTCCATGAATAAAAATCGTGACGAGAATCAATAGTCCGCCGCAAACAGCAAGACTGGCCAGCAAACCGCCCGGACTGAAGTATTTAAGCAGATATGTGCAGATGAATCGGCTGCTGCAGAAAATCGCCATCGCAATGATATTGTACCCCTGGGCTTTTTCCGCAGACATGCCCAACTCATTCATCGCGTACTGAATAATGAAGGTCCAGCACATAATCTGAGTACCGACATAGAAGGCTTGTGCTATAATGCCACCTATATATTTTTTATTGGCAAACAGGCGTTTCAGCGTCGGCCCGAGGTTTAAATGTGTTCCTTCTTCCCCTCTGCCCTTAGGCATCTTGGTTAGCAGGAAGATTATAAAGACCGCCAGGACAATCAGGCCAATCGCCACATAGGGACCGCGTAGAACAGCCAGGTCATGGACCCGGATGGCCTTTAGTTGTTCCGGGGCTGTTTCGAGCAGGGCACGACGACCCTCTTCCGAAGTCTCATCAAGCCTGGCTAATATCAATTTCTGTGCCACAAACATCCCCGTAAGAGACCCTATTGGATTGAAGGCCTGGGCAAAATTCAGCCGACGCGTTGCCGTTTGTTCGGGCCCCATTGAAAGGACATAGGGATTAGAGCTGGTTTCCAGAAAAGACAGACCACACGTAAGGATAAAGTATGAAAGCAGAAATGCCCAGAAGGCCATCATTATGCCGGAAGGGATAAACAGCAGCGCTCCCACAGAGTAAAGTAAAAGCCCGACAAGAATGCCGGCTTTGTAGCTAAAGCGCCGGATAAAGAGTGCCGCAGGGATGGCCATCACGCAATAACCGCCGTAAAAGGCGAACTGAACAAGTGAGCTTTGAAAGTGACTGATGAGCAGGATTTCTTTGAAAGCTGCCACCATGGGGTTGGTAACATCGTTGGCAAAGCCCCACAGGGCGAATAAAGAGGTAACCAGGATAAAAGGCCATAAAATACCGGACGGAATCACCCTGGCCGGCCGTGTCGAGCTATCGACGTTTGAGGAAGGATTTTCTGCCATTGGTAAGTCCCTTTCTATTCGTAATAACAATAAAAAGTTGCTGGCTCTGGATTTCACTCAGCTTCTCAGTTGTTTCATTCCCTGTAATGCTTCTTCTGAGCGCTTCAAGTCTGGCCAGAATCAAGTATCGACACAGCAGATTGCCGATCACCGAGCCAAGGGGATTGAACGATTGTGCAAGATTTAAGCGTTGTGTTGAGGTACTTTCCGGCCCAAGGGATAGAATATAAGGATTAGCAGCAGTCTCAAGGATGGATAATCCTGACGCTAATACATAGAAAGCAACAAGAAACGGAACAAATTGCTGTATCAGACTGGCTGGAAAAAGTAAAAAACATCCTACGCAGTACAGCCCCAAACCCATAAGGACGCCAATCTTGTAGCTGAATTTTCTGGAAATAATGGCGCCTGGAATTGCAAGACAAAAGTAGGCCCCGTAAAAAGCGAATTGAATCAGGGACGACCGAAAAGTAGACAAATCCTTGAAAATTCCTGTGAAAGCCTTAACCAGGGGATCCGTCATATTATTAGCAATACCCCACCACATAAAACAACTGGACAAGAGAATGAAAGGCCACAGGATCTCCAGGGGAATCAACTTGGTTTGTTTTTGAGGGCCTTCAGGATTAAGTGGCGTTTCTGACATAAGCTACACCCTTTCATTAGAGTTGATATACCTCTTTCACATAGCCGTCTTCGGCTTTGTACTCTTCTTTCTGATCCATTTCATAGATACGTTCCAATAGTTGCCATTTCTCATCTGCAGAAGCGTCCGTACTGGTCTTCTGAAAGCGAGAGACATAGGCTTCCCATTCCGATTGGCGAGGCAATGTAGCCAATTTGGCCATCGCCTTGTCATGGTCGAAATCCACGATTGTGTCCATTATCATAAAAAGTTGTGTTCCTGCAACATAAATTTCCATATCAATGATGCCGACATTCTTCATGCCTTGGGTGATTTCCGGCCATGCGGCGCCCATAGCATGAACCTTTTTATATTCCTCGATCAGCTCCCGATCATTTTCGAGCTTTAATGTCTTACAGTATCTTTTGAATATCGCAGCCATATCGACCTCCCAACGAATAAGAGAGAGCCATGCTTTTAGCGTATAGCGTTTAGATTTCTTTTTCTATCCGCTATTTTTTTAACCTACGTAGCACCGTGCCTTTGCGTCTGGAGAGGCCCGGTTTGGGCAGACGTTTCAGTACCACATACTCAATGCCGTTTTCTTCACAGAACCGCCGTTTTATGGGTTTATCCCCATCTTCATTCACAGCGTACACATCCGGTTTGATCCGTTTGATTTCCGGTTCAGCGTCCAGCCAGCCGTGTCCGGTAGAAATAAGGGCCTGTTTGACAAAGCGGATGGCGCCAGCGGTGTAAAGCCGTTCTTTCTCGGAGAACATGGGATGCCCTTCACCTTTCAGTTCCCTGATATTTGCATCGTGACCGACCACAACATACAAGTCTCCCAGTTCAGAGACCTCTTCAAAAAATCGCACGTGACCGGTATGAAGCCAGTCAAAACATCCTGTTACCAGTACTTTCTTGTTGGAAGAAGATGGATTTATGTCGAGGTCTATCACCGGGAAACCGGCTAGATCCTGGTCGGAAAAAACCTTATACTCAAGCCCCTGCGTTTGGCAATACGTCCGCTTAGGCGAAGTATCTTCGCTCTCGTGCACAACCCACATTTTTGCTGAACCTGCGACACCATCCGGCAGCGCATCAGCATCGGTCAGGCCATTGACTATAGTAACATCTTCGACATAACGAACCGATTGTACATAATATTCCCGTTCTACCGCAGGAAACTTCGGAGCCCTGCCGGTCAGTGCATGTATGGTTGCATCGTCCCACAAGTATACATGCACAGGTCCCAACCTGCTGGCTTCATGCAGAAGGCGAATATGCCAGGCACGCATATCGTCAAACGGCGAGGAGAATACAACTTTGGATCTGCTGTTACTGCTCACGCTTTTTCAACTGTTACCTTTACTTGGAAGCACCCAGGCACAGGTTCTTCCGATACAACATACAAGTAACCTCCGCCACAACCGGAGTACATGGCTCCCGGATACTGTCCCTGATAGAACGCAAGCAGTTCCTTGATATCCACCTTCAGGGTCGGATGCTCGACTGTATCCGGTAGAATCGTCTCCCAGCATACCATACAGTCATTAAGAGAGGCACCGAGACGCTTGATATCCTTGTGGATGATCGCATCATAGCAATTCTGCCCTGTTTTACCAAGCCTGGCGATCCACTTCGGATCAAAGTTCTTTCGTCCCAGGGGATTGTATCCGTCCGGTCGCGGCGCCACCGGCACCAGATAGAGCACCGAGCTTAACCAGGCGGCGATGTCCGGATCATTGTTCGATTCAATATGTTTCGGGAAATACCCACCGTGAACTTCAAAATCGTAGTCCAGCCGGTTGACGCCGGGGTAGACCAAGCCGATCATGTCCTGAGAACCCGAAGGCTCGGCTAATCCTTCATTCTCGACCTTATAGAGTTCTCGCACCAAATCCATTTTGTCCCTGTCTTGTGGCATGTTACCATTCCATATATCGTTCGCGATTCTTCGCGTACTGCCGCAAATGCCGCAGCGGTCCATAAAACGGAACTGAGGTTCTACCTGCACCGTCACCATCGAACCAGGGGCCGAGGGATTGTGTTTGGAAACGTATGGCTGATCAATCCACCCGCCAGCCAGGGCCAGACGATAGGGGATTTTACCCACGATATCGGTAATATGTGCTTTTGGTTGTGGAACCACAGGATGTACCTTTTATTTTCTTATCGAGTCACTAACGACCGAATCAATCATTTTCAAAAAAAGAAGGTACAGTGACTTAGCTCACGGTCCGTTTACCGGCCTTGCGATAGGCATATTGCTGTTCAATCCAAGCATATGTCTTCTTCATACCTTCTTCAAGTGGCGTGCTGGGTGCCCAACCGAGAACCTTCTGGATAAACGTGTTGTCGCTATTACGCCCGGCAACACCTCTGGGAGCATTCAAATCATAGGTGCGCTTCAACGTAACCCCACCGATATTCTCGGTCATGGATACCAGATCATTGATCGAAATCAGGAAGTCGGAACCCAGGTTAATCGGAGTGGCTATCAACTCCTCACAGTGCATGACCAAATCGATGCCTTCCAGGCAATCGTCAATATACATGAAGCTGCGGGTTTGGTGGCCGTCGCCCCAGATTTCGATTTCGTGCTTACCGGTGTCTTTGGCCTCAATGACCTTACGGCAGAGGGCTGCAGGAGCCTTCTCGCGTCCACCGTCCCAGGTGCCGTACGGGCCGTACACATTGTGGAGACGGGTGATGGCTGTCTTGAGTCCACGCTCGGCCCAGTATTCCTGGCAGAACATTTCAGAGAGGAGCTTTTCCCAACCATACCCGCGCTCGGACATCGCAGGATAGGCATCCGATTCCTTCAAGGCCCGTACATTAGGATCCTTTTGGAGATCTGTATTATAAATACATGCCGATGAGGAGAAGAAATACCGTTGTGCCCCTGCACGATAGGCTGCTTCAATCATGTGGGTATTGATAAGAATACTGCGCAGGCACTCGATACGGAAACGCTCGATAAAGCCCATACCCCCCATATCCGCAGCGAGGTTGAAGACCTCTACAGCACCCTCACAGGCCTTGCGGCAGTTATACTCGTCACTCAGATACAGGCACAGAGACTCGACTCCGGACACGACCTGATACCATTCGGGAAGGGGCTTCTTATCTATAGCACGAATACGTGTGAAGCCCTGATCGTGAAAGTAACGGACCAATGTACCGGCAATAAAACCACCGGCTCCACTGATGACGATCAGATCGTCCTTGTTCAATACTGATGCTGCTCTGGGGTTCGTTTTGTTTGCTATTTTATCATTTCTCACTTTCAAGGATTCTTTAAGCTGGGCGATCCACATCGGCCCCTTAATCTAATATTGACTTCTTTAATAATGCATTGAATATACTGAATCATTAACCTTGGTACAAGTTTTTTATAATAATTTTTTTAGCCTTTGAGGCAAGTTTTTACAAAAGTTGCCCGCATTTTGCATAACTCATAATTTTGTTACCAGAATGCAGACTGTCCTGATTACGGCAAACGCCATGCAAAAAATCTAACCATCTGTGGCTGGGGCGGTACACATTCGCTATTGGATCGAATGAGCAAACGGCACGGCTGTGTGGAGTGGCTGTAGAACGTGTCAAAGTAATAGTTTTTGCCTTGTGCGGGGCGTTTGCCGGCCTGGGAGGACTTATGCAGTTCTCGCGGTTGACGGTAGGTGACCCCACGGTTGCAGTTGGGCTGGAGCTCGATGTGATTGCTGCTGTCGTTATCGGAGGCGGTAGTCTCGGTGGCGGAGAAGGGTCGATTCTGGGTTCGATGGTAGGGGCGCTGATTATGACTGTTATTGCTTCGGGGTGCACGCAGATGGGCCTTCCTAACTGGGTGCAGCAGATTATTACCGGAGCTATTATCGTCGTGGCCGTGGCACTTGACCGCCTGCGGCATCGCCGCGCTGCCTAAACGGCCAGGTAATATCCACTTAGTACCTCAACTTTGGGCACGATAGATTGCATATAATTGAAGGTTTTTGCAGATTTTTCGAGTTCAGGGATTGACAAAAAGGGTAAGATGTGATATAATAGTATGATAATGCGAATTAACCGTAAAAATAGTGTTTACCCCGTTAGAAATATTCCGTTATTGAATTCTTTTATGCAATATGCGTTTTCTAACGGGGCGAGTTGGTGGTGGCCTGCGGGATAAATTCCGGCAGGTGGGCGGTTGTTTGCTGTACACAATTTGTTAGATTTGCGAAAAACGCAGCCTGTAGAAAAAACCGGTTGCGTTTTTTTTATTTGTATTTTCGTCTGTTTGCGGCTAAAAATTACAATACTATGGAAGCCACGAAGACACTAAGGCACTAAGGAGATGTGATGTCGTAAATTGCTTCGCTTGCAATGAATGAGCATTAAAACGCAATTGCTGAATTAATGCTTCGTGTCTTTGTGCCTTGGTGGCAAAACGAGATATGAGATATGGATGATTATAGACAAATAATAGCCGGTGCAAAGCCAGGGCAAATCGTGCCAATCGTCAAAGAAATGGCTCTGGTTGAGCCGGTCGATTTCTTTGCCAAGATGAGTGACTATGGCCGGGCTAAAAATTGCTGTTTACTTGAGGCCAGCGATTACTTACCTGCTGCCTCGTCTTGCGACGAGAGCCGCAGAGGCAAGTCGGAAAATGCGTTGAGCTTCGGCACGGCAAGGCCGGCTCTTTACCTTACCGGCACCGGCAATGAATTTACTATCAAGGCCTTAAGTAATACCGGCAGACGCATAATAGAATACTTGTCCACTCAGAAAGAAAGGTTTGCTTTTTGCGGAGTTGTTGAATTTGCTCAGGAGGAGATTGCCGGCCGAATTAAAAAGAGCGAAAAAATTGTTGATGAGCAGACCCGCCTGCAAAGCACGAATCAAATGGATGTATTACGGGCTGTTGCGTTTGCCTTTAAGCTGGCAAGCAAACCATTCCGAGTAACCTGCGGCCTGTTGGGAGCTCTAAGCTACGATTTCATAGACCAGTTCGAGAAACTCCCCTCCAATGAAGTTGACCGGCTCGGCAATCCCGATTACGAGCTTTACTTCGCAGACAATATCTTCCTGGTTGACCACCAGGCAGGCAAGGGTTACGTGATTGTTAATTGCATCATAACCGATGGCGACCGCGATGCTATAGTAACTGATGTGCAGCAGTGCTTCGATTATTACTTTAATCTTGCAAATATTGAGACACCAAAAGGCAAGCCCTTTACCAGCCGGTTACCGGAGCCCTCTACCGATACCAGCCAGGGCGAATATGAGGATATGGTCAAACGTGCCAAGAAGCATATTATCGACGGTGATATCTTTCAGGTGGTCTTGAGCAGGACCAAAATTGAACCCTGTCCGGATGAGCCGCTGGATGTTTACAAACGTCTGAGAGTTTTGAATCCTTCGCCGTATATGTTTTATATAAACACTCCCAATACGATACTTATAGGTTCCAGCCCGGAGCTGAATCTGCGGGTAAGTGGAGCCAAGCCTCGCAGTGTGGAGATAAGGCCGATAGCTGGCACAAAACCCAGAGGCCGAATCGGCGGGCAAATCGATGAAGACACCGATTTCAGATATGAGGCGGAGCTGAAGCTCGACCGAAAAGAGTTAGCTGAACATATGATGCTGGTTGACCTGGCAAGAAATGATATAGCTCGTGTAGCTAAGCCCGGCAGCAGGGTCGTTACAGAGCTGCTGATAGCAGAGAAATACGAATCGGTCCAGCATTTAGTAAGCAACGTTAAAGGAACGCTTGCACAAAATCTCGATGCTCTAAGTGCATATCTGGCAACGATGAATATGGGAACGCTCACAGGGGCGCCGAAGATTGAGGCAATGAAAATAATCCGTCAGTTTGAGAAAACCAAGCGCGGCTATTATGGCGGGGCTGTTTGCTATCTGACCGTGGACGGCCAGTTCGATAGCTGTATTACCATAAGAAGCCTGCAGGTCAGGGACCATTTAGCTTATATCCGTGTCGGTGCCGGTATCGTGCACGACAGCGTTCCGAAAACTGAATTTGAGGAGACCGAACACAAGGCCGGCTCCTGCTTACGTGCGATTCGGGGCAGATAAGATGAAAGACAAAAGTAGAAAAGTTTTGTTTATCGATAACTTCGATTCGTTCACATACAATCTGGTGGACGATTTCTGTAAGCGTAATTGCGATGCAAAGGTTTACCGGGCAGATACTGAGCTCGAAGAGCTTAAGCGGGTAGCTGATGAATTTAAGCCGGATTTATTAGTAATTTCGCCCGGGCCGGGGACACCTGATACCGCTGGTGTCTCGCTCTCTGCTGTCGATTATTTCAAGGACAAATTGCCGATATTCGGCGTATGTCTTGGACATCAGGTAGTTGTGCAGTATTTCGGCGGTAAAATCAGCCATGCCCCCGTGCCGATGCACGGCAAACCCTCAAGGGTAACGCATAATGAAAAGGGTGTATTTGCCGGCGTTGAAAATCCACTGCAGGCCGGACGCTATCACAGTCTATGTTGCTATACGCAGGAGCTTCCTGACTGCCTGGAGAAAACCGCTGAATTCGAAGGCATTACTATGGGTATCGAGCACAAAGAGCTTCCTATATTCGGTGTGCAGTTTCATCCTGAAAGCATTTTGACTCCTGCAGGTGGAAAGATAATCGAAAATATCTTGTCAATCGCAAAAGAACGAAAAAAGAAGGATTGAGTATGGCGGCAATAACACGATATCTCGAAATCATTTTGGATGGCAGCGACTTGACATTCGAACAGGCGAAAGAACTACTGGATATTGTTTTCGAAGGTGAAGTTTCAGAAGTTCAAATTGCTGCTTTTTTAGCAATGATGAGAATGAAGCGGGCAACATCCTCCGAGATTGCCGGGCTTGCAAAATCCCTGCGAGACCATGCCGTACCGGTTAAGGTTGACATAGACAATCTTATAGATACCTGCGGCACAGGTGGAGCGACCGTGAAAACATTCAATATCTCCACCGCTGCCGCAATTGTAGCGGCCGGTGCAGGAGCTTATGTAGCAAAGCACGGCAACAGAGGTATCACAAGCAGATGTGGTTCCGCCGATGTTTTAGAGGAGCTTGGTGTGAATATTGCCCCGGGACCGGATATCGTGGCTGAATGTATTAAGCAGGCGCATATCGGTTTTATGTTCGCACCGAAATTTCATCCTGCTATGAGATTCGTTCAGCCGATTCGCAAGAGCCTGGATTTCAGAACCGCCTTTAATATTCTGGGGCCGTTAGCCAATCCTGCCGGTGCAACTGCGCAGGTTATGGGCGTCGCGGAAGAAGCGCTGCTGGACAGGATTATCGAGACCCTTAAGATTCTCGGTGCAAAAAGGGCAATGGTTGTCCACGGCCAGGGCATGGATGAGATAAGTATTTCGGGCAAAACTCAGATTCGACAGCTTATAAACGACAAAATCACCTCGATGGAAATGGACCCTGCTGATTTTGGCATCTCCGGCGCTTCAATAGATGAGCTTAAAACCGGTGACGCAATAACAAACGCTGGTATAATTCGTGATATTTTGAATAGTAAGGAAAAAGGCCCGCGCAAAGATATTGTTGTTCTCAATGCTGCAGCAGCGATAATCGTAGCGGGCTTAGCTGATAATTTCGAAACTGCAATCAAGTCAGCCGAGGCCTCGGTCAGCGATGGCAGGGCGTTGGCTTGTCTGGAAAAATTAATTGAAATTTCTAATAAAATGTAATCTAAAGTAAAAAAACGAGTCACGGGCGACGAGAGACGAGAGACGATTTATGCTGATAGTTAAAGTTAAAATTTGCGGCCTTACCAATTACGATGATGCTATTGCAGCGGTCGAAATGGGTGCGGACTTGCTGGGATTTAATTTTTATCCGAAAAGCCCGAGATTTATAACGCCGGAAAATGCAGCTCAGATAATAAATAAGCTGCCTGGTTTTGTGAATGTTGCCGGTGTGTTTGTCAATGCGTCGTTTAATGAAATCCTGGAGGTGATAAGACAATGTCAGTTGAACTGGGTTCAATTGCATGGTGATGAAAGCCCGCAGTTTTGCCGGGACTTTCTTTCTCTTAATGTGAGAACTATGAAGGCCATACGGGTAAGAGACGAAAAAGACATCGAAAAGGCAAATGATTTTTTCACCGACGCTATCTTGTTGGATGCTTTTGATCCTGAGAAATACGGCGGCACAGGGCTGACCTTTGACTGGAATGTCATAGGGCACATCGGCAAGCGCATTTTTTTGGCTGGCGGGATAAATCCTGAAAACGCGGCCGAGGCGGTCAAACTTGGAGTTTATGGGATTGATGTCTGCAGCGGTGTTGAAGCCGAGCCGGGTAAAAAAGACCATAAAAAGATGAAGAAACTATTTGAGAATATACAACATTTAAGAGGATAATCCGCCGAAGGCGGATAAAAGCCACAGAGGTCACAGAGAACACAGAGGTAAAGTAAAAAAGAAAAAAATAAGAAGGAAAATCCAATGAAACGAATACTGTTTTTTATAGTGTGCATTTCTTTGATATCTGCGTTTGCCAAAGCGGATGTATCAGACAAGAATGCCCAATTGCTTCAAGCCGCACAAGATGGCAACCTGCCAGCCGTGCGAACCCTTCTGGCTGACGGTGCCGATGTCGATGCGAAAGACACCACCAACGGAGCAACTGCTCTTATATGGTTGGCGCAGAACGGCCATACAGAAATTGTCGAATTCCTTCTTGAAAAAGGAGCTAATGCCAATGCTAAAACAAATACCTACGGCGCAACCGCCATGTTTATGGCGACACAGCAACGCCATACGGAAATCGTTAAGCTTCTTCTGACAAAGGGTGCTGAGGTTAATGCCAATACCAACAATGGCGCAACGGCCTTGATGATAGCGGCGTACAATGGCCATATGGAAACCTTTAAGCTCCTTTTGGAAAATGGTGCTGAGGTCAATGCTAAGGATAACGATGGCGCAACGTCCTTAATGATGGCGGTACAGGAGGGCCATACAGAAGTTGTCAATCTACTTCTGGAAAAGGGCGCTGATGTTAATGCGAAGGATAACGATGGTGGAATGGCCCTGATAATGGCGGCGGAGAAAGGCCGTACAGAAATCGTCAAGCTCCTTTTAGAAAAGGGTGCTGATGTCAATTCGAAAACCAACGACGGCAGCACAGCATTGTTCCAAGCGGCGTTCTACGGTCATGCGGATATCGTAAAACTTCTTCTGGAAAAAGGTGCTGATGTCAATGCGAAAAGAATCAATGATAGCGTAACGGCACTAATAGTATCATCAGAACACGGTTACCTGGAGATTGTCAAGTTTCTAATAGAAAATGGTGCTAAGGTTAATTTTAGGGCTAACAACGGCTTTGGGGCACTGCAATGGGCAGTTTTGAACAGCCATACAGAAATCGTAAAGCTACTTTTGGCAAAAGGCGCTGAGGTCAATGCAGCTATCAACGGCGAAACTGTCTTGATATTGGCAGCGCAAAACGGCCGCACGGAAATCGTAAAGCTCCTTTTGGAAAGAGGTGCTGAAGTCGATGCAAAAACCAACGATGGCAGCACGGCATTCCTCAATGCGGCGTTCTACGGTCATACGGAGGTCGTAAAACTTCTTCTGGAAAAAGGCCCTGATATCAATGCGAAGAGAACCAGCGATGGCAAAACGGCCCTGATGGGAGCTTCGAACGGCGGACATGCAGGGGTCGTTAAGCTCCTGCTGGAAAACGGTGCTGACGTTAATGCTAGGGATAGTATCGGCAAAACAGCCTTGATGGAAGCAGCGGAGGGCGATCTGGGAATCGCCGAATTCTTAGGAAAAGAGGGATTTAAAGACTTGAGGGTAGCACGGCATAACAATTATGCGAAAATCGTAAAGCTACTACTGGAAAAAGATGCTGATGTCAATGCCAAGACTAATCACGGTTTAACGGCTTTAGGGGTAGCAAAAAAGAGAGGTCACACAGACATAGTAAAACTGCTTGAAAAAGCCGGCGCAAAGGAATAACGAAGGAAAAATATGATGCTTGATGCTGGATGCTCGATACGTGAAGACACGGCTAGGATGGCCGCGCCACGTATCAAGCATCGAGAAATGAGGAACGAGAAATGAAATATAAGGGCAGATTCGGAGATTATGGTGGTTTCTATGTGCCGGAAGTTTTGATACCGGTATTGCAAGAATTGGAAGAGGCGTTTTATCGTTTCTACGAAGATGATAAGTTTGTGGCTGAACTTGCGCAGCTTTCGAAGGATTATGCCGGAAGGCCAAGCCCACTTTATTATGCGAAAAGATTCAGCGACTATGTCGGTTTTAAGGTGTACCTGAAGCGCGAAGACCTTTTGCACGGCGGAGCGCATAAGGTCAACAATACGCTGGGCCAGGGCCTTTTAGCCAAATATATGGGTAAAACGAAACTCATTGCTGAAACCGGTGCGGGTCAGCACGGCCTGGCTACGGCAATGATAGGGGCCTTGTTTGGGATGGAGACAAAAATATTTATGGGTGTAACCGATATTGAGCGGCAAAGCGTCAACGTTCATAAGATGAAACTGTGCGGAGCAGAAGTTGTGCCCATCGAAGGTGGAACAGGGACACTCAAAGACGCTATCAACGATGCCCTTCGTTACTGGACGGCTCACGTTACCGATACATTTTACCTTTTCGGCTCGACCTGTGGCCCGCATCCGTATCCTACGATAGTCAGACACTTCCAAACTTGTATCGGCAAA
>Ga0315549_1003585_pt1 | contig 13718 bp, 13 predicted proteins | sample SalMarSW160200MG_FD_203101 | JGI IMG/M metagenome (GOLD analysis project Ga0315549, IMG submission 203101) | Salt marsh sediment microbial communities from the Plum Island Ecosystem LTER, Massachusetts, United States - Salt Marsh Sediment SW1601-200 ... | reverse complement strand
CATTTTACATTTGAATATATTTTTTATAGTATTTTCATTACTCTTAATTTTTATATATATTAATATAGTAAGCATTATTCAATAATTGTTTTGATAATAGGTATATGATTAAATGTTTATAAACCCCACTTTCTAAGCTATATGTAGAATTTACTTCACTTAATTTAAAATCTGATTTATTATTTAAAGTTTTTTGTTGTTATTAAATCTTTAACTTATGATGAAGAAATCAAGCTTAGAATCATATTTACTGATAATTAATAATGATCTTTTTATAATAAGCAAGAAGAATGTTATATTTACTTTATTATTAAATTAAAATCTTAAATAATATGGTTTTAAAGATCTTTAATTCTATAATTTTCTAAAACAACATCAATCAATTTAGAGGCAATATAGCGTTTAGAATGTTTTGCTATATGAGTTATATGTTTTTCTTTATCAATGATATAAACCTCATTTTCTGTACTTTCAAATCCAATATCTTCTCTACCAATATCATTAGCTACTATAAGATCCACTTTAGATTTTTTTAGCCGAGAATATGCGCGATCAATTAATTCACTCCGAGATATATTTGATTCTGCTTTAAAAGCTACAATAAAAACTTTATTATTTACTTTCCTTGCTTCATTTATTATTTTGGGAGTTAAGGCCATATTAACTTGAAGTTCTTCAATATCGTCAGAAGAAATTTTTCCTTCAATGATTTTAGTTGGACTATAATCGCTAATAGCAGCAGCACAGATAAATATATCAAATTCTTTATCAGTTAACTCTTTTTTGATTTTATCTATAAAATCTTGAGTTGTGGTAACATTAATTACATTTAGATAATCCGGTGGAGACACTGTGCTTTTTCCATTTATTAATAAAACATCTCCTCCTCTCGCTGAGCATTCTTTAGCAATTTCAATCCCTTGTCTACCTGAAGATTTATTGGAAACATACCTAACAGTGTCTATTGGTTCACGAGTAGGACCAGCAGTTATTAAAATCTTCTTTCCATGTAAATCTTTTTTAGATACTAATAAATCAATAACACGATCTATAATATCATCAATTCGTGCAATCTTTGCTTTTCCTTCAGATATTCTTGGACCAAGTATTTCTACACCATATTTCTTTAATTTTTTCATATTTTCAGCAAGTATTTCATGTCTAAACATACTTTCATGCATAGCTGGAACAATAATAATAGGTAAAGATGATCCGAAAGCAGTCGTTACTACAGTTGTAACAGGAGTATCATCAATACCACAAGCAATCTTTGATATAGTATTTGCTGTTGCAGGACAAACTAAGATTAAATCAGCTCTACCAACCATTTTTGGTCTTTCTCCTGCTAAATATACATGTTCTACAGCACCTGATAAATTTGAAATTACTTTATTTCCAGTTGCCCAATGAATTAAAGAAGGTGATATTAATTCAGTAGCCGCTTTTGTCATAACTGCAATAACATCAGCACCTTTCCTCATAAGTTCTCTCGCAATTATTGGAGCACTAATAATTGCAACACTTCCAGTTAAACATAAACATATAGTTTTTCCTCTTAGAATTGTACCTTCTAATTCCATTATATCTTTACTAGGATGTTTATATGACATTTGAGCTTACCTCAAAATAATAAAAAAATCTTTTCTCTTATTAAGGTTTATAACTAGTAAAAAATACCATATCAAAAAAAATTTTCTCAACAAATTCTCTTGATAATTAAATTAATTTTATTTTCAATTAGTTCCCTTTTCATAGTAAAACGTTGACTCTACTAACTAGTTCTCATTAAGATTTTTAAACCATCGATTAAAAAAATCTTTCCATAAGAGTAAATCAGCATAATTTTTAAATCTAAACTTATTTAAGATTGGGGTATAATTCTCTTTATAATCCCATATTAATTGTTTTAATGAATAATTTTTTGATACTTTTCTAAATACAGAATTCTTAAAATTATTTGAAGATAGTTTCCACCAGTTTTTAATTAATTTAGAATTATATTTTTTCTCATAATATTCAATATTTGCATAAACCGGAGTATTTGGATAACAAGAAAAAATTGAGGGGCTAATTTGAATATTCTCATGAATAGCATATTTATTTATAAAATCGATTGTATCTGTAAATTTTTTTTTGGTTTCTCCGGGAAATCCACAGAGAATATTTATCCTACAATAAATCTGGGTTATTTTCTTATATTTTTCCAATAGCAATTTCATTGATTTAATATATTGAGAAGGAGACTCCGTTTTATGCATTTCAATTAATAACTCTTTATTTGCTGATTCAAATCCAAAACCAACAATCATATTAGAATTTTGAATTTTTTTTAAAAGTATATCATTATTAACAAGAGACTCAATACGACTTTGACAAGAGAATTTGTATTCTTCCTGTAAATTATTCTCAATAATATATTCTAGGATATGTTCACTTAATGGATTGTTAAAAAATGATTGATCAGCAAAGCTAATTTTTGTGTTTTTTTTATTGTAAATACTCACAATATTTGTAATTTTATTAAAATATTTTTGAAAATTATCGAAAGAATAGCTTCTGAAAGGATAATTTAGAGAACAAAAGGAACATTGATAAGGACATCCTCTTGACATATATAAATCAAAATTAAATTTGTCCTTAAATGGATATTTTGATAAAAATAACTCATAATCCGGAGGGGGTAAATTATTAATATCAATTAGCTCATCTGGATTTATAACTACCGGTTCTTTTTTTTTTATTGTTTTATTCAGGGCATTTTTTTTAAAAAGATTATATAAAACAATTTCAGCTTCACCTTTTATAATAAAGTCAAAAGGTGAATTTTTAAATATAAAATCCCCAGGAACAGCTGAGGGATGATATCCTCCTACAAATATTATTTTATCAGGGAATTCTTTTTTGATAAGATTGGCAATGGCAAGAGTTTGTTGATATTGATAAGAAGTATAACAATTGATTCCAATATTTTGATATTCTTGGATATTATTTGATTCAAATATTTTTAAACAAAATTCATTGAATTTATTGATATTAATATTATTTATCTCTAATTGGTTATTGTTTTCTTCTTCTAAACGCATATCTATTATATCAGTTTTAAGATTAAGCTTTTTCTTTAAAAAAGAGGAGATTTGTAAAGTTCCAAGGGGGATATTATTATTATATAATCTTTTTTGATATTCTTCTATGTTAAAAAACCCTGGTATAATAAAAAGTAAATTCATTTTTTCATATTATATAAATTAACTTAATATATGATTATTAGATACATTAAATTATAAGAGAGAGTGTGAACTACCACAACTTAAAGTTTGTGGTTTCCTACGAGTGCACAATCGCTTCTACTACGGATTGGTCTGTATATCGTAGAAAATCCTCCCATTGCGTTAGGAAGGATTCCTCGACCACAGAGGATTCATGCGATAGGAAATCATAACGATTCTGTTTTTTACACAAAAGAAATTTGACCATAATATTAATTGCTGAGTTAAGATCTCGATCAATATGATTTCCACAACCGCAAATAATAGTTCGTTCATAAATAGCTCTCTTTTTTTTTTTTCCACATTTACAACAGACTTGGGTTGTATCTGATTCATTAATTCTTATTACTCTCTTACCTGCTTTTTCTGCTTTATAGGTTAAGAATTGAGTAAATCGAGATATAAACCCTGTATTTTTGACTGAATAATTCAATGTTTTAATTTGTTTATTTGTTGTATTATTCCCCGAACTTTTCTTCTTATTAGCCATTTGTTTAACCTTCAATTTTCCAACAATTATCGTATTTGCCTTGGTATGAGTAATAATTTGAGTTGAAAGCCAATGTTGATAATCTTTAAGTTGATATACACATTTTTTCATCATCTTCTTTAGTTTTAACTGATACCAATTCCACTTCTTGCTATATTTTTTACAATGATCTCGTTTTGATTGGACCTGTTCAATCTTTTTTTTCCAATAGAGATCTGCGCGTCTATGAGTAAAATGAAGAGCTTTTCCCAGATAATTTACTCCAACAGTTTGATGAATACCTAAATCAAATGCTTGATAGAAGGAATTATCATAGTAATTTGGTGGTTTGAATTGATAGGTAATCGATAGGAACCATTTGTTTTGAGAAAGAGAAATCTCTACTTGTTTGATCTTCTCTTGTGGAATAAGATGAGAAGGAAGAGTAAATTGAAGGGTTAGTTTTGAAGGATGTTTATGAGAAAAAGTAATTGAATTATTATTGATTTTAAATCCAGATTGCTTATAACAGAGTGTTGTAAAATACTTCTTTCCTTTAAATCGTGGAGGTTTTACTGTTCTATCTCCCTTTTTCCATAAAGCAAAAAAGGATTTATAATCTCCATCGAGTTTTTCTAGTGTAGTTTGGAGAACTTTCGAATACACCCATTTATATTCTGGGTATGTTTCTTTTATTTGAGGTAATGTAGTTGATTGATCATTATAGGTAATATAGTTGCATTCTTCTTTTGGTAGATTCTTATTTTTTTTCCAATTCTCTATTCTCTGTGCTAAAGCAAAATTAAAAATAAGACGACATTTCTCAGAAAAAATCCATAGAAGGTGTTCTTGCTCCGTTGAGGGAATGATCCGGATTTTTTGCGTAAGCAACATTACTATAGAAAGAATGTAAGAACCATTAAATATAAGAAGACTCCAATAATTTATTAAGATAGAGAATCTCACTCAATTCATCCCCTCCCTAAAAGGAGGGATCTTCTTGAGTGTCAAAAGATAAAGTGTTATAAATTAAAAAATGAAGATTGGAATTTTATTTAATAGAGTAACTTGGGAAATTAAGCAGATAATTAAAGAACTTGAAGAAAGAAATATTGAGTATAAGTTAATAAATAACCAAAATATTTTTTTCAGATTAAATAAGTTAAAAGATTTAGAATATAATTGTGATATTTTTCTAGAAAGATCACTTAGTTTTTTAAGGGGGTTATATACTACAGCGATACTTGAGGCGAAGGGATATAAGGTTATAAACAATTTTGAATGTTTGAATATTACTGGAAATAAATTATTAACAACCTTAGAATTAATTAAGGAGGGTATTCCTACGCCAAATACTTGTATTGCCTATACAAATGATTCATCTATCAAGGCAATAGAAGAAGAAATAGATTATCCCGCCATTTTAAAACCTATTATTGGATCTTGGGGTAGATTAATAGCAAAATTGGATGATTATAATTGTGCTAGTGCAAACTTGGAAGTAAGAGAAACTTTAGGTAATATTTTACAAAAAATATTTTATATTCAAAAGTATGTATCTAATGAGAATTCTGATAAAGACATTCCAACAGATTTAAGAATTTTTGTTATAGGAAATAACTGTGTTGCAGCTATGGGAAGATATCATACCAAACAAGATTTCAGGAGTAATATAGCAATTGGTGGTGTAGCAAAACCTATAGAAATCTCTTCTGAAATAGAGGAGTTAAGTTTGAAAGCATCAAAAGTCTCTAAAGGAGAAATTGTGGGAGTTGATTTGATGGAAGATAATGGGAAATTATCTGTAATTGAAGTTAATGGGACACCTCAATTCAAAGCTGTAGCAACAACAACCAATATCAATATTGCTTCCGAAATTGTTGAATATATTACGAAAAATTATAATTAAATGTGATGATTATTGTTAGTTGTTATTAAAATTGGAGGAGCTTTAATTGCGAAAAACTTTGAAAATGTTATTAGTGATATTACAAATATTTGCTCACAAAATAAATATAATTTGGTTATAGTTCATGGAGGAGGTCCACAAATAAATGAATTACTTCAACAAATGAATAAGACACCAAAATATTTTAAGACACCTTCAGGATTTACAACAAGATATACAGATCAAGAAGCAATTGAAACCGCAATTATGGCATTAGGAGGAAAAAATAATAAAAGAATAGTAGAAGCTTTACAAAAAAAGAATGTAAATGCTTTTGGTTTTACCGGTATTGATGGAGGAATTATTGAAGCTAAGAGAAAGGAAAAAATATTAGTTTTAGTTGATAATAAACGAATCATGAAAAGAGGAGAGTTTTCTGGAAAGGTCACTAATGTAAAGACTAAAGTAATAAAATTTTTACTTGAAAATGGCTATTTACCTATAATTGGATCAATAGCCAAAAGTGAATATGGAGAGATCGTAAATGTTGATGGGGATAGAGCAGCTAGTTATGTGGCAGATGCTTTAAATGCTGATATTTTAATCAGTTTAACAGATGTCGATGGTATCTATAAAAATTTTAATGATAAAAATTCTCTGATAAGGACAATTGGTACATCTCAATTAAGAATCATTTTGGAGGATTTAGATGGAGGAATGAAAAAGAAAGCATATGCCTCTTTGGAAGCTTTAGAAAAGAATATAAAAAAAGTAATAATTTGCTCAGGTTTGACAGCAAATCCGATATCTAATGCTTTAGAAAATAATACAGGAACAGTGATTACAAATGAGTAGTAATCCTGTTGAATTTCTAAAGAAGTGCATTGAATTTTATAGTCCTTCTGGGAAAGAAGAAAAATATTCTGAATTTCTCGCGGAGTTTTTAAAAAAACATAACTTTAAAGTTAAATTTGATAAGGTTGGAAATTTAATAGCAGAAAAAGGTCATGGTAATCCTCTTATTTTATTTTCTTCTCATATGGATACAATTCCAGGGGAATTACCCATTATTCAAAAAGATGGAAAAATATATGGTAGAGGAGCTGTAGATTGTAAATCTTCCTTAGCTGCTATGGTCTATTCATTAAGTCATTATGATTTTGATCAAAAAGATACTGGAAAAATAATTTTTGCTGGAATAGTAAGAGAAGAAGATAGTTTAATTGGGATAAATGAACTGATAAAGACAGATATTCAACCTGATTTTGCTATATTTGGAGAACCCACAAAAATTGACCAAATATGTATTGGTTATAAAGGAAGACTTAGTATAGGATATTATATTTCAACAGATTCTGGACATGTTGCTTGTTCATGGTTATATTCAAATGCTATAGAAATAGGAATAAATATCTGGAATATAATAAAGGAGGATTGTAAAGTACTATCTAAAGAGTTTTGTGAAAAAGATAATAATACAAAATATTTTGATAAAATCATAACAAATCTAACAGTTATTTTTGGGGGAAAACTGACAAATTGTGTTCCTTCAGAATGTAATATCCAAATTGATATTAGATTTCCTCCATCTATAAAATCTGAGATAATATTAGGAAAAATACGAGATCATGTTGAAAATTTTAATTTAAAATATAAAAAAAAGAAGAATTCAGAGCTTACTATTCAAGAAAATATTTATAGTCGTGTTGAAGGATTCGAAATTAAAGCAGATGAATATATAATTGGAGCATTGAGATGGGCTATCTTTAAAACTATCAATAAAAAACCTAACTTAATTAAAAAGACAGGAACAACGTTTATAAATTCCATTGGTATTCATTATAGAATACCTTCCATAACTTACGGTCCAGGAGATTCTAAACTCGAACATACAGATAAAGAATTTATAGAAATTGAAGAATATTTAAATATTATTGAGGTTTATAAGAAATTTATAAAAAAATTATGTAATATTTACAACAAAAAAAAAAATGAGAAGAAAACTTAGATTTGTCTATTTATCTTAAATACTAAATAGAACTATAATTATAGAAAATTATCTCAATAATAAAACTAAACATCAATTTAATTGATAGTAATAATTATTTAAATTCAGTACCACAACTCGCACAAAATCGTGCATTTTGTTCATTTATAACATTACACAACGGACATATTTTATTTATATATTGATCAACGGTTTTATTCGGATTATTAGGCATTACTGATGCATTATCATTTGAATTCGATGTAATTGGCTTTATAGATTCTTCAAAATTCATTAAAATCGTTTTTAATTGATTAAAATAATTTAAGACTCTACTAATATCCTGTTTTTTACTTTTAGTGATTGTAATCCAAAGTATCTGTTGTGTAGCTTTAATTGGTTTAATCTTTATCACACATTTTAAGAATTCATTTGGTTCATTATTTAATGTTTTAATAACACCAGAAGGTTTTTTAGCTTGGATAATTTTGAGTGTTGTATTTTGTTGAACAAATTCAAGAACTACATCAAATACTTCCATCATTGATTTAGAAGTTTTAAATATCCATATTTGTTTATTTTCTACCATTTAAAACAAATCTTAAATTTATGTTAATTGATATTTTTATAATTATATCAAAATTATATAAATATATCATAATGAATAAAATGACCATTAATAAGAAGAACAATTCTTATTCAAAAAATCCATATCCCTTCTTAAAATGGGTAGGGGGTAAGAGACAATTAATATCTCAAATAGATCCAATTCTACCTGATATATTTGGAACTTATTTTGAACCATTTGTTGGTGGAGGTGCTTTATTTTTTTATCTCTTACCTAAGAAAGCTGTATTAATTGATAATAATCCTGTTTTGATAAATGTTTATAACGTTATAAAATATAAAGTTGATGAGTTAATAGCATCATTAAAAAATCATAAAAATGAAAAAGATTATTACTACAAAATTCGTAATGTTGATAGAGAAGAAGAATTTAAACTTTGGAATGATGTTCAAAAAGCATCACGTACTATTTTTTTAAATCGTTGTTGTTATAATGGACTCTATCGGGTTAATAGTAAAGGACAATTTAATGTACCCTTTGGTAAATATAAAAACCCTCGTTTCTGTGATGAAGAAAATTTAAGGGTAGTAAATCAAATTCTAAAAAATGTTGATATAATTAATGGTTCTTATGAAATTGTATTAAAATATGCACAAAAAAATGATTTCATTTATTTTGATCCCCCTTATATGCCCATATCCAAATCAGCCAATTTCACAAGTTATACTAAAGATAATTTTAGTGAAAAAGACCAATTGGATTTAAAATCTGTATACGATAATCTATCTAAAATGAATGTGAAAGTAATGTTAAGCAATTCTTATTGTGATTTTATTTTAGATTTATATCAAGAATATCGTATTGAAATTGTTAAAGCAAAAAGGGCAGTTAACAGTGATTCATCCAAACGAGGTCAAATACGAGAAGTTTTAATTCTAAATTATTAATTATTTTAAAATACAATAATTGAAGTATCTTCCCTCTTAAATGACAATATTGTTATTCTTAAATGTTCTTTACATCTCCAATTGGGAGCGAAATTCTTTCTTTTTAATATTATCATGAACGAGTAAAAAGATTATTATATGAATAAAAACAAAATTCAATTAATTACATTAATCAACACTCATTTAATACATCATGATAAAAATGCTATAAGCATTAATTTTTGCAATAAATTAAAGAGGAGGTAGAATATCTATATGAGTACAGGATTTGTCAAAATAAATGGAACTAATTTTGTCGTAAATAATAAAAAAATTATATTTCGTGGTTTTGGAATTCCAAATTTCTTAAATATTGAACACTTTTTAATTGGATTACCCGGTTCGGAATCCCAAATAAGAAGAGCTATAATAGATGCATATGGACAAAAAGAATCGGAAATATTCTGGGAAAAATTTTATAAATGTTATTTAAATGAAAAAGATTTTGAATTTTTTAAATATATTGGAATAAACTCAATTAGGCTTTCATTTAATTATCATATTTTTGAATCAGATCAAGATCCCTATAATTATAATAAAAAAGGCTTTAAACAGATTGATCGTGCTTTAGATTTATGTGATAAATATAAAATATATGCAATACTCGATTTACATTCTGCGCCAGGAGGACAAAATCCTGACTGGCATTCTGATAACGCTATTGGAGAATGTTTATTCTGGGAATATGCTGATTTTCGAAATCGTACAATTGCTCTATGGGAATATATCGCAAATAAATATAAAAATAATCCATGGATTGCAGCATATGATCTATTGAATGAACCGTGTCTCTATGATATTAATGGAAAACCTATTAATGACTTTTATGGAACAATTATCAAAAAAATCAGAAAAATCGATAATAATCATATTTTATTTATTGAAGGGGATTTTTATGCAAGGGATTTTACATGTTTTAAACAGTTTGATGATCCTAATATTGCTTACTCATTTCATTACTATGCTTTTTTTAATCAAAATAAATTTTTATCAGGAGATATATTGAAAAAAGTAGAAACGGATTTATTTGAAAATATTACACTTGATTATATACAAAATAAATTAAAGAAACCAATCTGGTGTGGTGAAACGGGTATTTTATTGAATTCTCTAAACAAGGAACTCCAAGAGAATATTTTAAAAAATACAATTATTATCTTAGAAAAATATAATATATCATGGAGTCTATGGGATTATAAAGATGCTCGAAGCATGGGTTCACTTTTCCCATCAGATAACTCTAAATGGATGGAATTTTCAAGGAAAGCTTGTAATAATTGGGAATTCTGGCATAATCAGAGAGAAAGTGAAGTAGAAGTAGAAAATTTATTTAAAAAATATTCTATAAATAAGAATGAAAAAAAATTAAATCTTAAATTAAAATTCAGGATTATGGCAAATAATCAACTATTATATATTGAAAATTATAAAAAATTATTTTCAAAAATAAAATTTGAAGATCTACTAACATATCCAGAAGCATTTTTATTTGATAAATGTGAGCAATGGAATGAAATAATAGAAATGATAAAACACTATAATAAGTGATTGTATTTAAAACATATAAGATTTTTAACTTTTTTTTATATTAGAAATGAATTTAGTTAAGTACTATCTAAAGTGAAAAGATAAATCTCGTTTATTTAGAGGGAGGATCTTTATCAACAAATTTGTATCTTATTATAATAATTAACCAACTAAAAACAATTGAATTTCCAAGGATAAGTCCAATACTTATAATTAATAGTCCATAAAAAATCCAAAGAAAAACACCAATTGTCGTTAAAACAATCCACCACCATGATAAATCTTTAGTAGATTTAGTTTGTATTACTCGAACTGTTTGGGGAAAAAATGCAATTATTGTAAAAATTGAAGCAATAATTCCAAATATTTCAATAATATAATTCATCATTCATTTTCCATAACTTAAAACTTATCTAATTATAAATTTATCTTCTACTTAACTTTTCTTATTATTTTTTTGATTTAATTTTATTTTACTATCTTTTTTAATAAAGGCGTAGTCTAACACTACTTATATATCAATCATGCTATTTATAATTCAAATTTATTAACAATAAATTATTTTTAACTATTTTAATTTAGATATATAATAGTAAATATATGATTCAAGGGCCTGTAGATCAGTGGAAGATCGCGTGTTTATTTGATATAACATCTAATAAAGCGAAGTTCGCAATCACGAGGTCACGGGTTCAATCCCCGTCAGGTCCATCTTTTAGCAACATCAGATTGACGTTGTATTTTTCCCCAAGGAGTAAAAATTAATATAATCAAGCTAATTAAGTTCTAGGAAAAAAACCAGAATAAGGAAAAATTATCTCTAAAGATCAGTTTTATCTTAATTTAAATTAATAATCCCAATTTAATACAACAAACTTATGAATACTAAAAATTTAAAAATTCAAAAGAGAAAAGTATAAAAGAGAATTGTCTAAAGAACTACAAAGAAATATATTTTTTCAGTTTGAGTTTTTTTTAGATTATATAATTTGAATGATAGAATCTTGTAGTGTCAAGGTCGTTTAGCTTTCTGGAGAAATTATACGTTTATTTCTTCTATTTAATTTAAATAAAATAAACCTAATAAAAATATTATTATCAATTTTATATATAAAAATAAATGAAATTAATATGGTAGAAAATAGAAATAATCTATTTGGAATTATTGCGATTATTATTGGTGCATCAGGATTAGGATTTGGGATTTATTCAATCGTCAGTTTACAGAGTATTAATGATACTCAAAGTCCTCCTGGGCAAAATGAACATCTAACAATCGCAAAAGCTTTTCTTTCATCTGGTTATACAGAAGGGCCAGCAACTTATAAAATTAACTTTGATGAGAAATTATATGATCCAGATAATGCTTTTGATTTAGCCACAGATATGTATAATGTCCCAAAAGAGGGGTATTACCTTATTAATGCACAATTTACAGGGTTATCATTTGGAAATCTTATGTGGATGAATATTAATATAAGTAATGTTATTCAGCTTCAAGTAATGGTGCATGTTAATAGCGGTACAAATGGAGCTACTGCAAGTGCATCAGATATCTTTTATTTATATGAAGGAGATTCTGTAATTCTTGAAGCAGGAAGTAATACGGTTACTAATCTTGAAGTACTAGGGGATTCTAATGGAACACTAACATATATTTCAATATATTATTTAATGTAGTATAATTTTTTAATTATTTTTTTTTCCTTCTTTTATTTTTTCCTAAACAACTAATCTATTTTATAATGACACAATATTAAATAAATTACATAACAGTGGTTTTTTATATATCTAGAAAATTGTCAAAATAGTTTATTCTTTCACCAATTAATATCAACATTGTATGATATTTCGTATCTTTTGCATAATTTTTTTGGAAATATTCAAATAGTTTAAAAATTTTTAAAAATTTAAAATCTTCACGGAGCTCATCTTCAGAAGAAAAGTGAATAAAATATTCACTTTGAAAAGAATTTGGATCATTTTTTACAGCTATACCTTTTCCATAATATTGCTTATCATTTGTAGAGAGTGTACTTAAGAAAAAAAAACCATTTGGTTTCAAAATCTTCTGAATTTTAGAAATAAATGCCTTTCTTACTTTTAGATTAAAGAAATTATATACATTTGAAATATAAATGATATCATATTGAGTATCATCTAAATCTTTCCAATCAATACATTCAAATGTGATATTTCTTTTATTTGAATTTCGCTGAATTGCATTTTCTATAGCCTTTGATGAAATGTCAATTCCATGTATTATAAGATTATTTAAATTCATGGATATAAAGTCAATATCACGTCCATCGCCACAGCCGATATCAAGAAACGTGAATTGGTCAGAGATTCTAATTCTTTTTTTAAGAAAATTTAAAGTTACATTCGCTGTTTTACTAACTTTATCTTCACAACTATAAATTTTAGTCATATATATCCTTGAAATAAATGATTATCAAATAAAATGCGGTATTTTATATATTCCTCCTTAGATTTGGGATCCACTTTGGTACTTTTTCTTTATATTTAAGAAAATCATCTCCAATTAATTCTTCCAATTTCTTTTCTTCAAAATTAGCCATTTTATTATAAACTAAGAAAATAAAGACGAATAGAATAATACATATAATACTTACTGAGAGACATATTAAAGCAACATATATTAAAAGGATACCTAAATACATAGGATTTCTTACATAACCTAAAACACCATTAGTTAATAAAGTGTTTGGAGGCTCATGTTTCTGTTGAAATAATATTTTATGGGATAATTGAATAAAGATTAAAGCAAAAATTAAGAATATAATAAAAAAAATGATACGTAGCCATAAAAAAATAAAATTATTTATCCAAATAGTTAATTTAAAAATATTAGTATCCAAAATCCAAATTGTTACAAAAATGATAGGTAAGATTGCATGATACATATGGGCATTATGTATCTCCCGCTCTTTACCTTTATGTCTATTCATTTTAAATATCCTTTATTGAGTTGTTTGTGATATTTATTCAAAAAAATGAAATATT
>Ga0315549_1003582_pt1 | contig 13729 bp, 18 predicted proteins | sample SalMarSW160200MG_FD_203101 | JGI IMG/M metagenome (GOLD analysis project Ga0315549, IMG submission 203101) | Salt marsh sediment microbial communities from the Plum Island Ecosystem LTER, Massachusetts, United States - Salt Marsh Sediment SW1601-200 ... | reverse complement strand
ATTGTTTATATCCTTTTTTATGACAATTCCTGCATCCCAGACATTACCTGGTTTTATCCAGGCATAACCGATTCCCTTTTCTCCCTTACGGATCTCGGCCCAGTCTCTTTCTGTAAGCTTTTTTAAAGCGGTGGGAAAGAGGATTTTTTCCTCCATAAAAATCATTTTTAAAATGCCTGCGAAAAGAGAACTGCACTCTTTTATAACCACAGGGATTACCTCTTGATAAAGCAGCTCTTGGCACTGCTTTATTTTTTTTCTAATTTCATTATGCTTGCCCCACATCACTTTAGAGGGTCCGGTAAATCCCTTTTGCTCAAGGTAGGGGAACAGCTGATTTTCTTTTCTCTGGTAATGAAGTTCAATGGGTTTTATTTCCTTGAATTTGTTTTTAAATTGCTTATATAAGGGTTCATCTTGTTTTTGCTTTTTAATTTTACGCAAAAGTATCTTCAACTGTTTTATTCTCTGTTTTATCTCTTTGTTTTCCAACAGAAATGAGTGTATGGGATGCCCCGGAAGTCTGCCGCGGTTTTTTGTTTAGAGAGCGAATCCCTGAATACTTCGACATGTACTTCACACAGCTTCTGAATTTCTGCAACAGAAAAACCTTCCTCAAACAGGGCCTGCTCCATTTTTGAAATCTCCTCCGAGCTTACATTTTTAATAAGTTTGTGAAAATCTTTCTTTACATCATGCACGCTCTCTCCCTGATGGAGACGCTTAATAATATTCTTCAATTTCTCCTGTTTATCTTGCTCTGAAAAATATTCACTCATATCTCACTCCTATTAATCATGTAAGTTCATCCTCACAGTTACATGTGGATTTCTTTTGTATAAAAGCGCTTATGGATTCCCAACCCTCTTTAAAGGCAAAAACCGCTATACCAAGGCTTCCGATAACATCGAAGTATCCGATCTTAAACAGTGCATACAGGGCGCTTGAGCATAATAGTATGCCCGATAAATAAAAACAGGTGAGCGTGCATTTAGCATCAGCTATTATGGCTTTTGAGTCTATTGCTTTACCTGTTTCCAATTTGGCAAAATATAAGAAAAGCATGGTTATAAGTGAAATCAGTGAAATAATTATCCCCGCTGTTGTTGTTAATGGCTGGTGCTCATAGATGAGATTGAGAACCGAACCCATAATTAATCCCCCGGATAGCAGCATAAAACCGACACCCGTAGTCAGCAGGGCAACTCTCTCAAAGCGATTTCGATCGGACTGTGCATTCCTTTTTATGCGAATAACCATGTAAAGTATGCCTATTCCAGATATTACCTCCACGAAACTATCCACACCAAATCCAAACAGGGCTAATGTCTCATCTTGGGTGCCGAAAAAAATAGAAATGATTCCTTCAATAACATTATAGCCAATAGTGATTATAGCCAGGATGATAGCAATATTTAATAATTGTACAGAAGATTTGGTTTTTAAAAATCTTGTAAATACCCGCATCTTAAATCCGATTATTTTTAAGTTTATATTATAAAATACAATCGTTAAAGCAGGGAATAAAAGAAAAATAGTACAATCTTGACCAGATACGGGAAAAAAGTAATAATAAAGTTAATATGCGGATGATAACAAACTATTACTATTATTACATCGACTTAAGGTTGGGGAGGTTGAGGCCGCCGCTGTAATATGTGTAGAGTAAGTATATTACAAGGGTGACCGCTCCGGGAGTGGTCACCCTTTTTTTTTAACAATTTATGAGGAGGAGAATATGCACAAGGAAATTGAAAGACAGCTCGCCGTATTTACAGAAAAAACAGTGGGAGTTATCCCTATGCCTGAGCTCCGTGTTAAAATACAGCACTCAATTCAACACAACACGCCGCTGCGTATTAAAATCGGTATTGATCCCACTTCAGCAAAGATTCATATCGGACATATGGTGCCTTTTCGTAAGATCCGACGGCTCCAAGACCTGGGACATACGGCAGTATTTATTATCGGAGATTTTACCGCACAAATCGGCGATCCTACCGGAAAAAATAAGGAACGCCCACATCTTTCATTTAAGCAAGTTCGAAAAAATGCTCATACCTATGCCGAGCAGATTTTTTCAATACTTAATAAAAAGCATACTGAGGTACATTTTAATTCAGAATGGTTTAAAGATATGTATTTGGATGATTTTATGAAATTGGCGGCTCGTTTCTCGCTGGCGGGCCTTATGGCTCACGACAGCTTCCGTGGAAGGATGGAAAAGGGCGCGCGTCTTGGTATTCACGAACTATTTTATCCTATGTTTCAAGCCTTTGACTCCATAAAAACAAATACGGATGTTGAAGTTGGAGGAAGCGATCAGAAATTCAATATCCTCTGCGGCCGGGATCTGATGACTCAACTGGGATTGGAGCCGCAGATTGTACTGCTTCTGCCGCTGCTCTTAGGTACTGACGGGCAAAAGATGAGTAAGTCTCTGGGCAACGATATTCCGGTATTCTCAACAGCAGAAGATAAAGTCGGAAGAATTATGTCCATATCAGACGATCTGATCATCCACTTCTTAAGCTATGCCGCCGATCTCCCCGAAAAAGAAATTATGAACATAAAAAAAGACCTTACAGAGCAAAGAAAAAATCCACGCGCTATAAAACTCATGCTGGCCCGGAAAATCGTCTCGCTCTATCATGATACTGAAACAGCTGAACAGGCCTGCCGGGAGTTTGTACGGGTATTTTCACAGAAGCAAGCGCCATCCGCTAGTCAAGATATTTTCATTAAAGAACAAAGTATTCCTGTGCTGTACTTACTGCGTAATTATAAGCTTGTAGAGTCAACAAGTGAAGCCAGAAGGCTCATTGAGCAGGGCGGCGTGTCAATCGGTAAACAAAAGATTTTGGATATCAAAGCAATTATCAATATAAGCCAGAACAGCGACAAGATCTTAAAAATCGGTAAAAGGCGTTTTTTTAAATTGATCGCTCTTAAAAAATAAACAATCACTTTTATAAACATCCTCTTTTTTCTTACAGAAAATGACTGTTGACATTATTAGTTTTATATAGTATTATTTTATATAAGACTATATTATAAGGAACTTAATATGAATTTAATAGAACAAAGGAATTATTGTCTAAATCTGATGAAAACGGTTAAAGCCTGTTTTTTATCGACAATTAATCAATCCGGATTCCCGGAAATTCGGGCCATGCTGAACCTGAGAAACAGCGGCGTATATCCGAAGCTAAGTGAAGTATTCGAAAAACATGATGAAGATTTTCCGGTCTACCTCACAACTAATTCCGCATCGCAAAAAGTAAGGCAGATTAATAATAATTCGCATATTTCAATCTATTATTGCGATCCCGATGTTTTTCAGGGAACAATGATTGCCGGTAAAGCAGAAATCGTAGATGATATTTCTCTGAAAAAAGAACTATGGCAAGCAGACTGGAATGTCTATTATCCGGGGGGCCCTAACGATCCGGACTATACGATAATCCGATTCAAACCGGATTATGTAAAAGCTTACGGCAATCTCAATACTTTTACAATCAATTTAAAGGAAAAGTAAATGGAAATGATAAGAAAAGGCGGATTTATAATGAGTAAAATCCATCAGGTAGGGGGAAGGGTTTTCAATAAGCTGTTGAAAAAATATCACATTGAAGAGATAAACTCCGCGCAAGGCCGGATACTCTTTGTACTCTGGGAAAAAGACAACATCCCTATCAGCGAAATATCGGAAAAGACCCAGCTGGAAAAATCCACACTGACCAGTATGCTCGATAGACTGGAACAGAACGGATTTATTAAAAGGGTGCCCTCACATGATGACAGAAGAAAAATCATTATCAGTCGTACGGAAAAAGATAAAAAATTCCAGAGTCACTATCTGGCTGTATCTGAGAAAATGAATATGCTGTTTTACAAAGGATTTACAAATCAGGAAATTGATTGTTTTGAAAAAAATCTTGAGAGGATTCTGGATAATTTAATTAATGAGGAGAAAGAGTATGAATGACACATTAAAAACAATTAATTCTTTAAGAAGCATTCATGGGAATTTCAGTGAAAAAGAATTAAGTGAAGCGGATCTGAATCAAATCCTCGAAGCAAGTATAAGAGCGGCCAATGCTTCCGCCCGTCAAAGCTATTCCATTATTGTTCTGGATGACCACAAAAAAATGCAGAAGCTGTTCGGTTATCAGGACAGCCGGGCCCTTGTTTACTGTGTGGATTTCAATCGGATCGGACAAACCGCAAAGCATCTTGGCTATGATTTCGACAGCAACAATATTATCGGATTCATTACCGGGACAATTGATACTGTTTTGGCTTCCCAAACCGCGGGTAATTGCCGCCAAATCTCTGGGAATCGAGTCCCTGATTACCAACGGTCTGCACAGAAACAGTTTTGATAAGGTTTATAAAATCTTAAACCTGCCGGACACTTCCTGTTTTCCGCTCATTACAGTTGTACTAGGGTATGCTGACAAAGAGCCGGCATGTCAAAAGGGCCGGTTAAGTTCGGAGTTCATTGTCCATCGAGGAAAATATAAGATGCCGGATAACACTATATTGGATCAAATCATCGCTGAATATGATGATCCTCAAAAACACATCGGTCTTTTGGATTTTTGGGACAAAGAAGGTTTTCGGCACTATCTGGACTGGTATTATACCAAATGGGAGGGAATACCTTCCAAAGAAAAAGCAGTTGCGGGTAAAATCAAAGAGTTTCAAGAACGTATTAAAAAAAGCGGTTTTTGGTGGGTATAAAAATACATTCAACAATAAAAAATTACACGGAGAAGAGATATGGAAATTAATTTCGAAGAACTAAAGCAAGAAGCAATTAAGGCAATTGGAAAAAATAAAATAATGATTCTCGCCACATCTGCCGGGAACAGAGTAACGGCCAGAGCCATGAGCTGCGTGAGTGATGGTTTAAAAATATATTTCCAGACCGGCACCGATTCTCTTAAGTACCGGCAGATGAAAGAAAACCCAATCGTGGCCTTGTGTGAGGCAAACATGCAGATTGAGGGCAAAGCGGTTTTTAAAAATCAGTCATTGAGTGAAAATGATTTTATAGCGAAATACAAAAAGGATCATTACGGTTCATTTACCTGTTACTCCGCTATGAAGACAAGTTTTGTGGTAGAGGTTGTACCGGTGCTTATTACCTTCTGGAAATACACTGATAAAAAACCGCATCGTGATATTTTAGGTCTTGTTAATAGCAAAGCCACAAGAGTGCCGTACGATACCAGTAATACGATATGCTGATAATCGGGTTTTTAGACATGGTGTATGCTTATAAGATAAAACAAGAGTAATAAATGATTGATAAAAAGCCTGGTTTTAATGGATTTTACAAACAAACCATCCACTTCCTTATAGGCTTGAGCATAAATAACTATAAAAGCTGGTTCGAGGAACACAGGTATGACTACCAAAGATTTCTATTGATCCCAATGCAGAAGCTGGTAACATCTTTATCCGAGGTCATGCTTGCTATTGATCCATGTTTTGAAGTTGCACCCAGTGTCGATAAGACAATTTCACGTATTTACCGGGATACCCGCTTTTCTAAAGATAAATCTCCATTCCGCAGTAATATGTGGATAACCTTTAAACGGCGTCTTGAAAACTGGAAAGATACTCCATGCTTTTTCTTCGAGTTAATGTCAGATAGCTACCGTTTCGGTATGGGGTATTATCAGGCTACAACCCAAACCATGAAACTATTTCGTGAACACGTAGATAGATTCCCAAAATCGTTTTTAACATGTATCGAGCCGCTTACCGATTATTTTAGCGTTGAAGGTGAAAACTATAAAAGGCCTTTTCCACATAAAGGCGATGATCGAATCGATACATACTATAATAAAAAGTCTTTCTATCTAATGCATAAGCGCGAATTGGACAATCTTCTTTTTTCATCAAAACTGGTATCTGAAATTAAGGAGGGTTTTAATATGTGTAAACAATTATATGACTTTTTACTACAACTTAAAGACAGGGAGGAATAATTATGGATGCATATACCGCCATAGCTTCAAGAAAATCCATCAGGGATTTTAAAGAGCAAGTCATCGACAGAAAAACCATAAAAAAAATAATTAATGCAGGGTTGCGCGCACCTTCAAACAATCATCTGCGGGAATGGGAATTTGTTGTAGTTCAGAATCGAGCGACTCGTCTAAACGTTATCAATAAAATACAAAAGAAGTATACAAAAAAGGGAGTTGAAGCCTGGCTCGACAGCTGGAACAGTACGGATCCCATCCAGCGCGCGGCCTATCTTGACGGAGTGCCCAAGCAGTATACAATGCTGCTTACGGCAGGATGTTTGATCCTGCCATTCTTCCGGCAACCTGGGCCGCTTTTAAAGCCCAAAAGCCTTTCCGATTTGAATGCGTTTGCTTCAATCTGGTGCTGTATCGAAAATATGCTGATTGCGGCAGCAGCTGAAGGCATATACGGTATTACCAGAATCCCCTTTAGTGCGGAAATCAAACACATCAAAGAAATCTGTAAGAGTCCTGCGGATTATGAAATCGCCTGCTATCTGGCACTGGGATATCCGAGTGATGACGCGAAACAGACCAAACAACATCCCGTAAAAGCGGAGGACAAAATCCATTTGAATTTCTGGTGAGCTTAAGAAAAAAAATATCTTAATTACATTATCTAGTGATATACTGTTATTAAAACGGGTAATAATATATGAAAAGAAAAGCAATTCTATTCTTTATAACATTGTTAGTTTTTGCAACTTTAACCTGCCACGCATCGCTTATTAAAGTAACAGTTGACGTGATGAATCCACCTGCTGGATTTAGTAAAGTTTTTGCTATTGATATAAAACATGAGAATAACCTGTGTATCATCACCATATCATACGATTCAGAATTAAAAGAGAAGATAAGTGAAAAACTTCCAGATGGCTATATCATAGAATACTACACAGAAGGAGGTATTCAGGCATGCCATCTGCTGCTCTATAACGATCAAAATATACTTATCCTTACAGCTCCCGTCTATTTTAAAAAAGGGCACGCTGGCCGTAGCTCAGCGTGCATTATCATACAAAAAGATTTACTCAAGCTTTTCAAACTTCAGATATATATTCCGGTTATGATAGAATCATTTTGCTATGAACTCCATTTTAATAATGTGGAATAAACTTTTACATCCTAAATGAGCCTTTTATTTATAGTTAATTCATTATTTATGTATTACAATAAAAATATATCCGCAATTTAAAAACGGAGGTGTATTATGGAATTTTTAAGCGGCCTTAGTGAATTTATTGAAGTAAATAGTGCTGACCTGGAAATTGAGAAATACAATTCCGCTTTTAATCTACTTGTAGATAACAAAACCGGAGCTGATGATCCTAAAACAAAACCACATCTTAAACGCTCACGAGAGCACTTCCAAAACCTGCTCTCCGATCTTGATACTATTATTGTTCAATTGGATAACATAAAACAGGCTGCTGAAAGCTATGCAAAGAAAAAAGATCCTGCACAGATTCAAGCAGTTAATAAGGCTTTACAGAAAATCCAAACCACATTTGAAAACAATGTCTATAGATATGGTATGTTCGGTTCATACTGGGATAATCCTCTTTACGATTTTAGAGTTTGGGCAGGAGAAAATATGGATCAGGGTGAATGGATGCCCCTGGGTTATAAAGATACAAAATCAGACGGACCGGATAAAATATATACTTTATTCCAGCAGCTGCAAAAGATGGACATTTCCAAACCAAAGAACACATGGTCGCCTGTTTATGAAGAATTCTATGCGCTTATAATATTCGAGAAGGTAAAAATAAACTCCTACCTGCGCCGCCTGAACTACTTTGAAAAATTTAATAAGATATTGGATCAAGGAGCAAGCTATTATGCGCTGAAATCTAAAATCTTTGACATACATACCATGACCATGCAGAAAAGAATGATCAGCGCAGCAGTCCAGTATATGTCTCTCTCAATTGAGCTTTTAGAAGAGATCAAAACCACAGCTCAGGAGAATTTAAAAGCACTCCCCGATCAAAACGCAACAACCGCCCTGGCATTTCACACAGAGCAGCTGATTGATGAAGTTAACAGGCTGGCTTCTCACGGTCATTTTAACGGCATGTCGCTGCTCACCGGCAGGTTTGCCAAAAGCAATGGCATGGCTTTGGCTTCCATGCCAATATTATTGGGTTCGGATATAAGCCAGGTAGCGCGAATGTATATACCCACACTCACTTCATATACTCTGGTAGCTCCCGATAACATCGCAAATCCATGGACATGGGATGTCTATGAGGCATATACTTCGGAGCAGGATACCAGTCAATTCATAAACAGATTGGATAACTCAATCAATATAATTCAAAAAAGCATAAAAGAGCTCGAACAGCTATCTGCAAAACTGCCGGAGCAGGATCCTTATTCCAAACTGCAGTTTGATTCATTATCCGGGGAAAAGATACAGAATATTGTCAAAACTTATCCTCTTTCGAGATACAAATTAGACTACAATCCACAACCTGAGCACTCAATAAATACTCAAAGCACACTTGTTTTATTAATCCTGAAGTATGCCCATGAACAAATAACAGCAAAACTTATCAAAATGAGAGAGCTGGCGGTACAGGCCTGTAATTCCGTTTATAATGATGAGGAACGCATGGAATTTAATAAACAGTTCGCTTCTCTTATCAAGGATATTGAGGCTATTTCTAAAGAAACGCTTTTCAACGGAGAGAAGCTGCTGCATACCGACAGTGATTTATATTCCGATCGTAATATTAAACTCTCTCTTGTATTTGATGAGAGCGGTGATATCCAAAAAGAATTGCAGCTTTCTCCCCTTGATCCTGAGACTCTGGGACTAAGGGAATCTAAATACTATTTGGAGATAAAAAGCCCAAATGAAGGCAACAGAGCGATCGGGATGCTGGACTATGCGCTTGCGATTGTGAACTATAATAAAGCAAGAATAAACTCATGTTTGCAGAGCGCTGTTATCGGAGTATATAAAGATTCTATCATGCAGGATTATACACATCTTTTATCATCTGCCAAGACAGGAAAAAATATCGCTGGAAAATACATAGAATATCTGGATAAATTAATAAAATTTATAAAACAAGTTTGTATAAAAACAAAATCATATGCCTGGATGGCCGTAAGCGGTGTATATACATACGGAGATAGACGGCATCTGGAGCAGAATTTTAGCAATTTATTGGAAGACACCCACACGCTGCTTGTACAGGCACAAGAGCTGTTAGACGAGCTTCCGCAAGATGTCGTACTTAGCAAGCAAGAAAAAAGTAAGATTTCCGCTCTTTCCGGCTATATCACAAAAGTCCGAACTGAAACCGCACAATTTAAAGAAGAAATTAAAGGTAAGGAGTTTTTACAGACAGGCAGTAACGCAAGAAGCGTGTTTGAAAAAACTGCCTGGATATTATCCATAAAAGAGTAACCATGCACATAAATAATACGGGCTGTACAACTGCATATGACTATCTATCCTCGATACCTCTGCCGGATTCCATAAAAGACGTACAGACACTGAAAGGAATACAGCTGGCACTCACAACTATAGCACAAACCATTACCAGAATTGAAAAACTGCTGTACCAAAGCACGAATAAAGCTGAAGACAGGCAATTTATTACACAGAACATTAAGCGAGAACAGAATTGGATTAATAAAATACTTAAAACAGCTAAAACCAAAGAAAGCTTCCCACTGCTGGGTAATCAGTTTATGATACACATGCCATGTTCCGTAAAGATGACCGTAACACTCGAGAAACTCACACTTGCTAAAATCAAATTAAACCCCGAAGGGGCAGCCCTGTTTTCACTGCCGGATGTATTACGGGAGTTCAAACAAAAACTGCATTATAATATTGAAGTTATCTACATTGTCTCAGTATTATATAAATCCGACTACGCACTTTTCAACCAAAGCAATAATAAAGATTCACAAAAACAGACAAAACCACTGTCACTTGCTTTTTTTGAGCTGTTATCTTTAGCCAGAAGATACTGCATACGATTAACAAGCAGCCTGCTTCCCGCCAATTTAAAGAATATATATTTTAACCTATTTCTTTTTTTTCTCCAGCATATCAGACGTTTAAGTAATACTTACCAGTCTGCAGCACCTTATTGCCTGCATAAAGAATTTGTCTCTATTACTGAAATTATTTTTCAGGCAGAAGAAGTGCAGAGCAGAATTAATTCTCTGTGTACACTGCGCAGCGTATTAAATAACATATTAAACAATCCTCGCGGGCTGTTCCAGGGAGAATACGCCTATGGCTAGGAAGCTTTTTTTTGTCGGTTTTGGTATATTTACCCTTATCTGCTGTACGCTCATCTTCATCTATGGCGGGAACTCAAGCCTGATTTTTCTTCCACTGGGCCTTTCGCTGCTCATAACCGGGATTAAATTACAGACCAATCCTCAGGTGCAAAAAAGAAAGTTACTTTTAAAAAGAATAGCTCTTCTTATGAAGGGTAAGAGTGATACTTATATTGAGACACACAGTTAGCAGGGAGAAAAGATGCTATGGAATGTTTATCTGATCTCAATAATTTTATCGATATAAACATATCCGATCCACAAAACTCAAATTACCAGCCCGCTTATGATATTTATGTGGATAATACAACTAAAATAGATACCCTCTTACAAAAATTACATCTTATACGCACAAGAGAGTATTTGTATGATCTAAAGAGTGACCTCAATACCGTGCTCGACCACCTATAAATTATAATAAAAGCAAGCGAGAAATACATTAAAACCAAGGAATCCTCTATTATTACGGAAGTACATAAAAATATTCAACAAATTATGGACATATTCGCTGACAATATTTATCAGTATAAAAAAATATCTGATACTATGACAGGCTCTCCCTATACCCTTCGAGTTTTTGTAGGCCAACATATGGATCAATGCGAATTATTGCCCCTGGGATTGCCGGACACAGATAAATCATTTGTAGATATTCTACAGCTAGGCAAGATACGCATAACACAACCTCAATCAAGCTGGCTGCCGATTTTTGAAAAGGCTTACACGCTGGTAACACTGGAAATAGAAAAGATAAATACCCATCTGCGCCGCTTGGATTTCTTCGACGCATATAATGATATACTCAGCCAGGGAATAAAATTCTGGGATTTTGAACAAAAAATAAACAGTGAGCATACTATAGTCTTTCAGAAGCAGTTGCTTGCTCGAACTATAAGTTATATGTCGCTTACCATTGATGCCTTGCAAGAAATAAAAAAGTGCGCATATAAAAATCTGGAGGAACTTAAACAAGGTAGAGACAGGACCATGCTTGTATTTCATACCGAGCAGATACTAAATGAGGTTAGCAGAATAGCCTCTTACTCAAATTTCGATGGTATGTACCTGCTTACAGGAAGGTATACCCCGGATAGCCAGACAGGCCATCTTAATCTCTACATAGATACTGATATCACACAAACAATAAGTGTGTATATTCCGGACCTTACTCCGGAAGCACTCATCATTCCCAATAATTTGCATTATAGTTGGGAAAACCCAACAGCTCAAATCTTGGCAACTCCTGAATCTACCAAAGACTTAATTACAAAAACAGATAACTCAATCCGGTCTATTAACAAACCTTAATCATTACCAGCCGCCTGTGGGACAGGAGAGTCAAACATCATCATACGTGCTCCCGGACAACCGCTATATAATAACTGCTCGCCGGAAGTATTTTCCTTAAAATCGACCTGTATTCCTTTTTCATTAAGAAAAACCAAAACTTCTTTTAAATTATCAGATTCATTATGCTCTTTTAAGTGCTCAAGCTGGGCAATAGAGGAAATGAGCTGTAACATATGTTACAACAGTTACTTTTTCTTGTCTTTTTTCTATTTATCTGTAAAACTACTTATGATGACCGCGGCCCATAAAAACTTATGGCAAGTATCCCTGTTTCAAAAAATACCGCAGAAAGAGCTCGTCTCTCTGCTGCAAAAAAAAGCAATAACCAAAAAGCATTTTAAAAGGGGAGAAACAATTATTCTGTAGGGTGCTGAATACAAGCAGCTGCATATTCTTATTATAGGTATGTGCTACGGAGAAATCGTTGATGTCACGGGAAAAACAATAAAAATTGAGGATTTTAATCCGCCTTCGATTTTAGCCTCCGCTGTACTATTTGCCACAAATAACCGAATGTCCGGTTCGGTTGTGGCCAAAACCGATTGTGAGATAATTGCAATGAGTAAACAGTCCATCCTTACACTCTGTTCTCTGCACAGCCAATTCTTAAATAATCTATTAAATCCGATTCCCGATAAATTTCTTTTCATTTCTCATAAACTGATCTTCTATTCTTTTAAAACCATAAAGGAAAAACTGGCCCGCTATATTTTAAGTCTTTGGGAAAAATACTTATGATGCAAGATCAAGTGAGTATAGTTAAAATCATATAGCATTATCACCTTTCCTTGACAAACCTCTCATATCAATGTATATTGTTCGATAGTTATGGAACTTTCTAACTTAGCTAAGATATTTAAAGCCCTTTCCAACGAGCAGCGTCTTGCTATTTTTCATATGATATATCTGCATCAAAAACAATGCAGAAACAGAGCCGCCGAACATACATGCTGTCGGGGTATGGAGAAGTCATTTACACAGGCCTGTCAATGTATGGATTTAAGTCGCTCTACGATCTCTCACCATTTTAAAGAACTTACAAATTCCGGACTTATAACCTGCGAAAAGCACGGCCAGACAAATATATGCACTATCAATGAGGAGGGGGTTAAAGCCATAAAAGAATTATTTGTATAATTTTTTTTAGAATTTTATTAGATTGTTTTGAAACAATCTAACAAGAGAGGAGGTAATTATATGATGGGCTGTTGTCACGGCTTTGATTTTAAAGAAGTCTGTGAAAAGTACAATTGTAAAGTTGATTACACAGACAAGGGAATCAATATAAATCTGGAACCCAAAGATCAAGCCAAAGTAAAATCCTTACACGCCCTTTTCAAGGCGTGCAAGGACCTATGTGATTGTGAATGTTAGTAAACATCCACAACGCTGATATTTAATTAATCTACCACAGAGTTGATCCAAAATTCAAGCATACTCTGTGGTAGATATTATTTTTATTTACTTGGCTACCCTACCTGGGTATAGTATATTATAATCAGAACAATAAAGGAGCAGAAAAATTATGATGAATGAGAATCAAAAAAACGAGGTTTTGCAAAGGTTAAAAAAAATAGCAGGTCAAATCGGCGGAATCCAAAAAATGGTTTCCGAAAACAGATACTGCATTGATATCCTCACCCAAACCAGAGCCAGTGTTGCTGCATTGCATAAGGTAGAAGACTTGATTATGTACCAGCATCTTCATACCTGTGTGTCCGACAGCATGAAGAGTGATGATCTCCAGGATAAAAATCAGAAGATCACGGAAATTATGGAAATTTTTTCTAAGTTTAGAAAGGCGGGTTAACAAAACACGAAAAACATAAAAAAGAGAAGGCTAAGGGGAAGGCAATTGATTTTTTGGAGGTAAAAAATGAAAAAGAAATTATATAAATTATTAATTTTAAGTCTATTTATTATACTCTCAACTATGCCGCTTGCAGCTCATGATAATGAACAAGAAAAAAGCATAGAAGATATCTTGGCATTAATTCGTCAGGAGCAGAGTGTAAATGAAGATC
>Ga0315549_1003577_pt1 | contig 13740 bp, 13 predicted proteins | sample SalMarSW160200MG_FD_203101 | JGI IMG/M metagenome (GOLD analysis project Ga0315549, IMG submission 203101) | Salt marsh sediment microbial communities from the Plum Island Ecosystem LTER, Massachusetts, United States - Salt Marsh Sediment SW1601-200 ... | reverse complement strand
AAGTATCGACAGCACTTTGCTCATTTTCCGCCCTTTCAAAAATCTTTTTCAACGTAAACGTACTGAGGCCGAACAGGTCACAACACCCTTGTAAACAACTTACTCTATCTACTTCTCCACTGCCTTTCTGACTTGTTACTGGAAAGAACCACTGGATGATATGGTTCTTCCTTTGGAATCGCCCTATCAGGGGATTTTTTTCTGTGAAAAAATGCCATTACAAACCGGTACAACTTTATCAGAATGTATAAAAGGAAGGGGGCAACTATTGCAAGAATCGCAACATTAAAAGCTCTATCCAGCGCCCAGTTGAGGTTGTGCTCGCCAGTATGAGCTTTTTTTAACTGTTCTGGATGGTCAGGGGTCTTCACGAACCACTTAAGCGCTTCGAGGCCGACAGCAAGGTTAAGATTTTGTCCCTCGTCATAACTTGCATAGGTGACCCCTATGACTTGACCCTGCATATTAAGTAGAGGCCCTCCGCTGCTGCCTCCAGAGATGGGGGCCGTAATTTGAACTGTCTTCCAATCTCTTATTGCGCTTATCAATCCATCTGACAGCGTTCGCTCAAGGCCAAGTGGATTTCCGATAGCGAGAACTCGTTGGCCGACGCGCAAATCGGTGTCGTCGGCCAAAGAAATTATCGGCTCTCCGACACTATTTACCTCAAGCACTGCCAAGTCCACGTCATCATCACGTTTGATAATTGTAACGTTCTCATAAGTTTTACGTAAAGAATGCACCTCAGCAGAATATGCGTCTTCTACGACGTGAGCATTAGTCAGTATCTTTCCGTTGCCAATGAAGAATCCTGAACCAAATGCAATTTCATCACCAATATCGTCGTAAACAATGATACTTACTACGGCAGGTGAAACATATTTGAAAATGTCTTCCACTGAAGAATACTTCGGAAGTATTCCTGAATCTATTGTGCCAATACCATGGGTTGATGATTGTTCGTTTACTTTTTGACTCCAGCGAGTGCCATTGTAGTCGAACTCGACAGAATCAGGGTTTATTTTGACGACCTTTACCTGGCGAATGCTTTGTCCCTCTCTAAGAATTACACCATCTATAACAGCCAAAGGAGTGCCGTCAACATACGTTATGCCCGTAACAGTTCCGACATCGACTCCTATTTCCTGTTTTTGACTTTCGATTTGAGGGGCACTATTTGCATCAACGGATTTTGAGATATTATTTGAGGTGAGCGTTTTATCTGTTAAAACAACAAAGGCAAATGCTAAGACAATTGCCATTACAATACTGAAAACTGCGATGACAAGTAAGCGCATAAGGCGTCGTTTGGACATATTCAATCCGATTAAAACCCCTTCCTCACAATTTCCTCCTTTAAAACCTAACTTCTTTGTCGGCTTTTCGGAAATGGCATTTAAGCAAAATGTTGCCGATAAGGTCATATACAGCTAATATAGGACCATCTCAAATTTTGTGGACAATTTTAATGTAAAGCGTAACTCTCACGGGCCCAACGACCAATCCCGACGAGTCGGGACCGGGGAAGGGAGGATTGGGTCTTAGGAACTGGACCCCGGAACAGCGTTCACGAAAAGGATTCGCGAACTTCGACCGGGGCCTTCGCCCGCCACAAAGACGGCGGGTAAACTGCGCTTCGGCAGGCAGGGGCAAACCTCACGATTGGAGCACCCGCATCTTCCTTCGGAAGATAAACGCTGGATTCCCGCGTTCGCGGGAATGACCCCGGTGAGATAGACTTTGTCATCTCACGGGGCAAGCAGAAATTAAATGAAAAATGTGCGAGGCGGGGGTATAATGAGGAGGAATTGAGGATTATCAAAATAACAATTAACCCTGCCATAAATAGCAGGGCTAAATAATTATTGAGGATAGAACAGGACGTTCGAGCGAGTTGTGAAGGCGGAACAGCTTACAACAGCGGTGCTAATGGGGGGGCCTGGCAGAGAGCGAGAGGTGAGTATCGAAAGCGGCAGGTGCGTGGCTGAAGCGCTTGAGCAGGCGGGGGTAAAGGTCGTCGTCGCAGACGTTAAACCAAACGAGCTAAGGATTTTAGACGACAAGACAATCGACGTTTTTTTCGTCGCTCTTCACGGCACATTCGGTGAGGACGGGGTCCTGCAGGAAATTTTAGAATCCAGGGGGCTTGTCTATACCGGCAGCGGGCCGGAGGCCAGCCGACTGGCTTTTGACAAATGGGCGAGCAAGGAACGCTTTGCCGCAGCGGGCGTTGCAACGCCAAAGGCGATTAGATTCCAGCCGAACGAAAAAGACGCCGACTTAGAAGAGCAAATTGCCGCAATCGGGCGAAGATACGTAGTCAAGCCGATACGAGAAGGCAGCACGATAGGCATATCAATCGCGGAGAACGCCAAAGCGGCCGTGGCGGCAGGAAGGAAATGCGCCGCTGAGTTCGGCGATTGTATGATAGAAGAATTCATCCCCGGCAGAGAAATAACCGTAAGCGTTCTTGGAAAAGAAGCCCTGCCCATATTAGAGATTCGCGCACGCGGAGGTTTTTACGATTATCAGGCCAAATATTTAGACGAGGGGACGGAATACCTATTCGATACGATAGGCGACGCAGCCCTTGCGGAAAAAATTCAGAAATCAGCAATTCAATGCTTTATGGCGCTTAGATGCCGGGGGGCGGCAAGAGTTGATTATATTTTAGGCGAAGACGGGACTCCATACGCTCTCGAAATCAATACGATCCCGGGGATGACGAAGCATTCGCTTTTGCCCAAGGCAGCGGAGAAGGCGGGGATATCGATGAGCCAGCTTTGCCTTAAAATGGTGGAAATGGCACTGGCGGAGAGCGGCGAGGTCCACAAGACGGGCATCCGGAGACAATAAAATTGGCGGCGAGAAGACGAAAACAAAAAATGGGTATATCGCTGGGACATGCGCCAGCCAAGCGGGCGAAATTACTTAGCAGCTTGAACTTATTCGGTGTGCTGAAGTTTTTGTTGTTTATATGTTCGCTGGCTGCTGTATTAGTGGGTTTTGCATTTTTAGACGGGTACGTAAAGGAGCAAACGCTTATCCGGCCGAACCGGCTAACGATTGAATTAGCCGGTGACACTCCGGGCTGGGTCAGTGAAAAACTGAGGAACAGGGTTTTTGCCGCGGCTACAGCCGAGATAGGAAACACACAGGTTGACCAGAATGCCACAGTATTGATTCAACGCAGCATTAAACGGCTTGTGCCGTGGCTGCAGGACGTGAGAGTTCAGGCCACTCACAACAGTATACTAATTGAGGGACACTGGCGAAAGCCGATTGCATTAGTCAAAGCCGGGAGGGACACGTTTTATATAGACGGTGAGCTTGTAGTTCTCGATTATATGCCGATAAGCGATTTACCGGTAGTGATAGTGGATGGACTGGGAGCAATCGAGCAGCGGCCGGGGCTGGGACAGAAATGGCACAGCGACGACCTTGCGGCGGCACTGGGGGTGCTTAGCCGGCTCGAACGGATGGACGCCGTGGTCAGCCCTGATAAACCGCTGATGCGGGAAATCGACAGAATCAACGTCAGTAATTTCAACGGCCGTAAGAACAAACGTCAGCCGCACATAGTGCTCTATACAAAAGGCAAAACTCAAATCATCTGGGGGGCGGAGATAGGCACGTGGCAACGGCACTTAGAAAGCCCCGACGACGACAAATTGGCCAAGCTCTATACGTACTATCAGCAGTACGGAACGCTTTCAGGCGTCAAATACATCAATCTTCGCGACCCCCAGCAGACGATTTATCTGCCGGTTGACAAATATTAAACCACAGATTTCACAGATTACACGGATTTAATAGCCGCAAAAAGGCACAAAGGTTTTCTATTTTAGATTTCAGATTTCGGATTTGTTTACTGCAGAGCACTCTTCTACGCTTCCTCCTTCGCTAAAGCTACGTAGGACAGAGTCGCTACGAAGGGCAGGCGACAGAGACCGCGGAGTTTACTCACTTATTATTGATAATGGATGACTGATAATTTGCGGAAGCGCCTCGGCACAGGCGAGCAAGCCGGGGCTAACCTTACGTTTTCGGCGGTGAGAAATTCTGTAGCGCTATCGACAAATCAACGTATCGGTAGGGAATTTGAAACTCATCACAGAGGGCCTTGAATTTTTTTACGGCAGCTTCGCTTAAATCGGCCTGGAATTCGGCGTCGCCTTTGCAACAGAAGATTCGACAGTCGGCAAAACGATAGCGGTGAATGGCGCATTTGCCGTCTTGCAGCCAGGGACATTGTCCCGTTGTCATTTGCCCGATATTTTGCTCACCGAGCTTATCGGCAAGATACAATATCTCAGGCGTTGTAACAAAGAGTCGATGGCCGAAGGATTCAAAGTCACAGCACCTGCCGCAAATATCACAGCGGCCGGCACGTGTAGAACCGGCCGAAAGCTGCTGAACAAGCCAGTCATAGACGGCACTAACCCGATGAACAATTTCTTTACTTTTTTTCATCCTGCCACCATCGCTTGCTGTTCTTTATAGCTTTTATCATTTCGGGACTGTAGAGTTTGCCGCGGTTGATACCGGGGCACTTGCGGGCGGCATCGTTCCAGGCATTGGGGCTGGCAAGATTTCCGGGCCAGAACGGCCAGCTACGGCACTGGCTCGGCCTGACCTGGTAAATCACACATCCCTTGTTCGGCCGAAGAAATATGCAGTTGCGGGTGTGCGGGTTTTCGATAATAGTCGTGCGCAGTCCAACGCGTTTGAGAAATTTACTTTTTAGTTCGCCGACGGGCATATTGAGGTGCCGTGCGATGAGCTGAGTCTCGTGCTTAGTGACCCATATGTACCCCTGGGCCGGGCCGGAGCAGCACCTGCCGCACTGCAAACACTCGAAGTGCAACCCAGCCGAGTACCATTTGTTTGGGCTTTTTGTCATAGCATCAGACCAGTCAAGACACGTGTTTTGCACTCTTGAAATTATACTCTATGCACCAGGTAACAGAAATGTTCAATTGCGGTAATCGAAGTTATGGAGGGTTAAAAACAAAGTCGAGGAATGACAACGTGGCACAAAAAGCCGACCTGGACTTATAGTTAACGGCGCCACTCCGGTTTTCGGACCATAAGAGGCGGCATAATGTTTGGGCGCAATCTGTGGCGTCTGGCACCGCCAAAGCTGCGGCGGCTCGGATACCAGTGGATTTTGAAAATCTGTGGTTTAAGCATCATTCTGGTTTTTTTAGCTGTTCCGAACATTTCTAATTCCTGACCTCAGACGGGCGGCTTTTTGCACCGCGATTTTATCGGCCAAAAAGGGTCTTCGCTTTAGAAGTGATTCCGACAGTTTAGAGGTTAAGCTCACATATCAGACAGCAGACTGCTCAGCATCAGCCGGTCTTATGAATCCAGATTGACAGGCAAACCTTTTTCGCGGAGAAACTCCTTCATCTGTTTTATCGAGAATTTGCCGAAGTGCGCTATTGAAGCAACGAGCACCGCGTCGGCGTGTCCATCGACAATCGCCTCATAGAGATGTTCGAGAGTGCCGGCCCCGCCCGATGCTATCACAGGTATTGTGACCGCATCAGCAATTGCCCGTGTCATAGGAATATCGTAGCCGGCCTGTGTGCCATCGGCATCCATACTTGTCGGCAGAATCGTCCCGGCTCCAAAGTCCTGCACCTTTTTGGCCCACTGGACAGCGTCTTTTCCAGTGCCCGCAGTGCCGCCCCGGACGACAACCTCGAATCCCGAAGGCAAGCTGGAGTTTTTTCGCGTATCAATCGCGATAATGATTTTTGAAGAGCCAAATTCGCGCACGGCCTCCCGGACAAACTTCGGTTTTTTGACGGCGGCGGTGTTAATGGAAACCTTCGAGGCACCAAGACTCAGCAACTCCTCGATATGCCTGCTGGTACCAATACCGCCGCCAACAGTAAGTGGAATTGCAATCCTGTCAACGGTCCGCTTAACCGCATCCAATAATGTCTTTCGATTCTCAAGCGTTGCCGTGATATCGAGAAATACCAGCTCATCGGCGCCGGCTTCGCTATACGCGGCGCCGTTTTCGGCGGGGTCGCCAACATCTTTGAGGTTTACGAAGTTGACGCCCTTGACCAGGCGACCGGCCTTGACGTCCAGACAGGGAATAATTCTTCTGTAATCCATAAGAACTCCTCAGTAACAGCAGAATTTCGGAAATCTTAAAACTCTATGAGCAACTCGAATATGATACATATATCCGAATTAGTCGCAAACGTTTCTCACCCTCAGCGGCAAGGCAGTTCTGCCATTTCTTAAAGTATCTGGTCCGCAGAGGTATTCATATTTTTCCAGTTGACCGGCTGAAGGTCAATTTCGAGCAGCTCAACGCGAGCGAAAAGCCAGTTGTCGCCTTCCCTGCGGAAATCGGCCTGCAGCTTGAAAACCATCTGCTTGCGGAACTCGTAAATAGGCCCCTGAGCATCGAAGACTACACGGACGGTGAAAACTACGACGGCATTCGGCGGCTCGATATTCAGTGAAACAATCCTGAGGACGTTTTTCTCAATGATTGGTTCCGAGAGCTGAGACCTGGAGTGGCTTAACAGGGCCTGTCTGGAGCCGTGGAAGGAATCCTGATAATCGCCTGAAATCAGCGGGTCGAGTGCATCGACATTTTCATCTTCGACGGCTTTGACTGCTTCTGCAAGGACTTGTTTGATTTTTTCGTTGTTGGTCTGAATAAAAAAGTCGAGGGCAAAGGCCGATGCTGCAATAAGGACCGGCAACAGCCATAAAAACCACCTGTGCTTCTGAGGCAACATATCGCGAACAATAACTAAAACCAGCAGAACGATAACCGCCACAGACAGCAGCAGCCAAGGCTGTTCAAATAAGTTTGTCATCATCTTCTCCGTAAAGACCTTTATTCAGCTTACATCTCTAACCGAAGCCCGGCAAGAGTTTTTCGGATTTGTTTGGTCTTTTTATAATCGGTCATATCCGGCGCCAGTGCGGTGACGCTTATGAAGCCCTCCATCAGGGCGACGGTATCGGTAGGGACATCCTCAAAGGGATGCGGGCCGCCGGCGAGCTGAAAGACGGTCTGCCCCGCCTCATTTGTTTTCGGAATGTAGTATTCGTCGAAGGCCTTGTTCGACTGCGGAACGACTTTGATACCCTTTGGCCTGCCCTGTGACAGAAGCGGGATGTTTATATTTATAACGAAACCCGGTTTTACGGGTATAAGCTTTTTGAGAATCGATACGCAATACTCCGCAGCCGAAACATAGTCCATCTGCTCTTCGGCGCCGACGCTCATCGCCACGGAAGGGATACCCAGCAGCACACCCTCCATAGCCGCGGCAACAGTGCCGGAGTAATACACGTTTATGCCGGCGTTTGCACCATTGTTGATGCCGGCCACAAGCAGGTCGATGGGCCTTTGGCACAACTGCATCACCGCCAGCTTAACGCAGTCAGCGGGCGAGCCCTCGACACTGTAGCCGGTGAAAAGCCCATTTACGTCCACGGTGTTGCATACGAGGGGGCTCTTGAAGGTTATACTGTGGCTTGTTCCAGAACGGCTGGCATCAGGGGCTACAACGGTAACATCGCCGATTTCGACAAGCCGTGTGTATATGGCCGCCAGCCCCGGTGCAAAAATCCCATCATCGTTTGTCAGAAGTATGTTCATTTTTTCCACATAGAAACGGAAGTCTTAGAATTAAGTAATGATTTTCCAAACAACAAATGGTAAATTGAAAATAGAAAATTGTAAATAGTAACCTGAGGAGATTTATTATGAAGAGATACCAGCCGGGGGGGGATTGCCTGATAATGACAAGAGACCGGGTGCGGGCTTTCGATGCCTGGGCAATAAATGAGCTTGATGTGCCGGGCGTGGTGCTTATGGAAAACGCAGGGCGAAGCTGCGCGGAGCTGATTGTCGAGAAACTATCCGGAATCGACAAACCGCGGGTATGTATTTTCTGCGGAACAGGCAACAACGGCGGCGATGGGTTTGTCATAGCACGCCACCTGCTTAATCGCGGCTTCGCCGTCGTCACCGTTATCTGCGGCGAGCCGAGCAGGATACGGGCAGAAGCAAGAATCAATCTCGCTATACTCGAAGGTATAGGTCAACATATCGAAGTTTTGGACCCAGACACTACGGACGATGTCGAAGACCGTGTTGCGGCACTGGCCAAAGGCACCGATATGATTGTCGACGCTATTTTCGGTACCGGGCTGACGGGAGAATTGCGAGACGAATACAAACTCCTGACAGCAGGCATAAACGGGCTTGGTTGTCCCATCCTTGCGGTTGACATACCATCAGGACTCGATTGCGATACCGGCCAGCCACATGATATAGCAGTAAAAGCTAACTGTACGGTGACCTTTGTCGCCGTCAAGAAGGGATTTACCCACGAGGATGCACAGCGTTACACAGGCGAGGTATACGTCGCCTCGATAGGCGTCGAGCCAAAGTATAAGCCCAGGGACTAAAAGGCCCCTGGTTTGCCTGCCTGGGTCTTATAGCCGATGAAATAAAGGAACCTGTCGGCGTTTAGTATCGGAATCGACAGTGCCTGCGCCTGGCTTTCCACCAGCTTGTAGTTTGCGAGATGCTCGACGGCCTGCTCATATCTTTCCATGGCGTTCGGATAGATTTCCGTCTCTTCAAGGGTGGGCTTAGGCGGGACATCCGGCGGTGTTCCGAGAACGACAAAATCCATGTTAACCGAGACCGACTTGGCAACCCTGCCGCCCCACTTGCTGACCAGACCCTGTAACTTTTCGATGGCGTCAGGGTCGTTAGTGCCGTCGCCATTGAGGTCGAAATCGCCTATGATTACAAAGGTGTTCGTCTCTTCGGAGTCCCAGATGAGGTTTGCTACTACGTCGTCGACCACAATCGGATTTTTGGGCTCAGAGCGGATAATCCTCGCCGCAGAGATATTTTCGCGGACATCAAATACTTCAATTTCGGCCTTTCCTTTGCCGTCTCTTGGGATGGGTTGATTCTTGTCGTAGACCGAGAACGTCAGGCCCCTGTAAACACGGTCCTCACTGCCGAGATTAATGTGAACTATCCGGGTCTGGTCGTCAACGAGGATTATCTTGCCGTCGGGTTCAAAGGCCTTGACCATCGCATCGGGCGGCGGTTGAATCGGCCATACCTTCTCCGTCAGAATGCGCTGAATGCGCTCTTCGGCCGTACGCAACTCCGCCTGAGTTCTCAGCAACTGCTTGTTGGTTTCGTCGTGATTTGTCCTTTCCTGTTCGAGCTTGCTATAAAGGTCCTTGACCTGGTCTTCGGTTTTTTTCTCCAATAGGGCTCTCAACTCGTCATAGTCGCTTTGAACCTTCTCTAACTGCTGCTGATATTTATCTTTTTCATCCAGCAGGATTTTCTCTTTGTCCAAACTGGCCTTCATTGCGTCGTCAAATCTGTTTTGGAGCGTCCCAAGTTGTTCCTTTGTGGCCGTGGCGGTATTCTTCGAATTCTGCAGCGAGGTGCTAAGCTTGTCCGTCATCGCAAGCAAGGCGATATTGGGGTCGTCAGCAGCTTTTAATTCCGGATGTTGCTTTGCAGCACCGGCTACTGCTTGCCTGACCTTTGTGACGGTCTCATTAACCTTCACTTCCGCGCTCGTATCAGCCGGCAATCCCGGCACAATCAATTTGATTGCCCTGTCGAGATAATCAATCATAGTTGCGATACGGCTTTTACCGGGCCGTTCACTTCCGACAAGCGCCCCGATTCTCTGCACTTCGGAGGGAGTTGCAAATCTGCCAAGATTCGTTTGAGCTGTATCAGCAAGGTTCCGCTGCTCCTCGAACTTGAGGTAAAAAATGACGGCTGCACTGGTCGCTACGATGAATAGCGCCACGAATGCAATCAGGGCATAAAGGGTACTGTCGGTTGCACGTTTCTTGCCGATGGCCATTGGACATCTCCGTAAACAGTAAAAACAATGGTTTTCACGGTCTATAACCGATATATTATCGTCTGAAGATTGCCTAAGGTCAACTAAAAAACCACTTTAGGGCTAATATAGGCAAACTCGCCGAAGTATGTATCGGACCATCTTTCAGCAATTAGTTTACTCTTTATTGATGGATGACAGTTTTGGCAACAGAGCGATTACAAAAGATACTATCTGCCGCGGGTGTCGCATCACGGCGAAAATGTGAGGAGCTTATCTTAGAAGGGCTGGTCAGCGTCAACGGCAAGGTCGTTGAAAAGTTGCCGGCCTTTGCGGATGCTGATAAAGACCTAATCACAGTAGCAGGCAGGCGAATCCGCCGGGAACCAGCGGTTTACCTGCTTCTCAACAAGCCGAAAGGAGTCATCTGCACCAATTTTGACCCACAGCACAGAACGCGGGCGGTGGACCTTGTGCCGGCCCGGCAGCGAATCTTCTGTGTCGGCCGGCTGGATATCAACACGACGGGTCTGATTATCCTGACCAATGACACCGCACTTGCCAACCGTCTGACGCATCCCAAGTACGGCCTCTCGAAGACCTACATTGCCGAGGTCAAAGGGCGAATCGAAGCAGACCAGGTTGAAGACCTGAAAAAAGGTATTTGGCTGGCGGAAGGCAAGACCTCCAGGGCTTCCGTCAAGATACTCAAGCGAGGACCAAAGCGTTCGCTGATTCAGATTACGATTACCGAAGGGCTCAACCGTCAGGTCCGCAGGATGTTAGCAAGAGTCGGACTGCCCGTAAAATCCCTCAAACGCACCCAAATCGGCAGGATTAGCTGCCGAGGCATCGGCATCGGTAAATTCAGGCCTCTCACCCACATCGAGATATCTTACCTCATAAAGTTAAGAAACCAGCCCGTTCATTGAACCGATGACTCCCTAAGAGCATATGAATACAGGTTGTAACTGAAGGATAAACACCGCGATATTAACCGTGTGTTCCCAATACGATGGCCAAAGCCCTTAGCCAGAACTTCTTTCAAGCTGGCTATATAAGGCCATAAATGCTTGATGTAGAGCGTTTTCGGCAGAATTGGCTTGAATTAGACAGGCCAAATCGGTATAATATACGTGATGATAAGGGGCAATGCGTCTTTTGCCTTTTGGCCAACGCGATGAATGTGTATTACAACGCGCCAGTCGAGTAACGGAGGCATACACGCAGATAAAATCTTTTATGCTATTATAGAAATGGGCCGGATTGAACAAATCCGGCAAAGTGCAATAAAGAAATACTTTTCGGGGAACAAGTAATATGGCCGGTATGTTTTATTCATTAAAAGAAGCAGCGGAAAAACTCAGCAAGAGCGAAGATGAGATACGGCAGCTTGTAAAAAGCGGCCAGCTTCGAGAGTTCCGCGACGGGCCGAACCTTTTATTCAAAGTCAACGAGGTAGAGGCATTAATGAGTGATACTGGCGTTATGGCGGCAAAGACCGACGAAGAAGAGCCGGCCGAACCCGAGCTACAGACAGCAGAAGCTGACACTGGAGCTATGGCAATCGAGGCAGAGGGCGAAGAGCCCGCCACAATACAGCCGGAATTGGCTGATATGATGGACCAGGACGATACAGGTCCCCTGGCTACGGATAAGGAAGCCGAAAAGGTTCCTGTCGCACAGCCGGAGTTGGCAGAGGATGAGATTTTGCTGGCGCCCGAAACAACCGACAAGCCCGGTGAGGAGATTGAATTATCCGAAGCAGATACAGCTATAGTCGAGGAAGGAATCAAGGTTCTGGGAGAAACGGACTCCGTCTCGGCAATCGGCGAAACCAGCGGCGAGACCTTCAAAGGCCTCGAAGAGACATCCGTTGCACCATCAAAAGAGGCGTCGCTGGAGGAAATCGAGCAGGATGTGAGCTTAGATACGTTCGGCAGCGGCTCAGGCCTTCTGGACCTGTCACTTCAGGCCGACGATACGTCACTGGGCGGGATACTGGATGAGATTTACACCCCCGGCGGAGAAGGCAAGCCAGCCGCCGCCGCGGAGCCGGCGGAAGGCACAGGGATGGAAGTGGCCGCTGAGGCAGACCAGATGTTATCAGAGGCACAGTTCCCGGAACCCCAGGTTACAGCCCCACAGCTTGCAGCGGCTCAGTCAATGGTTGAACCCGAACCGGATGTGTTGAGCAACGCGCTGGGAATTATGCTTTTCATACCCTTACTTGCTATTGTTTACACCACAGTAATTGCAGTTGCGGGCTTCAGCAACGTGATGCCGGAAATCCTTCGGGGCGTTCAGGGCTTCATCTGGTACGTCGCCATCGGCCTTGGTGTAGCGTCTGCTGTGATTGCAGGTGCAGGAGCAATGATGGGACGAGAGAAAACAGCGAAAGTCCCCAAGCCGAAGAAGGCCAAAGCACCAAAGGTGAAGAAGGCGAAAAAAGGTAAAAAAGCCGAATCACCGGAAGCAAAAGGCAAAACCCAGTAAAGAACCACAGGCAAAACCTTAGTGCTGGTCATATCTTTTATCATCAGTCGGTTTTATTTTGCGCAATTCGTTCGCTCGTCTCACATACAATTCTTAAAAAAGCCGCCTTAGCCCGATAAGGGAGCCAAGACTCTCCTGCACGCTGCCAAAAGCACAAAAGCCAATACATCTTAGCGGCTTTGCCAGCGAGCTTGCCCGTGCCAAACACCAAAACAATATTTTGTAACTTTGCCCTTGACGGATATTACCAAATCGGTTTTATTTACCGCGTTACAACGGCAACAGGCCGTCCTGAATGAAGGAATGTTTTTATTCGGATGATTGAGCCGCCACGGCGGATAAAAAAGGGAATTTATCAATCTGACACGCTTGAAAGGATGATAAAATGCGACTCACCACAGTCCTGGCAATTGGTATTGTATGTGCTTTTTTAGTAAACACCACCGGCTGCGCATCCAAGCAGGCTTACGATGACCTCAAGCTACAGAACGCGGCACAAGAAAGACGCCTAAGGGAACTCGAAAGCCAGCTACAGGCGTCAACTCTCGAACTCGACCAGTTGAAAAGAGAGCTAAATTCAGCTGGAGGCCGAAGCAGTATCGAGATGAGCGCGCTGCAGGAGAATATTGCCGCTCTCGAAGAGGAACTGGCCAAGAAAAAATCGCTGATTGAAGCAATGCAAAAGCAGTTGCTCGGGGCCACGCAACTGCCCGCTGAGCTTAGCTCGATGCTCGAAGACTGGGCCAGGGGCAGCGACCTTGTCACCTTTGACGCCGAAAGGGGCATAGTCAAATTCAAGAGCGATTTGCTCTTCGAAAAGGGAAGCGACGAGGTGGTGCCTGCGGCAGCTGAGGCGGTCAAGGCACTGTGCATAATTCTAAATACCGACCAAGCCAAAGAATTTGACGTTATAATCGCAGGCCATACTGATGACGTGCCAATTTTGAAACCTGATACCCGCGCCAAGCACCCCAATAACTGGTATCTCTCAGCACACAGGTCCATATCGGTGCTCGACGTTATGACCACCAACGGCATCGTGCCCGAGCGTGTGAGCGTCCGCGGCTTCGGCGAGTTCAGGCCGATAGTCCCGAACGAGCCGGGCAAAAAAGGCAATCCGCAAAACAGACGTGTAGAGATTTATATCGTCCCAAAGGGCCTATGAGCAACTCATAGTGTTTACTTCGTCAACCACACGGCCCCATTAGGCCGAACGGACGTTGATAATCATTAAGCCGGATGGGATACAGCGATACCACGCCGACGAAATCATCACGCGGTTTGAAAAAAACTGAAATTAGTCAGGGCGAAATCCCTGCGAGCCGATAATGAGCTTGCCAGCGGCATACAGGCAACGAAA
>Ga0315549_1003572_pt1 | contig 13761 bp, 26 predicted proteins | sample SalMarSW160200MG_FD_203101 | JGI IMG/M metagenome (GOLD analysis project Ga0315549, IMG submission 203101) | Salt marsh sediment microbial communities from the Plum Island Ecosystem LTER, Massachusetts, United States - Salt Marsh Sediment SW1601-200 ... | reverse complement strand
ATGGTTTGAGTGGCTTACTGCGTGGATTACGGCAAACGTCGTCTCGCCGGTCGACGCCTGGTGGACCGACTTCCTGGCAAAGATTATGGACTTCCCGAGCTGGGTATCCGGGCTATTCGACGCCGCCTGGGACTGGCTTCACCAGGACGTCCCCGGACACTCGCCGAAATGGCAGTGGATATGGGAGGACGTCGGGGGCTGGTGGCAGTACTGGTTCGGCTGGTACGCCGGTGAAGTCGCTAAAAATCCCCCCAGGGCTGCTATGCGTGTATTCTCCGAGGGGCTTGGCTTCGTCGGGGATATGTTCGGCGAGATACTATCCGTATTTTGGGAGGCTGTAAACGGCTACGTCAAGGCCATGGGTCCTACTAACCCCGATATAGCCGAGAGTAACGCCAGCGCCCTGGGGAGCCTGGGCATGACAGCTATCACCGGCCTGGCCGGTATGACTCTGGCAAGCTCCTGGATGAAGCCCCTGGGGGGTGCCGGCATGGGCCAGATTGCCGCCATGATATACGACATGACAAACTATAAGGTGATTACCGGCGCCTCCATTACCGCCCTGACTATGGCCGCTATCAAGACCCCCATGACTTACCACTTCAACGAAATGTTCCGCCCTAATATTGTTGACTCCCGCACCTTTACGGAGCTGATGGCACGTAAAGCCTGGGTAGACCCGGAGCCTCTCCGTAACCCGGAGCTCACCGCCGCGGTCCAGCAGCTGACCGGCGGCAACGGATACGCCTACGAGGCAAAGTGGCTGGGGTACATGGGCTACCCCGAGATGTACCACGGTCTGTTTAAGGAGATGGCAAATACCCCGCTGCGGTACTTCCCCCTGGCCGGCATAGCCCGGACCGGCTTCTTTGAGACGGAGTGGTTTACCGAGGCGTTACACCGTTCCGGATACTCCAAGACAGCCGTCGACGCCCTGATGGTCATGTACGAGAAAATGAGGGACGAAGCCCTGCAGGGCTCCATGTCCGGCGCCGCGGTGACCAGGTTTAAGGAGGGGTTTACCACCGAGGAGCAGTTCAGCGGCGAAATGACCCTCCTCGGTTACTCCCCCCAGCAGTTCGACAAATACCTGGCGGCCGCCAGGATAGACTATTCCACCGACTATCTCCGGGACCTGATAAGTGCTTACCGCGACGCGGTCCGTAAAGGCAATATAACCCTAGACGATTACCGGACCAAGCTGCTCGGCCTGGGGATAGTTCCGGAGAGAGTCGAGACTTACGTCTATAAAGAGAGAGCCAGGCTAAAGCCAAAAGAGGACCTGTCACCGTTATCACCAGCGCAGCCGGTATTCGAGACGGACGCCGGCAAGATTGAGGCGGACACTATCCGCCGGAGTCGGCGTAAGAACCTCCTCAGCCGTGACCAGGAGATTGCTCAACTGGTCGAGCTGGGCATGGAGCCAGAGCTGGCAACAGCTGTTGCCAATAATGACGACGTCCGATTAGCTGAGAAGGGGGGCGACTGATGCCTGACCAGAAGCCCGGACAGTGTCCGTTCCTTAAACAACCATGTATCCGGGAGCGCTGCGCCCTGTGGGGTACCGCCTCCATGAGCGCCCCGGGACCCCTGGTGGGGCAGCGGAAGCCGCAGCAAATCCAGGGGTGTGTTTTTAATATCCTCGCTGTGCTCATGGCGTCCCCCAGCCGTGTTATTGTGCTAAATCCGCCGGGAGTTCACCCACCGCTGGGATAGCACGCCCTGAGAGCCAATTCTAGCTTGTTTTCAGCTCCGGGTAATGGTATTATACCTTTGGAGTCCGTCTGTAGCTACATGACGTCGAGCTTCGGCTTTCCGGGGTTGTAGCGGCAGGGGCTCCTTTTTCTTTACACATAACAACTATTGTGCGACGTTCCTATAGCTATTATTCTGTAGACACTTGACAGGGTAATGTCTACATGGTATACTGTGTTGACATTATGAGCTGGAAAGAAGTCGAGTTAGAGCACGCTATTCAAGAGCTCCTCGCCCTGGGGTATGTGGAGAGAGAGCCGGGAGGGCCGAGTGTAAGGATAACGCCTCTAGGGTTAATGAAGGGCAAGAAGCTATTTAACCGCTTCATAATGTCCGACAGGCTGCTACTCACGCTGACAGGCATCGACTTAGCAAACTACCTAAGGGAAAAAGACTAACAGGAGGTAAACCATGGTAACAACGTCTAGACACCCTCAGATACGCGTCTCAGCGCTTACCAAGGAGGAGCTGCGCCGGCTGGGGGAGAAGGGGGAGAGCTTCGACGACATTATCCGCCGGCTGATTGTTGTCTACTCCAAGGTATCCGACGTCATGGCCGAGGAGAGGCTCCGGCCAGCCCCGGGGGAGGGTGGGACATGAAGTGCCCCCTGATGGTAACCTACCGGCTCACCTCCTCCCGCGGTGAGGAGTTTGTCGTCGGTAACTGCATCCGCCGAGAATGTGCCGCCTGGGACCCGGAGCTAAAGTACTGCCGGCTGTTCGGGGAGTCCCCCAGCATCAAGCCGACGGACCCGCTAATGACTGCCGCCTTCTTGAAAACAATCCTCGACCTGGTCAACAAGGGGGAGACGGACGAGGCAATCCGGATGCTGACGCGCCAGGTCCGCCAGCTCGCGTTAAGCGCCAGGAGATAACGTCGGGCTAGTATTCTTATGTAAGGTAGAGAGCATGTACAGAATTTTAGACGCTACAGCTGGGCTCCGTAACATATGGTATGACCGCCACTACCCGGGAGCCGTCTATGTAGACCTCCGCTCCGAAGTAAAGCCTGACATTGTGTGTGACTGCCGGCAGCTGCCATTCCCCCGCGGTACGTTTGACCTAGTAGTGTTTGACCCTCCCCACCTCAACCTCGGGGCTACGTCTCACATGACAGCCCGGTACGGCCATTTTAGCGGGAGTACGATTAAGTGGATTGTCCTCGGAGCCTTTCATGAGTTCGCCCGGGTGCTGAAAAAGGACGGCCTGGTTCTATTTAAGTGGTCTACCCATAGTACCAAGCTGGAGACTATACTCGGGTTTATCGCCGGCGAGTTCACTCCGTTAATTGGCCACCTGGTAAGCAAAAATGCTCACCGGCCGTCATTAACCTACTGGGTAGTCTTAGCGAGGACTTAACATAAGTTCCGATATACGACGGAGGAGGTAACGAACATGGAAATCGACGAGTTAAAGTACCTTAAGGCGTACGCCCACCGGGTCAACGACTCAGGCGGTGACCTCTCGACTTTGACCCTAACGGAACGTCAACACCTCGAGAAGCTACTCCGAAAGCATGAGCTGGAGGGGGAGCTGGAGGAGATAGCGGCAAAGCTGGGGGAGCTGGGGCCATTTCCGTAGGAGGTAACCGATGAGAGAGGGAATGGCAAACGGACTCATGCTGGGGCTGGCTATAGCGTTCTTATGGCATTTTGCCATGATAGTCAGGTACGGCCAGGTCCTGATACAGGAGCCGAGCCCGGTCGTCCTATGGCTCGAAGTCGTGCTCCTGCTCGGAGTCGCCGCCTTCGGGATATATAACGTTATCCGGGTGGGGAGGAGAGGGAATGGACGTTAGATTTATACAGCCGTTCCGCCGGTGGCTACTGTTCCTCCGCCATATTGTCCCCAGGCCATTCCAGGATAAGTACCTGGACTGGTTATACCCCGACGATTGCGTTATCACTTTTAAGGGGGACGAATGATAACCGGCGAGTATGAGAAGCTACAGGAGATAGCCAAGTACAACGTCTGCTCAGAGCACAAGGCAAATCTCGAGGTCGCCTGGGTTGACAAGCACTGGGTCCTGCGGTGCGGCGCGGACGGCGGACACTACCCGGCTTCAGTTACCCGTAACCCCTCATTAGTACAGATGTTCAAGGAGGGGGAGGAGCTCCCCGGACCGATAGCGGATAACGTTCGCAAGAGACTAACCAAGGAGGCCAAAATGGTAAACGAGAATAAAGAGGGAACGAGCCTGGCGTTGCTTCCTAAAGTCGACCTGGGCTCCGGCGTGCAGCTGACGGAAAAGGTAATTACCCAGCTGGTCAACTACGCCAAGAAGTACGACCTAGACCCGGAACTCGGTCACGTCGTTTTTATGTACGGCAAGCCGTACGTGACTCTGGACGGCTACCTGTACCACGCCCGGAGGTCGGGTGCCGCCTACTCTCTCGAGAGCCGGCCGATGTCAGGAGACGAGCATGACGCCTACAACCTGGGGAGTACCGACTACGGCTGGCTGGCGACGGTGACCCTCATTATCACCCAGGAGGTCTACACCGGACTGGGGATAGTCACCTATAAAGAGATAAAGGAACCGTCTAAGAATGACCCGCAGCTGCCGGCACACCCGGTCGTCGCCAACAATCCTCAGCTGCTATGTCAAAAGCGGGCGGAGTGGCAAGCCCTGCGCCGGGCTTTCCCTCTCGAGGGTGAGTAAATGTCAGGAGCCAAGCGTAGAGGAGACAGGACCTGTCCCAAGTGCCAGGACGTCGCTATCGTCGACACCTGGACCCCCCCTAAGGGTATGGACCCGAAGATGAGGAAGTTCCTCTGCACCAACTGCGGACATGAGTTTTACCAGGTCATTTATAACCCGAAGCTGCTGCAGTACTACGACCGGCAGCTGTCGAGGAGGTAATATGTCACCAACTATTAACATTTTTGGGGGAGTTGTTCACATTCTATTAACAAAGCCCGAGCCTGGGGAGGAGCCCGAGGTCGAGGTTACACCCTCAGATATTCTGCAGCGCGTAGCCGCAGAAGCCGGTATCACGTCAGAGCTGATACTGGGTGACTTCCGGGGTGTTGAGGCCGTCAGAGCTCGAGACAGGGTAATATGGTTGCTACGCATGGACCTGGGGATGGGACCGTCCGAGATTGGACGTTTCCTGAACCGTGACCACTCAACGATACTACACTCGATAAAAAAGACCCGGGAAGCCATGCTCCACCCGGTACCATGACTAAGTTATTCACACCCCTTATTATTACTGGTAATATATCTATATTTTAATAATAAAGAGGGGTGGGGCTGAGAGGGGGGGTTGTTAAGGGGGGGAGAGTAAGACCGGTATTTCAAAGGAGGTTGACATGAACAGAAAAGTTTTCGAGGTGGTGGTCCGGCTGAATACCCGGGTAGTCGGTACCGATACGGAGGACGTGAAGGCAAGGACCCGGGAGCATATCCGGCAACACCCCGAGGTACTGAGTATCCACGTCGGTCATGGTGAGGATTGCGAGTTACTCGAGGACTGGGAGGTGGCGAAGTGAAGCTACGGAGAGTGCCGCCTGACTCTATCGTCATTCCCGAGGTCCGGGTTACTGCCAAGTTCGACCCCGAAATGTGGGAGCAGTTCCAACACTCCATGAAGGAGGTCGGGGCAATCGCCCCGATAATCTGTATTGAAGTCGACGACAAGCTCCACCTGGTCGACGGGCTCCACCGCCTCGTAGAGGCTAAAAACAACGGTGAGAAGTCGGTCAACGTCGCTGTGATACCCGGGGACGAGGTGGACGTCCTGACTCGTAACATCTTCCTGGACCACCTGAGGGGGACTCCCCCGGTGACAGACATGATAACAGTTATCAAGGAGCTGACCGACAACTACCACCTCGACAGCGAGGCGATAGCAGCCAAGACAGGCATGACCAGGGACTACGTGGAGAAGCTCCAGAGGCTCTCCCAGCTGACGCCGGCAATCCTGGCAGCGCTCGACGAGGGTAAAATCGGCGTGGGGCAGGCTGCCGAGCTGTGCCGGTTATCCGACCCGGTGAAGCAGGAGGCCGTGTTCTACCAGGTAGTGCTCTATGGCTGGAAAACTAAGGAGCTGCACGACTACGTGTCCAGCGTCCTGGACGTGATACAGGAGGTGCCGGAGGGGAAGCCCGAGGAGGTGCCGAGAGAGCCGGTAAAGATAAAGTGCTTTTACTGCGAGGAGATGTTCGACGTGACCGAGATTGCTAACCCCAACACCTGCCGAATGTGCTCGCTGTCATTCTTAACGTCGATAAGGCAAGCCCGGGCTGAGCTGGCGGCGGAGGCGGAGGCAAATAAAGAGTCACGTGGGGGGTAGAAATTTTGTAGACCGACCAACCGACCGACAAACAGATATTCAAGCCCTGGGCATAGGGTTTACCAAAACTTTTGTCCATTTTAACCCTCCCCAGGGCGAGGTCATTTTCTAGGTGTTACCTGCACCGAAAAAGAGGTTGTGAAGCCAGCCCCGACCTTTGTGATGGTGAAGTCGTAATTAAGATACTCTTTCCCGGGGAGGTAGGGCTCCAGTGAGGCAAAGAGCTTTTCGGAAATCACCGAGAGCTGGGACGGTGTTTTAAGTCCGTTGACTTCGTCGACGTCGAATACGCACACGTTGCGGAACGTGGGGCGGCCGGTTTTGGGGTCGGATATCTCTCTCCTCTCGAGGTGGTGGTCGGAGAAGTGGACCCTCTCCGGCTTCCCTGGCTCTAATATAACGTAGTTCTGCAGCGGCATGGTTGACCTCCTTTATATGTAGCCCCTACTCCAGGTCGTACAGTTTTCGGAGCTTGAGCTTCTCCTCTCGCTTTGCGCGGTACTCCGGCGTCCAGTACTCATGCTGGGCTTTGACAACCTCGTCAATCCACGGGGGGCAAAACACGCGGACCCTCACGCCGGCGTTCTTTGCCATAATTTCGAGGTTGTCGTTGGTCCATGCTACCACCAGCTCCATAATAGTTTGGAGGTGCCGGTACTGCCGCAACTCAGGGGTAAAAGGGACCAGAGATTGATACATTGGGAGCTTGGCGAGCCCGTCGACTATTCGCCATACCTTGGCCTCAATCAGGATTAGAGCCCCCGGCAAAGCCACCACGGCGTCTATCTCGGGACGGAACGGACGACTCATGCCGAGAGCTCGTTTATAACCCACCTCGGCCATGAGTTCCTCGGGGACTTTCCCCAGGGGTACTTTGCTAATAACAGTGTACTTGGAATATGTCTCTTTCAGGTACTCGGCCAGCATCCTGGTCTCGACCTGTCTACTCTTACGAGAGCCCACGGCTTTCTCCTTAAAAGGAACTATTGACATGGTAACCCCGTTGTGCATATACTGTCAATAGGCAAGGGTTTACGTTAGAAAACAGCTGCCTACTTTAACTCAATAGTGAGGGTGGGCAGCTGTTTTCATTCCAGCCGCCCCCCGGGTAAAAGGAGGATTATCCCGATATGAAAGTCAAGACTTTAGCAGAAGTGACCGACAAGTGGGCGGACGTAACCCCGGGCCGGTCGGCTTATTATGAGAAGGGCGCTAAGGCGGCTGGGAGCGACTGGGAGAAGGGCGCCACTGAGGCCAAATCGTCCTATAAGGCGGCTGTATCCGCCGGCAATATCGACGCCATGTACGCCGGCGGCATCAAGAGAGCCGGCGCCGCCAAATATGAGAGGAAAGTCACCGAGGTCGGCGCAGCCAGATACGGCCCGGGTGTGACTGCGGCCAAGGGGGATTACTCTGACGGTGTAGCCCCCATGCTCGACGAGCTGGCGAAGATTACCCTTCCGGCCAGGGCTCCCAGGGGGTCCGCGGCTAACCTGCAGCGCGTGGGTGTGATTGCGACCGCCCTCAACAAGCGGAGGTTATCACTCCGGGCAGCCGGTGCATAAAGGTCGAGACTAGAGTAAATTAAGAGGTCTGAAACAAAATGAAACATAGAACATCTACCCTGTATTCCAGGGCGGACCAGACGGCGGGGTTGGGAACCAAGGTCATTGACGTAAAAATCCCGGACGTTATCTCTCGTATATGGGTCCGGTTCGGGGTTATCGTCCCTGCCACCCCCACCCCCACGGATACGCCGGCAGCCAATGTTCCCAAGATTGAGGTCGTTGACGGGAGTGACGTCCTGTACTCCCTGACCGGGGAGCTCTCCCAGGCCGTCGACTTCTACGATAACGGCAAGGAACGCCACAACAATGGCTCATACGTCCCTGCATGGGAGCTCATCGGCAACTTCTACCTGAACTTCGGCCGGTTCCTGTGGGACGAGGAGCTGGCGCTGGACCCCACGAAGTTCAATAACCTCCAGATAAAGGTGTCCTACGACGAGGATAAAGCCGTGGCTGACGTAGACACTAACTACCTGTCGGTTTACCTCGACGTGTTCGACGAGGAACGGCCCACGCCGTCAGGCTTCCTGATGAATAAAGAGTTGAAGGCGTATACCCCCGGGACGTCGTCCTGGGAGTATATCGACCTGCCGAGTGACTTCCCCTACCGGAAGCTCTTTATCCAGGGGAGGGTCGCCGATAAGTGGCTGGGGGCTCTCTTTGAGGAGTTCAAGCTCACCGAGGACAACGACCGGCGTATCCCGCTGCACATGGAAAACGAGGAGTTCGAGCAGTACCTGAAGGACCAGTTCCCCCGTTACCGTGAGCATATTGTCGCTGACGTAGACAATACCACCGGCCTGGCCATATTCCATACCCCGACCCAGGGGCTGGTCTTTGCCGGCAGCGTCTACGCCGCCTCAGCGGTGCTGAACGCCGTCCCCTTCGGCTATGACAATGACATCAAGTCGGGGGACAACATCGGCTACCAGTCATTCTCGGTCGTTGGGGACGTCCCTCATGGAGTTGTCTGTATTCCCCTGGGGGACCAGACGGACATAAACGACTGGTACGGGACGGACTGGCAGTCTCTGCAGCTCCAGGTGAAGTCTGGGGCAAGCGCCACCGGCACCTACAGAGTCGCCACCCAGCAGATGAGGAGCTATTAACAGCCATGGACCCCTCTCCCAGCATAAATTATAGCTGGAGGCGGATAACTGAGGACGCGCAGCTCTCCACCGGGGCGTGCGAGCTCTGCTATATAGCCGTGGAACCATCCGCGGCGGCTTCTGACGTAATAGTCTACGATGGGGAGAATAATAAAGGCGATGAGATTATGACCCTCGTCGCCTCTACAAAGACCTTGGTCGAATTCCGGCCGATGGTCCCTATCTATTGCCGCCGTGGGCTCTACGTCGATAAAGGGTCCAACGTAACAGCAATATTTATCCAGTGGCGGGAGCTGGGACGATAAGGAGAGGGGCGCCCGAGCCCCTCTCCTTAAGCTCCGGGTAGACGGAGTTAGCTATGTTCTACGACTTTGCTGTGTTGGTGCCGGCGGAGACGGCTAAGGTTGAGCTCCTCAGGTATACTCTGAAGCTGACCTATGGCATTATCTCCCATGTCTACGTCGAGTTCCCCGCCGGTTGCCGGGGGGAGGTTTACTGCGCTCTGGACTGGCAGGGCCACCAGCTCTACCCGACTAACCCCGACGGGGCTTTTAACGCCGAGGACTATACCATACCCATTGTGGACCGCTTCCCGATGCTGTTCGAGCCATTCTGTCTCTACGCCCGTGTATGGGCTCCTGATACTAAATACGACCATGTAGTTACCGTCCGCGTTGAGGTCCTGGACCCGGACGTTATATGGGGGGAGGCAAAGCTCCCCGATAGTGTTCAGAAGGTTATCGAGTTCCTGGGAGGCGGCACCACGCCGCCGGCGCCGGAGACGCCGGAGATACCGGAGGCGCCACCGCCATCTGAGGAGGAGCCGCCGGAGCCGCCGGAGGGACCGGAGCCGCCGGAGGGACCGGAGCCGCCGGAGGGACCGGAGCCGCCGGAGGGACCGGAGCCGCCGGAGGGACCGGAGCCGCCCCCGGTTTGTGTTATAGGCGAGACTAAATGCGAGGGCTTTGACCTGTGGGAGTGCTCTAGAATAAATGGCGAGCCTCAGTGGGTACTAATCCAGAGTAACGCCGAAGTCTGCGGCTATATACCGCCACCGCCTCCACCCGAGAGGGGTACCATCGAGGAGGCCCAGCTCGAGATAGACCAGAAGGAGGGATTATCAGCGTTCCACCAGGGAATGATTGCAGACTTTCTCGGAGCTTTAACGCAAGTGCAGCGGGAGAAGCTCAGGGCATGGACCGGCTGGGGATATATGCCAGAGGAAATGCCCGCAGCTATGCTGGCGGCGTGGAAATCGAGCTACCCTGTCCTCGTCCCGTATTTTAGCTATTGCCATTACTACCCCCACTATACCAAAACGCCGTGGGAGTACTATATCAGGTTTAGCGACTATCAAATTGCGTTAGAGGAGGAGGGGGAGAGTGTCTAAGGACTTACCGGACTATACCCGCCAGGTGACTATCAAGTACACCGGGGGCTTTATCGGTCTGGAGGAGCTCGCTGCCAGGCTCAGGTCCCCTGTCCCATGGGACCTCCGGGGTAATATTATCCTTGCCGAGGACTTCGAGACAGAGGAGACGGAGTGGACACTAACCACCGTTGGCGTTGGCTCGGCAGCAGTCCGGCAGTCGAGGCATAAATTCTCCGGGGATTGGGCAGTAAAGCTGGTTGCCGGCGACGAGGAGGACGCCTTCGCTGCTGCTACCCGACAAATTTACCACCCCGGGGCAGGGAAGCTGGCCATATTCGGCCGTATAGCCTGGGATGAGGACCTGCAGCGGTGGCTTTTCGGGCTAATGTCGGAGCTGGACGGGATTGCGCGCTATGCCTGGGTCAGGTATACTCTACCAACGACTACCCTCGAAGTTTATACCGGGGCCGGGGGATGGGGTCTGTTATCAGACAGCCTGGAGATAGACACCAAGGGGTATGTATTCCATCCCATACTTATCACACTCGACTTAACCACCGGCAGCTACGAGAAGCTGGTACTCGATGATGAGGAGTACGATTTAAGCACCTATGCCTTGGGAAGTGCCATGTTTTCCCCAGGCCCCTATCTGGAGGCGGGTTTATATGCTTACGCTGTAGAGGATACGGGATGCACTATCTATGGTGACGACATCGTTATCGCTAAAAATCTACCATAGGAGGTAAAAGACCATGCCGGAGGTACTGTTAAAGGGCTGGGACGCTGCCGCCGGGGAGTATAAAAAGGTAGTCGTCACCGCCGACGGTCATGTGAGGGTAAAGAAGGGATAACGGAGGTTCGAATGCCCGAAGTACTGATAAAGGGCTGGGACGCGGTCAATGAGGAGTGGATTAAGATACAGGTCGACGAAAACGGTTACCTGCTGATTGACCTGGACGCTATAAACCTTGACGACCTGGGGGACGTCAACGCGCCGGCGCCGGCGGATGGGGACGCCCTGGTTTGGGACGATGTCGAGGAGGAATGGGTGGCCCAGGCGATAGGCGCCGCAGTCGGTGGGCTGTATGGTATCAATGTCGAAGTCCTCGCCGCCGATAAAACTCTGACCCCGGACACCGACAAGATATATCAATACCTGGACGAGGGCGGAGCTAACAGGATTATCACACTGGCTACCGTCGGCGCTGAGGCCGGCGACCGCTTCGTTATCCGCCATAACGGGACCTACAGCGACGCGCATTACCTCACTGTTAAACAGGCGGCGATTACCCTCGACCGTATCTACTCCGGAGTGATAAAGGAGTTTATATTCGATGGTACCAACTGGGTCAGCCGTGGCATCGGCTCCGGAGAAAACGATAACAAGAAGTACAATATAGGCATCGGTTATTACGCCGACCCTCATACTTACGGGGTGGCTATCGGATATAACACCCGCGGCTACAGCTACGGGGTGGCTGTCGGCAACAACGCAGATGCCCTGTCGAATGGAGTAGCTGTCGGTTATAACAGCTATGGACGTTTTTATGGGGTGGCTATCGGGTATCAAGCCAGTGTGGGTACTGTGCGGAGGGCAATAGCCCTGGGGAGGTATTCTAAGTGTGTCAGGTACGGCGAGCTTTCAATAAATATCGACCATAACGAGTCCCAGAAGTTTAATAATCTACTCGGCGGCTGGTCTGAGACGACCACCAACGACACCCCCACCGAGCTATTCTGCGCCGGCTATTCGAACCGCCGCTGGTATATCCGTAATAACTCCGCACTCGCTTTCAAGCTCATTGTCACCGCCCGGGATAACGTCAGTGGTCACGTTGCTATGTATACGGTCGAGGACGGTCTGGTTAAGAAAGCCGGCGATTTAACAGCAGCTCTGGTTAGTTGTACCGTGACGACAGTCTACGAGGACGACGCCGCTTGGGACGTCGCCGTAGCGATAGACGGTGACGGGGAAAACCTGATTATCACCGTCACCGGCGACGACACTAACCCGACTCAGTGGGCCGCCCGGCTGGAGGGTGTAGAGACTCACTTTTAACCTGATAGAAGGAGGCCTGGAGGCATGAATGAGCTCTATAAATGGCTGTACACCAGGATTGGAGGCCGGCCATGGACCTTTATTATCCGAGATAGCCAGAAAGCCCACCCCCTGCTCTGGCTCCTGGGCTTCGGCGCCCTGGGTATTGTGCTGGGGCATATATTCTGGTAATATCGAGAGGAGGGACTGCCCTATGACCTGGAAGCCAAGGCTGATAATCGCCGGGGCCGTGTTGATAGTCGCTATCATTCTGACAGCGCTCGGCTTCAATCACTTTATCGAAGCTATAGGCTATATGGCAGCCGGGTTCCTGTTCGGGACCACGCCGGCCGCTGTAAAATAGAGCTCGATTTGAAGGAGGTATTTAACCATGCCCAACGGTAAGAAGGATTACATGGCTCAGGCGGTGTACCTGGCTCAGCTCCAGGCAAACAAGGGGAACTGCCAGTGTAACACCTGCAAAATCCTGCGTAAAGCCACCGAGCAAATGACAGCCGACTTCCTGCAGGACAAGCCGATGCCCGGCGCAGGTACCCCCGAGGGTATCACCCCCCTGACACCGCCAGAAGCCGAGGAGGGTTAGCATGGCCCAGGAGGTAACTATAAAGCGTACCCTACTCCCCGCCGCCACCGTCGACGACCTCGACCGGAAAATGTACCAGATAGAGTACAGGGTGGGCGAGCTCCCGCCCCACTTCGTCTATATCGAGGAAAAGAAGTGGACTAAGGAGGCGGAGGCCAAGGCGGTACAGGCGGACATGAAGAAGCGCATGGCCGGGCCGGCTGCGGAGACTATCACCATCGAGGAGTAACCATGGAGGAGTCAACCGGCTACGAGGACGTGGTCAACTACATTGACGCGTCGATTTTAACCTGCCCAGAGGACGATATATGGGACACTGTGTTCGACTGGATACAGGCGTCGACTCAGACGGTTATCGACTCCGTCGTCCGGTGGGTCAATAACGCCGTCAGCTGGATTACCACCAACGTCAGGCAAGCCGTCCAGGTAATTATATCGCCGATTAGCTCATGGCTGACCTCTATCTACAGCAGTGTCCAGAGCGCTATCTCCTGGGTGTCCAACGTCTATTCTATCGTTGTCTCCATGGCGAGCTCGATATATTCCACCATCTACTCCGGAGTGACCTCTGCAATCTCCACCGTCCAGTACTGGATACAGTCAGGGACCAGTGCCGTCTCCAGCTGGGTGACCTCCCAGGTCCGCGAGGTGTGGGGGTGGATTACCACCTCGGTCTCAGACCTGACCAGGACAATCTCAACCTGGTTTACTCAGCAGCTCGTCAGCGTCGGGAACCTGCTATCGTCCTGGGGTGAGAATATAACAGGCTGGCTGGCTCAGCTGGGGGCTGACCTGGCCGGCGTTTTACCTGGCGTAAGCGGGCAGCTGGAGTCATGGTTCGAGTGGCTTACTGCGTGGATTACGGCAAACGTCGTCTCGCCGGTCGACGTCTGGTGGACCGACTTCCTGGCAAAGATTATGGACTTCCCGAGCTGGGTATCCGGGCTATTCGACGCCGCCTGGGACTGGCTTCACCAGGACGTCCCCGGACACTCGCCGAAATGGCAGTGGATATGG
>Ga0315549_1003567_pt1 | contig 13772 bp, 12 predicted proteins | sample SalMarSW160200MG_FD_203101 | JGI IMG/M metagenome (GOLD analysis project Ga0315549, IMG submission 203101) | Salt marsh sediment microbial communities from the Plum Island Ecosystem LTER, Massachusetts, United States - Salt Marsh Sediment SW1601-200 ... | reverse complement strand
AAGTGAAGAAGAAATTCCTCAGGAAGTTGCGCCAATTGTGAATTTTGTCCAGGAATGCATGGATGCAACTTTAGAGAATGCTGTTTATAAAATTGCAGAGCAGGGAGGGTATTATAATATTCCTAAAACTAATTTAATTGATGTTTATGGTACAGAAATCTCTCTTTATTATCTGGATTCAGAGAAGATTTCTCCGTCACTAAATAAAGTAGAAAAAGAAATTGAAGATTATTTTTCTGAATACATGAACTATTGCCTGAATTTTTCTGCATTTGAAGAGCAGGGATTTCAAATCAGCAAAAAGAATCTTTCTGCTTCAGGCAAAATTGGTGATGAAAGTATGCTTATTAAGATGAATTTCCCTCTCGCAATAAAGAAGGGGGAATCAGTTACAAAGATTAATAGATTTGAAGCAAAAATTAATTCTAATATTAAAAAACTGCATGAAGTTTCTGAAGAAATTGTAAATTCTTATGGGGAAAATCCCGGTTTTGTATGTTTAACATGCATTGAAGAAATAGCAAGCAAATATAATTTAGAGATAAAAGCAGCCCCTCTTTCAGATATAAATGTTATATTATTTTCAGTCGCAGATAATGAGAATGAATTAAAATGGATTTTTGCAGTGGAATAATGATAAAAAAAATTCTAAGCGGGCTCTGTGTTTTTATTTTCTTAATTGGACTAATTCCCTGTGCAGAAATCACTAAAGAAATAGGCGCAGAAGCATTTGAAAACATAGGAAATTTAATAAGTGATGAATTAGCAAATGAGGACATAAGTGTAAAATGTGCTAATTTTATTAAAGAAGGTGACAGCAATAAAATTAATTTTTTTGGAGAATGTGCAAGTGCGAATATAAAAGGAAGTTTATTTGAAAATATAGATACAACTGAATTAGCATATATTGAATTGGACGGAAACGGAGAGTTTATCTCTTTTGATTTGACTGCAAGCGAAGATACTGTTTTTAGTTTTGGTGATAAAGGAACTTACATGCTTTCAAAAGGGAACAGAGTTATTTGTGACGGAAGCAAGGTAACAGTAAAAAAAGAAGAGGGGGGAGATTCTATTAGATATTTTTTTGATGAGTCTATAGGGGATTCAAACTCTTTTGGTATTAAGATGATTGGCGAATCTATCAATTTTGAAAAGGATGCTGGAGGAAATTCTATTATTGAAGGAAATTTTGAAATGGGTGTAAATAAAATCAGCGGCATTGGTGAGAGTATAGGAAAAGCAACTGTCTCAAAAAATGGCGAGATTTCAAAACTTTGGAAAGGCACAAATGCACTAGTATATAATATAGAGCATAAAACCATTGATGGAGATTTGAATCTTTATTATAATGATGAAACATTTGATATTTCTGCTCATAACAATGAAAATTATTGTGTTTATGAAAAAGATGGTCTAAAGTTCGGAGGAAGCGGTTTTACAACAAAACTTGAAAAAGATAGTAAAATTTTTGGGTTTATGAAGACAGATGCAGGAAAAACAGCAGATGTAGAGATAAGGATGGAAGAAGGGACTTTAGAACTGTCAAAAGATATAACTAAAACTGGCAGTTTGGCACTTAATGCAAATGGTAAGGGAAATTTTATAATTGAAGATGGAGATGTGACTATTCAATCTATAAAAATATCTAAGATAGTTAATGGAGAGCTAATTTATACTGGAGAAGATTCTCTTTTTGTTAGTTCTGCTAAGAATAAAGAAGAATTAATTTATTCTTATGATTTGAATTTTAATGACGGAAAATATAACTTAGAAGATAATTTTTTCAAAAATAAAAATGGAAATATATTGGTTAATCTAAAAACACCCTGGGAAAGTGCTACATATAAAGCAACAAACTTTCCTATAACTAAAGAAGAAATAGAAGAAATAGAAAGAATAACAGGAGAAGGTACCCATCATAATTGGGGGTTTGCTTTTGAAGATGAAACATTAAATAAAAAGACGTATGAAGGAGTAAAAAGTGCGAATTTAAATAAAGAAGGAGTAACAATATCTACTGGAGAATTTGCTGCGACAGTGGCTGGAGAAGGTTGGTTTTATAAACCAACTGATACCACTTTATCTGTTTGGGAAATATATAAAGGAGATCCTAATTATGAATTTCCTGCTGAACAAATGTCAGTGGGACTCCATAATCTACAAAGTCATTTTGGAGATTTAAAGAAAATGGGTTTTATCCCTCCTGATTCTTCTCTTCATTATGGTTTTTTTGGAGTAGAAATAAGAGCAAAGGATTTATCTATTTTTACTGCCGGATTATTAGCATATTTCAAATCACTTGCTAAAAAAGCTGTTGGAGAAGAAGAATGGAATAAACGTACAGCTAGTGAACAATTCGCTTTGACAACTTATGCTTATAATACAGGACACCCTGCTGGAAAAGATACACTCAAATATATACTTAACCCCGTAACTGTAGAAGAAGAATATAAAATTGGCAGTGCAGTAAAAAATGCAAAAATTAGGGAAGCAATTTATCTTGATTTAGAAAGATTATTTGAGCTTATTTAATCCCTTGGAAAAATGCCAATCACTCCGGGAATTTCTATCTGAACATTGTTTAAATATTCTAAATTTAGGAATTTAACAATCATTTCGAAACTAGAACCCCCATCTATATTCATCGCTGTGTGAACATTAAATCCTTTGTCTGCCCTTGATTGCTTTCTTTTAAAAATCTTCCTGCAATTAAAATACAGCAAAACTAATGAAATATTTATAAACAAAAATATCGTATAAAACCTATGAATAAAAAGGGGCAGGTTACTATCTTCATCATAATTGCCATAGTTATTATTGTACTGGGAATTTTGCTGTATCTCTTTTACCCAAAAATAAAGGCAGCAACAGAATTCGGAGCTAAAAACCCATCTGCTTTTATCCAGTCTTGCATCGAAGATAAAATTAAAGAAACAGCAGATATTCTTTCCCTACAGGGCGGAAGCATAAATCCAGAACACTATTTTACATATAATGATATTAATATTGAGTATCTCTGTTACACAAATAAAAATTATGATACATGCATTATACAACAGCCTCTTTTAAAACAGCACATAGAATCTGAAATTAAAAATAATACTCAGGATGAAGCAGAGGCGTGTTTTCAGGATTTAAAAGAAAGTTATGAAAAAAAAGGATATAACGTTAATTTAGTTGAAGGTGAAACACTGGTTGAACTTCTCCCTGAAAGAATTGTGACAACTTTCAAAAATGAACTGACAGTTACAAAGGGAGAATCTGAAAGATATGAAACCTTCAGTGTGGTTCTGAACAATAATCTTTATGAATTGATAAGCATTGCCAATAGCATAATTGCATGGGAAGCAACTTATGGAGACGCTGACCCAAGGATTTACATGACATACTATCCTGATTTAAAAGTTGAAAAAAATTTAAGGGATGATGGGACAAGGATTTATGTTTTGACAAACAGAGACAAAGGAAATAAATTTCAGTTCGCGTCAAGGAGCCTTGTCTTCCCGCCAGGACACTAAGATGAGAAAAATAAAAGAGATTTATGATTTCAGGAAAGAACTTGCATTGTTTGGAATTTTGATTTTAGCAATTATACTTTTATCAGGATTGGTTGAAAGTCAAGAAGGGACATATTGTGCTGAAAAAACTACATATGGTGCTTCCTGTCAGGATGTTCCACAAGCAGAGTGTGCTACAGGAATAAATCCGTCTACAATGCAGCCTTACAAATGTGACAGAACAGCTTGTAAATCCACAACTTATTGCTCAACAGGTACTTGTGCTGACAGAGTAACTGGAAAATGTCTTCCAGGTCAGCAGGCAACATGTAATCCTGCACAAGGAGGATTTTTTTATTCTCTGCCAAAAGATGAAGTTTCAGAATGCAAGGTTGGGTGCTGTTTTCTTGGTGATGGAAATTCTTTGGTTGAAAAAATAAGATGTGATGTCCTTGGAAAAGACTATAATGTAGAACCAACATTCAGGGCAGACATTACAGATGAGGATATATGTCTGGCTCTTGCATCTCCAGAAGCAAAAGGGGCCTGTGTTTTTGAAACAGAAAAAGGGAGAGAGTGTGAATTCACAACAAGAGGAGATTGCCTATCAATAGAATCAGTGACAGGGGGTGAATCTTCTACAGGTTTTTTCGAAGGATTATTTGGAGGAACAAAAGAAGAAATAACAACAAACATCCCTTCTTTCCATGAAGGATTTTTATGCACAGCACCTGAACTGGGAACAATCTGTGCTATGACTAAAAGAACAAAATGTGTTCCTGGAGAACATGAGGTTTTCTTTGAAGACAGTTGTGGAAATACTGCAAATGTTTATGATGCAAATAAAATAAATAACGTTGCTTATTGGAGTTATGTTCCAGGGGTTCAGGGAGTTGAGGTTAATTATGGTGATGGAAAAGGAAATATTAATTCTAAAAAATATGGGGCTTGTTCTTATTTAAAAGGAAGCACTTGTGGTTCTGGAGCTGCAGATTACGGAAACTTTATTTGTAGAGATTTAGGTTGCCCTGCTAACAGTGACCCTCTAACAGGGGGGGTAAGAAGAGAGCACGGTGATGAATGGTGCTCAGAACCAATAAGCAATTTTGAAAATGCAAAACCAGGACAGATTTCATATTTATTATATTGTTATAATGGAGAAGTTCAATATGAACTTTGTGATTTTTTCAGAAATAAACTTTGTTCAGAGAATAAAGAAACAGGAGCAGCATCCTGTGTTGTAAATAGATGGAGCGATTGTATATTCCAGGAAAATACAAGAGATTGTTTGGATACAAGCATAAGGGATTGCAGAGTTGAAAAAGGTGCTAGTGCACTTACTTTAAGAACCCAGTATGGCACAGAAAAACAAATTCTGGATAGCGATACAGGAAAGATGATAACAGGTACGTGTGTTCCAAAATATACTCCTGGGTTTAAATTTTGGGATCCTGAAGGAACTATATTAGATGTGCCTGAAGAAACAGAAACTCCTTTGAGTATATGTGAGTTTTCAAGTGTGACATGTCTTGTGCCTTACACTCAGGAAGTTATCGGAATAACTGCTTGGAGAACAACACCTAGTGATGAGTGTGTAAGTCAATGCAAATCTGTTGAAGGATGGAGTAATTCAAAATGTTATGAAGCATGTACTCCTGTTTGCCTTGAGAGTCTTGATAGTAAAAATGCAGATGCCAAAATAGTAAAAGACTGGGCACAGAGCTATCAGAATTTATGCACTTCATTAGGAGATTGTGGTGTGGTGGCAAATTATCTTGAAAAAGAGGGTTATAACAGGTGGAGGGATTTGTTCACAGGAGAGCAGATTGACTGGGAAACTTTAGTGAATGCAGATGAAAAAAAATAAAAATGTTAAAAAATAAAAAAGAACTTAATAAGGAAAGAAGTTTATTGGCAATAAGCCAGATAATTCTTTTAGTTACCGGAATAATTGCAATTACTTATGCTCTTGGAGGAGGAATTGGAATTGTTAGTGCTTTAGACAAATGTTCGGATATTAAAGGAGCAAAGTGTATTGATATAAATACTGAAAAATGTGGCGGAGAACTTGAAACTGGTCTTTGCCCTGGACCTACTAATATTCAATGTTGTGTTCCTAAAGAAAAAACAAATGAACCTCCGCCTCCTAATACAGATAAGCCAGTTGGTGACCTTGACATTATAAATATGCTGATTGGTGCAGGAGTGACAGAGATTACAAATGAACTGATATCTGCTGTCAGAGAGGCAATAAAAGGAGGAAAAACTCTTACAGATGCTGTGGCAGAGGTGGTAAAAGGGGCAGGAGTTGCAGATATAGTGGTAGAAGAACCTAGAGTTCTTGGAAAATTTCTTCGAAAATATCTTGGTAAAAGTGCTGAAGGCGCTGAAGGAGATGCCCTTAATGCAGCCATGTTTACTGCTATTATAATAGTGGCTTATACTTTTATTAGTGTTGGGCTTAAGACAGGAGATTGGGGAAGAGCAGTTGACGTTGCCTTCAGAAAAGGCATAGGGGCAGGAGTAGGTCTTGGAGTTTATTCTGGATTAGTAACATTAAATGTACTTGGCCCTGCCGGATGGATTGCATCAGCCTTTGTAATGTTAGGAACATGGGCTTCTAAATTTCTTAAAAGAGCACAGGACAGAGAAATTACATTTACGTGCAAGCCATGGCAACCTCAGTCAAGCGGAAGTGATTGCACATTATGTAACAACAAAGATTTCCCTTGTACTGAATACCAATGCAGAAGCCTTGGAACAGGCTGTGAATTAATAAACAAAGATACAGATAACCCAAAATGTATTCACAAAGACTCAATGGACGTTGACCCTCCAACAATAACTCCGTGGGATGTTTTGCCAGAAGGCTACAAATATTATCCATTACCAAAGGGGCAGTATGGTGTTGAAATAAAATTCCAAAATAAAGAATGCCTGCCTGCGTTCCAGCCATTTAGTCTTGGTGTTGAACTTGATAAAGAAGGATACTGCAGAATTGAATTTGAAAGCACAGCAAGCTTTGATGATATGGAATCTGATTTTGGAGGAGAAAATTATTTCAAAACACAACACAGCCACATAATAAGTTTCCCGGGAGTAGCCAATATACAAGATTATTTGGATAAGCTAGAATTAGAAGAAAAAGCAGTTAGCGAGATTAGAAATGATGGGGAATATGAAATTTATGTAAGGTGTATGGCTGCTACTAATGGCAAGGCAAATAGGGACGAATTTTTGTTTAAGTTCTGTATTGAAAAAGGTCCTGACACAACAGCCCCTACCATAAGAGGATTTAATTGGAAAGATGGTGCACCAATTGCATACTTTGGAGAAGAGGAATCAAGAGAAGTTAATATACAAGTTTATACAAATGAACCTGCACAGTGTAAGTGGAGTCGGGAAGAGAAAAGTTATGCGGACATGGAAAATCCTCTTGTTTGTTCGAACAGTTTGGTTACCTTTAACGCACAAATGAGCTATGCCTGTTCCGGAAAATTGACTGGTTTAGAAAATGGAAAAGAAAACAAATTTTATTTCAGATGTAATGATAATTTTGGAAATGTGAATCGTCAATCAAAAACATTAACTTTGGTTGGAACACAGCCATTAATCATAGATAGTGTTTCTCCAGATAATATCATAATAAAAGGCGGAACAAGTCCAATAAAAATAACTCTTGAAGCAGAAACATCTGCAGGATACAAAGACGGAGAGGCAAGCTGCTCTTACAGCGAGACAAGAGAATCAGGAACCTATGTACAATTTACAAATACTGATTCATATATCCATTCAACAAATAGGTGGCTAGAGTCTGGAAATTACAGTTACTTTATCCAGTGTATTGACTGGGGCGGAAATGCAGACACAAAGAATATTTCATTCAGCGTTGATGTTGACACAAAAGAACCTGTTGTTGTTAGGGCATATCACGAGGACAACTATCTGAAAATAATCACAAATGAAGAGGCAGAGTGTGTTTATTCAACAGGCAATGTCGGATGCGACTATGATTTTGACGACGGCTTGAGTATTAATTCTGCAGAGGAAGGAACAGAGCATTTCGTAGACTGGGATCCTGATAAAACCTTTTATATCAAATGCAAGGATGATTATGGAAATCAGCCTTATGGGGGGTGCAGCATAGTTGTGAGGGCTTTTGAAATCTCTGGCTAAATAGTACAGTTTCTTCTGGATAAATTTATAAGTTATGGTTTTCTATTTTATTCATGAAAAGAGGAGGGCTCAGAAAAATTTGTGCGAAGCCAAAAAGAGCGCAAATGCATCTTTCTTTTGGCATGATTTTTTCAATAATTCTCATAATAGTCTTCATTGTTTTTGCCTTTTATGCAATTAAGAAATTTATCGGATTGCAGCAGAATATTCAGATAAAAAAATTTGCAGAAGATTTGCAGGCGGATGTGGATAAAATGTGGGGCTCTACACAGGGCTCACAAACAGAAGAGTATGCTCTTCCGGATAAAATTGAAGCTGTCTGTTTTGAAGACAGGGGGTATGAGAATTTAATTTTCCATTCTTCAAAACTTATAGGGGGGGTAATGATTGAGCATCTTGATATTGGAAAGATAACCAAAGATGAATCTCCTTTTTGCATTGAAAACATAGACGGAAAAGTCAGCATAATTATTGAAAAAAATTACGGAGAATCTCTTGTTACAATTATCAAGCCATAATAAGAAGAAAGATTTAAAAATGGACAGGTGTTTAATATATTGGACGATTGTATATTAAAATGGACAATATTTTAAGTTTATTCATCAGGGAACCTGAAAAGCAGTTTCATGTAAGGCAAATTTCCAAGTTGCTCAAGAAATCTCCGAGCACAATATCAAAATATCTTAAGGAACTTGAAAAAAAGCATATTCTAAAATCAGAGAAAAGATTAAATCATCTCTTATTTAAGGCAAATACGGAAAATGAGAAGTTTAAGCAGTTAAAACTAAATTATAATTTAAATTTATTATATGACTCAGGATTTATAGATTATCTTGTAAAAGAATTCAGCTACCCAAAAGCAATAATTTTATTTGGGAGTTTTGCCAGAGCAGAGGATATACAAACAAGCGACATTGATTTATTGATTTTAAGTTCCTCTAAGAAAGACCTCAGATTGAATGACTTTGAAAAAAAGTTAGGGCATAAAATACAGATATTTATCCGCTCCAAAGAAGATATTGAAAAAATGAAAAAACAAAACAAAGAATTGCTGAATAACTGGATAAACGGGATAACTCTTTATGGGTTTTGGGAGATATTTTAATGAGATTCGGGGATTTTATAGACAAAGGGATTGTTAGAAAGACTTTCAAAGATAAAGCCCTGGCAAAAGCACTGCTTCAAAACTCTAAAAAAGATCTTGAATTTTTAGAGAACTTAAGAATAGACAAAATATCTGTCAGGAAGATTATGACTGGTTTCTATGATGTTCTAAGAAGCATACTCGAAGCTGTCGCTGTAATTAAAGGGTATAAAATATATTCTCATGAAGTTTATACTTATTTTCTTCAGGAAATAGGGGAGGAGGTATTTGCAATTAAATTTGACAGATTCAGAAAAATAAGAAATTCTATAAATTATTACGGAGAAGATATTTCTATAGAAGAAACCAAAGAGAACATATCTGAAATAAGGAAAATGATTAAAAGTCTGATAATAAAATATTTAGGTGAAATAAGATGAAAAAAAGAGGATATCTGGAAATATCTTTTACCTGGCTTTTTGCAATTATTGTAGGAACAATTATATTGTTTCTTGCGATTTTTGCGGTTACAAAATTTGTAAAAATGGGACAGACAGAGCAGGATGTCAAAACAAGCGAGGAGTTCGGGGTTCTGCTGAATCCCTTGGAAATCGGCTTTGAAACAGCAAAGGTAACTGCAATAGGTTTTCCTGCAGAAACCAGAATTTACAACAAATGTAACAACATCGGAGCATTCGGAGAGCAGAAAATCCAGACACAGCAAAAAAGCTTCAACAAATGGAGCACAACAAACATAGATTCAAGCTTTGAGAATAAATATATTTTCTCGGAAAGATATGTGGAAGGAAAGAAAGTTTATGTATTTTCCAAGCCATTTGAATTTCCGTTTAAAGTTGCTGATTTGATTTATATTACTTCCTCTTCGACAGATTACTGCTTTGAAGATGCGCCTGAGGAAATTACGGAAGAACTCTCGGCATTAGGAGAACAGAATCTGTTTTTGAAGGACTGCCCTGAAGACAGCGTAAGAGTTTGTTTTGAAGAGAATAATTGTGATATTGATGTTAGTTATGATGGAAAAATTGTGGAAAAAGAGGGAAAGGAAGTTTTTTTTGAGGGAGATGCACTTATGTATGCTGCTATTTTTTCTGATGCAGCGGTGTATGAATGCCAGCTAAAAAGGCTTATGCAAAGAACAGAACATCTTTCACTTTTATACATGAATAAAGAGAGTTTTATCTCGGAAAAATGCGATTCTAATTTAGGGGTTGATTTATTGGGATTAAAAACTCTTGCAGGAAATCTGGAAAATTCAGAAGAACTTTATCTGGTAAATAATATTGCAGAAGATATAAAGGAAAAAAATGAAGACAACTGGGAGTGCAGACTATGGTGATGATAAGGAAAGCTAAAAAAGAAGATTTTAAGAGAATATTTGAAATAGAGAGAAGGAGTTATCCTCCACGACTCCAAGCACCTCACAAAATATTAGAAAAGAGATTTGAGACATTCGGAATTTGGGTAGCAGAATACCAAAAAAAAATTGTTGGATTTTTTACATGCATTCCCATAAATTTATCTTGGACTAATCCAGATATAAAGAAGATCATAAAGAACAGAAAACCAAATTATATGCCTTGGTTTGAAGAATATAAGAAAGGAAGAAAATTTAATACTTTATGGATTACATCCACTGCAGTTGAATCAAAATATCAAAATAAAGGTATCGGAACAGCCCTTGTAAAATACAGCCTGAGGTTAACCAAAAAACTAGGATTAAAATATCGGGCTTCTGCATTAAGATGTCAATACAAAGATTATTATAACAAAACACACCAGCCCCTATTAAAGTATATAAATGATTTAGAGAACAGAAAAATAAAAGACAAATTCTTAAAATTATATTTGAAATTAGGATTTAAATTAAGCACCCCTCTACCAAATTATGAACCTTCTAAAGAAAGTTTAAATTATAATATCTTTGCATATAAAAAAATAAAATGAACAAACGTTCACAAATGAAAATTCAGCAGACAGCATTCATGCTCATGGCTATTACCTTGTTTTTTGTTTTAGTCGGACTGTTTGTCCTTAGTTTTAAATTCTCAAATCTAAAAGAATCTGCAGTAGATTTAAAGGAGAAAAATGCAATGCTGTTGGTTACAAAACTGGCGAACTCCCCTGAATTCTCGTGTGAACAGGCTTTCGGAAGTGAAAAAGGCTCCTGCATTGATGCTGATAAATTAATGATGCTGAAAGAGAACATAGAAGAGTATGAAAATTTCTGGGGAGTTGAAAACATAGAAGTAAGAAAAATCTATCCTGCTCAGAAAGAAGAATGCAGTTTAATCAACTATCCTGAGTGCGGAATAATCAAACTCTGGAAAAAAGAAGTCAGCGGCTATGACATGTCAAATTTTGTCTCTCTCTGCAGAAAAGAAGTTTTTGAGGGAGAAAGTTATGACAGATGCGAACTTGCAAGGCTGATAATAAGCTATGAGGAATAAAATGGAAAGAATAATTAATAACTGGCTGAAGTCAAAGAAGTCCCAGGAGGAGATGCTGGGATTTGCACTTATAATGATAATCGTGGCTGTGGCTCTGCTGGTTTTCCTGAGTTTTTCAATTGGAAAAGCGCAGAAAGAAAATGTTGAAAATTATGAAGTGGAAAACTTTATCCAGGCTTTTCTGCAATATACAACTGATTGCGCCAAGACATATGAGCCAAATTATCTCTCAGTACAAAAGCTAATAATTGAATGCTCTAATCAGGGAACTTGTCTGGACAGCCAAAGCAGCTGCGAGGTTTTGGAGGCAGAGTTAAAGGAAATTGTAGAAAAAGGCTGGGAAGGACGCCCTGTTCAGGGTTATGAACTTGGAATCTGGGCAACAGAAAAGAAGATTATGCACTTAGAACAAGGAAACAAAACCAAAGATTACAAAGGGGCTATGCAGGAATTCTCCAAAGCAGGAGAACTCATTAATATAACCTTCACAGCATATTATTAGATTTTTAGATGAATTGTTACTGTGTCAGCAAGAATAACTGGCTTGTGCCTTTTTTCTATTAATTCTATAAACCCAAATTTCTCCAGGAGTTTGATGTCGTCATTAACAGACTTAAAACCTCTGCCGAGCTTTTTCGCCAGCTCATAAATAGAGCCTGGATTCTGGGTTTTTATTGCATGCAGGAGCCTTGCCTTTTCATTGCTCAAAAGCTGCCTGAGAAAGGAAATTCCTGAAAAATCATATTTTTCTTTGGCTATAGTTGATTTTTTGAATATAGAAAAAGCCCCTTTTGACTGTTCAATTGTTATCTCCCTTACTTTTGTCTTTGCCATTTTTCGTCGGTAACAGATATATGTCTTTTTCTAATATATATCTTAAATGTATATATTAGACTTATATATTATTTTTACAATATATATAAAACAATTATCTCCTATTAATAAAACTTTTGACTAAATGAGCCAGAGAAGGTGTATTAATACTGCAGTGACAGCATAAGGCTTATAAATAAAACCTTGAATTTTGGGGTTTTTTGAGGAGGTTTGCTGAAAATTGACGATAAGCTTTTTAAAGTGATTTTGTTAAGAGTAGTGCACCCTTAGGGGTGTTCTATAGGGAATAGAATTCCGGTGAAGATGGTTTCCCCTATAACTATTAAACTGGAATAAAGAGATAAAAGGTTGTCATTGACAACATGCTAATAGAAGTGAAAGGAGGTTAAAAATAAATAATATGAAAATTAATTTTAAGAAAATTTCAGCAATTGGAGCAAGTATTTTAATGGCTGGAATGAGTTTGGGAGTTGCTGCTGCTGCAAACTATCCTGCACCATTTGTGTCAGGAGGAACAGCAAATGTAGCAATTGTCTATGGTACTGGTGAAGGAGTTTCATCTCTTGACTTATTAGAAGCTGGAAATATCCAGTCCAGTTTGCAGTCATTCATGACCGGGACAACTGGTGGAACAACAAGCACGTCAGGAGAAATTGTATCCTTAGATTCAAGCGCAGACAGAATTTGGCTTAACACATCTTTGAATGCTATAAAGTCAACTATAACAAAGAGTGACCTTCCAACTGTTCTTGCTGATTACACTTTCTCTGGTGATGTTACATCAAAAGTTACATCAACAATAAAGCTTATAGCTGGAAATACTGCAACAACAGCAAGCAGTCAAAATACTGGGACTGTTATTTTTGCAAAACAGCCAGATAGCAGTGATGACCCTGTTATAGGAATAAGTTTGGGAACAAGCCAAACCTCTTATCCTTTATACAATGCATCAGCTACAATGAGTGCAATTAACTTCACAGATGCTGATTCAGAAGGTGAAGAGATTGCTCTGTTTGGACAAACATTTACTGTTGCTTCTGAAACTGATAGTGATACCTTAGTTCTTTTAAAAGATGCTAAAAAAGTAACTTTATCTGTTCCAAGCAATCCATCTACAACTATTACAACTGGAGGAGAGACTTACACTGTTAGATTAATTACTGCCTCAAGCACTTCTGCAAACATTGAAGTAACAAATAGCGCAGGAGTTAGTGCTTCAAAGGAGATTAATGAAGCTGATTCAAAGAGTGTTAATGGAATAGATGTTGCTGTTACAACAGCCACTTCAAGCAGTCTTGAAAGTGTTGGAGAATCTGCATCAATAATTGTTGGTGTTGAAAAGATTACATTAGAAAATGGTGCAATTGTTACTGTGGGAGAAGATGATGATCCTATTGACGGAACATATGCATACATTATAGGAGGTAATCCAGGTAAAGATAATCCAGTTAATTCAACAACTGAGATTACAATATCTGTATTCAGGCCTGACTCATCAAGTGATGCTATCCTTCCAGGAGAATCCTTTGTGGACCCTGTATTTGGAAGTTTCAAACTTGACTTTGCTGGCTTGAGTTCACCTTTGGATGATGCCAACAGAGAAATAATTTCTGTGACAAATTCAGGAGATGATACCATGACTGTGAAGTTCAAGGAGCAAGGCGGATATGAGAAGAGCGTTGATTTTGCACATAATGAGAGTGGTATATGGAA
>Ga0315549_1003565_pt1 | contig 13778 bp, 11 predicted proteins | sample SalMarSW160200MG_FD_203101 | JGI IMG/M metagenome (GOLD analysis project Ga0315549, IMG submission 203101) | Salt marsh sediment microbial communities from the Plum Island Ecosystem LTER, Massachusetts, United States - Salt Marsh Sediment SW1601-200 ... | reverse complement strand
TGAAATATTCTCCGAGGAACTCAATGTTTCCTGTGCCGAATCCAGTGATTGGCGTACAACCGTAAGAGCTTTTTGTGACATTCCGGACGCAATCTGAGATTCCTGCGCTTGCTTTTCCGAGGCATGGGCAATCTGTTCCATAGTGGAGGAAACTTCCTCGGAAGAAGCGGTCATCTCCTCGGCGGAAGCTGAAAGCTCTTCTGCCTGCGCGGATATTCTTTCGGCGACTTGACGTATTAAGTCTTTGTCCTTTTCTAATTTATCTACAAACTGATTAAAGGAAGCAGCAAGTTCTTTGCTTTCCGCGGTTAAGAATTTTTCGGATATTCTGACATGGATATCTGCTTTTCCTTCGGCTATGCTTTTTAAATTTTCCCTGACCTTGTTTAAGGGACGGAAAAAATAATTCAACAATTCCAATGTTCCCAGAAGGGCAATAACAGTTATCACAAGGATTATCTTTAAAAGAGCAGAGGAAAGCCTGCCTGTTACTGCAAAGGATTCCTGTTTGGAAATCCCTACTCTGAAGATACCTATTACTTCACCCTTACCCATTCCCCCGTAAACTGGGAAATAGCAGTCGAGAAATCTATGAAACCCTACTTTTTTAGCTATTTTATCTGAGTTTCCCTCTTTTAATTCCTCCATAGTTTCCGCTGACAATGTATCCTCTACTTCGATTTTTCCTACTTTAGTAAATGTTTTACCTGAAAGGTCATATACCTTTAAATACAAAATATCTTTTCTTTCTGCCAGTTCGGAAAGAGATGACTCAAGAAAAGAAGGATTTTTAGAATTTAAACTAAATTCCAGAGTAGAATTAATAGAATTAAGTATGTTTTCACCCCGGCTCTTTAAAAGAGTGTCAAACTCTGATTTTACAATTATATTAGCTGATATTAATATAGATATATTTATTGCTAAAATTATTACAATTAAAAGTACAGATATCTGAACTTTTAACGAATTGAATTTTATCATCAAACCTCCTAACATTATGTTACAATCATTGGAATTGAATGTCAAGAGTCTATTTGTAATTTATTCCAGAATTTTACCGCTTACTATAAAAAGAAAGGGTCGAGTTAAACTCGGCCCTTTACCCCTCTTGCAATTTCCCCTATCCTATTATATCTTCGATTTCTCCCAAAAGCCATTTGATTTCCTCAACGGTCAAATCTCCCATATGAGCAATTCTGAATGTTTTCTCCTTCAAATTGCCGTATCCATTGGAGAGAAAAGCTCCTCTTTTTGATAATTCTTCGTTGAGCTCTTTGATTGAAATACCTTTTGTGTTATCGATACAGGTTACAGTGGGCGAAAGATTATTTTCGTCCGCGAATAGAGCGAAATTTTCTCTTGCCCAATTCTGAACGATGGCTGCCATCTCAGCGTGTCTTTTAAAGCGGTTTTCTATGCCTTCTTTATTTACTATTTTATCCAGCTGGTAGTTAAGTGCCGCGATCAAATTCAGCGCGCCTGTTATAGAAGGTTGTTTTGCCTTATCCCAGTATTTCTTGTATTCCATAAAATCAAAATAGTACCCTTTATCTTCCGCCTCATTAGAACGCTGCATAACTTTTTCGTTTGCCGCGGCAACAGCCAGTCCCGGAGGAAGGGCAAAGCATTTCTGTACTGAAGCAACAACATAATCTATACCCCAGTCATCGACTCTTATTTCTGTTCCGGCCATAGAAGACACAGCATCTACACATAAAATCACATCGGGATATTTGTTTACAACTTCCGCTACTTCTTTAAGAGGATTCATAACACCTGTTGAGGTCTCGTTATGCGTTATAAATACAGTATCGAATTCTCCTGTCTTTAGTTTATTGTCTATATCGGAAGGAGAAATGCCTTTTCCCCATTCATATTCCAGAACTTCAATTTCTTTGTTGCAGCTTTTTGATATTGATGCCCATCTTTTTCCGAATGCACCGCATACAGCATGAAGAGCTTTCTTCTGTACGCAATTCCTAACTGCCGCTTCCATCAGGCCTGTTCCCGAACAAGTTCCTATGATTATAAAGTTGTCCGTGAAAAGAACTTTTTGAAGCTTAGATACCGTTTCATCCATCAATTTAGATGTTTCCGGCATCCTATGGCCAAACATGGGAAAATTCATGGCTTGTCGAACATCTTCTCTTACTTCGGTAGGTCCGGGAATAAATAATTTCCTGTGCATCATTCCTCCTTTCTTCCTTTTCTTATTTCTGGATATAAAGGAAATTCTTCGGCTATTTCCTTAACTTCTCCTCTCACTTCATCTGCAACCTTTTCGTCGTCTATATTAATAAGAACCTTATCGATCAATTTTGCAATTTTCTTTATTTCTTCTTCTTTTATTCCCCTGGTAGTCAAAGCAGGGGTTCCTATTCTTATACCGCTTGCGATAAAAGGTTTTTCCTTATCAAACGGAATAGTGTTTTTATTCACTGTTATTTTTGCCTTATCGAGAGCTTCCTCAGCCTGTTTACCCGTAATCCCTTTACTTTTAACATCTACAAGTATTAAATGTGTATCGGTTCCTCCCGCGACCAACCTCCATCCCAAACTTTTGAATTCTTCCTCAAAAGCCTTCGCGTTTAAGATTATTTGATGCTGATACTTTTTAAATTCGGGAGAAAGAGCTTCCTTAAATGCTACAGCCTTTGCGGCAATCGTATGCATATGCGGTCCGCCTTGAAGTCCGGGGAAAACTGCTTTGTCGATAGCTTTCGCCCATTTTTCCTTACAGAGCACAATCGCGCTTCTCGGACCTCTGAGTGTCTTATGTGTAGTTGTCGATACTGCCTCGGCATAGGGAATAGGAGAAGGGTGTTCTCCGGCGGTGATAAGCCCCGCGATATGAGCAATATCGGCGACAAGGTAGGCTCCTACTTCGTCGCAAATTTCTTTAAATTTATCCCAGTGCAGAGTTCTCGGATAGGCGGAAGCTCCGGTCATTATCAACTTAGGTTTTTTCTCCCTGGCAAGTTTCAAAAGTTCAGCATAATTTATCTGTTCAGTTTCAGGGTCTACAGTATACTGAAAAGTTTCCCAGAAAGTACCTGTGAAGCTTACCTTATATCCGTGAGAAAGATGTCCTCCATGAGAGAGGGAAAGCCCGAAAAATAAATCGCCAGGTTCGAGCAGCGCCGAATATATAATCATATTGGCGGGTACTCCCGAATTAGCCTGAACATTTACATGCTCAGCTCCAAATAACTTTTTGGCTCTTTCTATAGCAAGATTTTCCACAACATCCATCCACTTACATCCTCCGTAGTATCTCTTGCCCGGATAGCCTTCCGCGTACTTATTTGTCATTACCGAACCCATAGCTTCAAGTACCGCTTTAGACACAAAATTCTCGGAAGCGATTAATTCAAGACTTTCGTGTTCCCTGTTGGCTTCTCCGATTATGGCTTCGTAAATTTCAGGATCTGTTTTGTATAGTTCATCCATTTCTCAATTTTCCTTTTTTTATGGTTTTTATACAAATTAATAGATGGTTTACGTCTTTATTATATTTTGATAACTTTCCTTGTCAAGGTATTAAAAGAAGAAGTTAGAAGCCACTAAATAGTTAGGTCGTTAGGTGGTTAGGCCGTTAGGTGGTTAAAATTTCCGAACCAACGACCCCACGATCCAACGAACTAACAAAAAAAAGAAACAACAAATTACACGAATAGCACAAATAAAATTACATTACAATAGCATCAAGTGATATTCATCCTAATTTTAAATAAGATATCTTACCTCTTTATTAATTCTCAAATGCCTCTTTATTTTCTTCTTCAGTCTTTCTCCATCCACATTCATTACACTCTATGACATCATAAGGAATTCCAAAATAGGTTGGTTCATTGTAGTCCCCTATATCAACATCAACAAAATAATCTTTTGATCGAATGAGATTTTTAGAACCGCATTTTGGGCATACTTTGTATTTAAATGGACCCTCGATTGTTTTATCAATAATTTTATGTCTTAAGATATCATTGATGTCATAAATTGATAGAGTATCTCTTTTATCAGATAAGAAAACATTTCTTACTTCTTCCGAAAATTTATTGAAAAATTTATTCTTATCTTTGTTACTCAATTTATAGTAAAAATGTGCTATAATCCATGATAATAAAGCTCCGCTAATAAATAAAATCATCTCCATCTTCTCCTCTATCGTTTTTCAATAGTTTTATCTTCTCTTCATAAGATATAAAAACAAAATAAATCTGTCAAGCTGTGAATTATAGTATTTATTTTATATATCAAAAAACATTCGTGATATTTGTGTTATTTGTTGTTACTCTTTGTTTTTGGGGTTGGGGGGTAACAAAGTTAATATAATTTGTTGTTTTGTTTGTGTCTATGTGTGATAATTAGTTTTCCCTTCTTGACTTTAAATCCATATTTCTTATTCTTAAAACAATGAAAATTATTGAATGTATTCCTAATATTTCCGAAGGGAAAGATTTAAAAAAAATCCATATAATAACGGAAGAAGCAAAAAGTACTCCCGGAGCTTATTTGCTGGATGTATACACGGGAAATTCGACAAACAGGACGGTGCTCACTTTAGCCGGAAATCCAGAAAGCATTAAAGAAGCGGTTTATAGAATATTCAAAAAAACTTCGGAACTGATAGATATGAGAAAACACGAAGGAGTCCATCCGAGAATTGGAGCGCTTGATGTCTGTCCTTTTGTACCCGTTTGGGATACAACAATGGAAGAATGTATAGATATTACAAAGGATATAGGGCAAAAAATAGCCAAAGAATTAGGAATACCGATTTACCTGTACGGCGAATCGGCAACAGACGAAAAAAGAAGAGATTTGTCCAATATACGTAAAGGAGAATATGAGGGTCTTAAGAAAAAAATAGAAAATCCTGAATGGAAACCGGATTTCGGAGAGTCAAAATTCAACGGGAAATCGGGAGCAAGTGTAATAGGCGCGCGTGATTTTCTTATCGCTTTCAATATAAATCTCAACACAAAAGATAAAAATCTTGCGTGTATGATTGCAGGAAAAATTCGTAAATCGGGAACAATAAGGACTGACAATAACGGTAAAAAAGTTAAGATCCCGGGGATCTTAAAAGAAGTAAAAGCGATCGGATGGTATATTGAAGAATTAGGATGCGCTCAGGTATCTGCAAATCTAAACGATTTCAGAATAACCCCTCTTCACCGACTTTTTGAAGAGGTGGAAAAAGAAGCAAATAAATTAGGCTTAGAGGTTACCGGCAGTGAATTGGTGGGATTAATACCGGAAGAAGCCATTCTCGAGACCGGCAAATTTTATCTTGCTAAGAATTTACATGATGAAATAGATTCTAAAAATAAAATAATCGACGCGGCTATCGATTACCTTGGATTAGCCCGTAATACTAATTTTAACCCAGAAGAAAAAATTTTGGAATACAAAATAAAAAAGGAGATGTTATGAACATTTCAATTTCTGATTTTTTGGAAAGGCTTTCTTCCGATTCACCTACACCGGGCGGGGGAGCTGTAGCGGCACTTACCGGAGCGCTTTCCTGTTCTCTTACTTCTATGGTAGGAAATCTGACTTACGGGAAAAAGAATTACGAAGAGTATTGGGAAGTATCAAAAAAAATCGTCGAAGAAACAAAAACCTTAAGGGAAGATTTTCTTTCCCTTTTCTACGAAGATATGGAAGTCTTTACAAAATTGATGGCAACTTTTGGTCTTCCCAGAAGAACAGCAGAAGAAAAGGAAGAAAGGAAACAAGCTATCGGGCAGGCGACAAAAAAAGCAATCGAGGTTCCTCTTAATACAATGAAAAAAAGCCAGCGTGCCGCAGAACTAGCGCTTACCATGGCGGAAATAGGAAATTTGAATGCTATTAGCGATGCCGGAATTGCCGGAGAAATGGCACTCTCCGCCTGCAAAAGCGCGTCTTACAATGTGCTTATCAACCTGGGTTTTTTAAAAGACGAAGACTACTCCGAGAATATTGAAGAACAATATAGGATAATTATGAAGGAAGTGCAATCTCTGCAGGAAGAAATCTCCTCACTTGTAAGAAAAAAAATAAAAAAGTAATTAAGGGTTGATAAATTTTTGTTTTTCTATATAATTATAAATTATAGAATGGGTCGTTAGCTCAATCGGCAGAGCACCGCCCTTTTAAGGCGGGGGTCGAAGGTTCGATTCCTTCACGACCTAAAATATTAAAATAGCATATGGTGAAAATTTTGTATATTAGGAGGGCATATAAATTTGCTTGACTATGTTCATAATAAAGAAGCTTTTGTTGAAGAATTATCCTTGATCGAAAAAGACAAAGGCGAACTTATAGTGAAAGAAGGGGACCCCGGTGATTTTATGTTTATCATAATCGAGGGCAAAGTAAAGGTTCTTCTCAAAAGAGGAAAAAAAGAAATAGTTCTTGCTACTCTGGAAAAAGGGAATTTTTTCGGGGAAATGAGTCTTTTTGCGGGGAATCCCCGAAGCGCTTCAGTAAAAGCGATAACAGATTTAAAACTATTAAGAATAACACAAGAAGATATAGATAGATTAGCCGAAACTAATCCTAAATTATTAAGTGAATTTACAATGGGTTTATGCACCGAACTATGTCAGAGAGTTTCTCAGACTAGTACCTCATTAGAATCCTATTATCATATAAATAGGGCAATCTTACGAAACCCCAAATTTAGAATTTTTTTACAAAAAATGTGGAACGAAAAGGAGGAATAAATGTTAGTAACATTACTTTTGTTGTTTGGTTTTTCGTCTTTTAACTCAGGAAGCGGAACCTTTAATCTTTACTCAGCAAGAACCCTTCCGTTTGCTACTCTGAATTTTAACGCGAGTGTAGGGGGAGCAATGCAAGATTTCGGTTCGTATAAACACATCGCCGCAAATCCAAAATTTGGTTTTACGTATGGTGTAGTAGATCCCCTCGAGATATATCTGGGAGCTACAATATACGGAAAATATGGATACGGGGATGGTGGTTTCTTCGGTGATGACGCAAACAGTGAATTTGGATGGAATGATATGTATGGCGGTATAAAGTTTTGTATACCCCTTACAGGTTCCATGGAAGAAATGGATCAATCTTTCAAATGGTTGGTAGGGGGACATCTGGGAACCGCGTTGAACCCATTTGAACCGGCAAATAATAGTTCAATAATAGGCGATCCTCATTATTTCGCTGCGACTTATAAACACAGCCCGGATTTAGCAATGGATCTCTTGAACGATTTCGAAATTTATCCACTACTCATACATTTGAATTTAGGTTATGTTTTGAAAGGGGATGCCCAGGAGACCGGGTCTCTTCCAGGATTTGAAAGGTCCGATCTGATACGTATAGGGGGAGGTTTTGAAATAGCCGCCGGACCATTTACTCGATTTGTTTTCGAGACAAAAAACATAAGACCCAAAGAAGATTTACAGGATACTTTAATAGGTACTTTTGGTATCAGGTTTGTGTCGCCAAAAATGTTCTCATTCGACATAGCTGTCGACCACGTTTTTAACGATTCAACAGATTTTGTGCCTGACGCAGCGTTCGATGCGGCTGGTCAATGGAGATACAAAATCGGATTCACTTTACAAAGCACTATAATAGAAAAAAGAAGGAAAATAGAACCTAAAAAGGGAACGATAGTATTAACTGTAAATGATATAGCGACAAATGAACCTCTTGTCGCCAACGTAAACTTCAAAGATACTACTCTCAGTTATCAAACCTCGGAATACGGAAAGGTTACAATAGAAGTTCTTCCGGGAACCTATACTTTGGAACTTTCTAAGGAAGGGTATCTCCCGAGAGAAGCTGCTATTACGGTTAAACCTTCTGCTACTGTCAACATTAATACCGTTCTCAGGAAAGAAGAGAAAGAAGAAAAAGGTGTTTTCTCGGGCACCGTAAGTTCTTTCAGAGAAGAAATTCCTTTGCAGTCAAAAATCGAATTTTTGGGCACAGAAATCGCTGCACTTGTCTCAGATCCTGTCAAAGGTATATTCCAGAAAGAAATCGCAGCGGGAACATATAATGTACGAGTATCATCCGAAGGTTATTTACCGGAAACTTTCCCGGTAGAGATTACCAAAGGTGAAACTACAATTAAAAACGTTAAACTTGTTAAAAAGTTAGAAAAAGAAGAGAAAATCATATTGAGAGGTATCAACTTCGCGTCAGGTAAAGCCATAATACCTCCATCTGAATATCCGGTCCTCGATCAAGTCGTAGAAGTTTTGAAAGCCAATAAAAATGTAACGGTCGAGATAGGCGGACATACAGACGCGGTAGGTACGGAAACTTACAATCAGGGTTTATCGGAAAGAAGAGCTCAATCCGTTAGAAACTATCTTATACAAAGAGGGATTTCTGCTTCACGTCTTAGTGCAAGAGGGTATGGAGAGTACCAGCCTGTGGCGCCCAATACAACTAGAGATGGTAGAAGTCAGAATAGAAGAATTGAATTCACAGTTCTTTCGACAACGGAGTAACGAAAGGACTACGTAGATTTGGCAGCTTGATTTTCTATAATTGAGTTTTAAAGAAGAGCTTAACGAAGAGCAAGTAAAAGCAGTTACGCATACTTCCGGTCCCGCGCTGGTGTTGGCAGGGGCCGGAAGTGGCAAAACAAGAGTAATAACTTACAGAATAGCTTATCTCTTAGAGCAAGCAAATGTAAAGCCTTATCATATACTCGCGGTTACTTTTACTAATAAAGCAGCCGATGAGATGAAAGAGCGTTTATATACATTGGTGAGAAGTTCTTATGAAGCAATCTGGATGGGGACTTTTCACTCTATCTGTGCCCGTCTTCTGCGCGAGTTTGCCGACTATACCCCATATTCGAAAAATTTTGTCATCTACGACACTCAGGATCAGAGGAATCTAATAAAGAAAATTTTAGAAGATTTCAAAATAGGAGAAAAAGAACTCGATTTTTATTACGCCCAACGTAAAATATCAAATCTTAAAAATAAACTTGTAGATGAATACGAGTACAAGCCCTACGATTATAAAACAGAAATGCTTAAAGATGTTTATAATGAATATCAAAGAAGACTTAAAAAAAACGATGCCATGGATTTTGACGATCTTCTATGTAATTTTTATATACTTCTCGATACAAACAAAGAAATCAGGAACAAGCTAAACGACAGGTTTAGATATAAACTGGTCGACGAGTATCAGGATACGAATCCCTCGCAATATCAAATACTAAAAAAATTATCTGAAAAGTATAAAGATATTTTTGTGGTAGGAGACGACGATCAATCTATATATGGTTTCAGGGGCGCGGATATAAATAATATTCTCGATTTTGAAGATGATTTCCCCAATTCGAAAGTTTACAAACTCGAAAGAAACTATAGATCTACAAAGAGAATTCTCGAAGTCGCTTCGAATGTGGTTAAGAATAACCGTTTTCGGAAAGGTAAAACATTGTGGACCGAAGAGGAAGAAGGAGAAAAAATAGTTCTCTTTTCGGCTCTCACAGAACGGGAAGAAGCCTCCAAACTTGTAATTTTTCTAAAAGAAGAACTAAAAAAATACGATAAAAAGGATATCCTTATTGCTTACAGAACGAACGCGCAATCGAGAGCGGTAGAGGATGCCCTCCTCCGAGAAAATATTCCGTATGTAGTCATTGGAGGAGTAAAATTTTACCAGAGAAAAGAAATAAAAGACATTTTATCCTATGTGAAATTTATAGTCAATAAAAATGACTCTATCTCTTTTTTCAGAATTTTAAATACTCCGAGAAGAGGTATAGGAAAAGTAACGAGAGAAAAGATAGAAAAAATAGCCAGAGAAGAAAATATATCTCTATGGGAAGCTTCGTGCGGGTTAGCTGAACAAGAACCAAATATCGCGAGTTTTGTTAAGCTTATAAAAGACCTCGATAAAATAAAACGTATCGATGAACTCATAGTCGAAATTGTAGAAAAAATCCGATACATCGATATACTAAAGGAAAAAGACACGATAGAATCCGAAAGCAGAATCGAAAATATTCAGGAATTATTATCCGCGGTATATGAGTTTACTGAAAATACTAAAGAATATCTTCCGGAAGATTATTTGATCGAAGTAGGATTAAAAGCAGACATCGATAGCTGGAATCGGAGTGATTCCGTTAATTTAATGACTCTGCATAACACAAAAGGGCTTGAATTTAAAGTGGTTTTTATTGTAGGGCTCGGAGAAGGACTATTGCCGCACTTTAGAAGCATTAAGGAAGGGAACGAGGAAGAAGAGCGGCGTCTTTTTTATGTGGGGATTACCAGAGCAAGGGAAAAATTGTTTTTATCTTATTTTTTGCAACACGGAGCCGGCTGGAAAAACGGAAGGCGCGTTCTACCCTCACCATTCATAAAAGAACTTCCTCCGGAAGCTATCGAAAAACCCATAAATTTGACAACTGGCATAAAAGAAAAGAAACGATATATTCTAAAAGATAAGAAGGATAAAAGTAAATGGGTAGATCATCCCTTATTCGGCAGAGGAGAAGTACTGGATACGATAGACGGAGATAAATTGTTAATATCGTTTAACGGTATGACGAAAAAAATAAAGCGGAGGTTCTTCGATGAGAGAAGTTGATATAAAACATCTTTCCAAATTAGCGAACATAGAGCTGGATAATAAGGAAGAAAAACTTCTTCAGGAAGACCTTAATAAAATTATAAAACACATTAGAAAGATACAGGAAGTGGAAGTAAAAACAATTCCCGGTACTACTCATCTCAGTATAGAAAAGCTTTCCTTTAGAGAGGACAAAAAAGAAGAACCTTTATCGGTTAAAGAAGTACTATCGAATACCCAAAATCCGAGTAAAAATCATTTCACGATAAACAGGATGATAAATGAAGACGATTCTTGAATATCAGGAAGAGTTTAAAGAACAGGGAACAACACCTCTTAATCTTCTCGAAAACTGTCTTAAGAATATAGATCCATCCTTAAACGCGTATATCACAGTGACAAAAGATTTGGCAAAAAAAGGATTGGAAAAAAACGTAGAAGGTAAAGTAAAAGGAATACCCATTGCCATTAAGGATAATATCAATATAAAAGGGGTTCCTACTACCTGTGCTTCGAATGTTCTAAAAGGATTTATTCCTACTTTTTCCGCGACCGTAATCGAGCGAATCGAAAAAAACGGAGGAATTTTTATAGGTAAAACAAATCTCGATGAATTCGGAATGGGTTCATCTACAGAAAGATCATACTATGGACCGACTAAAAATCCTTTTGATTTGACGAAAGTTCCGGGCGGTTCGAGCGGTGGTTCCGCTGCCGCTGTGGCTTGTGGAAGTGCTATTATTTCGCTAGGTTCCGACACGGGCGGTTCGGTACGACAGCCCGCTTCTTACTGCGGACTGGTCGGTCTTAAACCGACATACGGAAGAGTTTCAAGATATGGGCTGGTCGCTTTCGGTTCTTCCTTAGACCAGATTGGAATTATAGGGAGGAACGCGGAAGATGTTGGTATCCTGCTCGAAGTTATAGCTGGTTGCGACCCAAAGGATTCAACTTCTTCAAGTAAGGAAGTCGATGATTACAGCAATTTAAATACAATCCCAAAAGATATAAAAATCGGTATTCCGGAAGAATATTTTAAACAGATAGACCCGCAAGTTCACTCATTGGTTATGAAAATCAGAAAAGCACTCGAAGGTGAAGGAATTTCACTCAAATCGGTTTCTCTTCCCACAACAAACTACACCATACCAACATACCAGGTTATCTCATACGCCGAAGCTTCTTCGAATCTCGCGAGATACGACGGAGTTAGATATGGTCTACGCGAGGAAGGAGAAGACTTTCACGATACGATAAGAAAAAGTAGAGACGAAGGTTTTCTTTCGGAAGTAAAAAGGAGAATACTGGTTGGAACTTTTGTTCTTTCCTCGGAAGCTATTGCCGAATACTATGAAAGAGCGGATCTCATAAGAAGATTAATTACCCAGGAGTTCAATGAAGTTCTAAAGGAAGTAGATTGTCTTCTTACTCCAGCCACACCCACGCCCGCTTTTCCCATAGGAGAGCGAACCGATGACCCGATAAGAATGCATGTGCCCGATCGACTAACTGCCGGAGCCAATTTGGCGGGTATTCCCGCGGTAGTAGCGCCGGCGGGAATGATAGGTAAGCTCCCCATAGGTTATCAGTTGATCGGAAAACCTTTTGACGAAAAAAGGCTTCTTTCTATAGTTCGGCTCGTAGAGAAAATCGCGCCGTTTAAGGGATTTTTAAAGGAAGTTAAAGATGGTTGAATACAAACCTACAATAGGTATAGAGGTTCACGTTCAGCTTAAAACCAATACAAAATTATTCTGCGGCTGTCCTGTTGGTTTCGGAGACGAAGCCAACTCTAACGTTTGTTCTATTTGCCTCGGTCTTCCGGGAGTTCTTCCTTCTCTGAACAAAAAGGCTGTAGAACTTGCTATAAAAGCCGGTCTTGCTTTGAATTGTGAGATTCACGAAAAATCCATTTTCGCGAGAAAAAATTACTTTTATCCCGACCTGCCAAAAGGCTACCAGATTACCCAGTACAGATTTCCCATCGCGACGGATGGAAAAGTACTGGTTGAAGGCAAAGAAATAAGAATAAAAAGAGTGCATCTCGAAGAAGAATCGGCAAAATCCATACACGAAGAAGATAAATCTCTTATCGACTACAACAGATCGGGTATACCTTTAATAGAAATCGTAACCGAACCCGATATAGATTCACCGGATATGGCGATAGCTTATCTCAAAACATTACAGAAGATATTGCAATTAGAAAACATTTCCGGTGCTGTAATGGCAAGAGCTGAATTCAGGTGTGAGCCTAATATATCCGTTAGTAAAGAAGAAGGGAAACTCGGGACGAGAACCGAGGTAAAAAATCTTAATTCTTTTAAGGCGGTTAAAAAATCCCTTTGCTCTGAAATTAAACGCCAGATAGAAATTTTGGAAAGCGGCGGAAGTATAACGCAAGCCACGATACACTATTCCGAAGAAACAGGTAAAACATGGGAAGCCAGAACAAAAGAGGAATCGTCCGATTACAGATACTTTCCCGAACCGGATTTGCCTCCTCTCGTTGTCGATAAAGAATGGATAGAAGAAATAAGAAATTCTATAGGGGAATTACCCGCGAAAAAGAAAGAAAAATACGTGGAACTTGGACTAACCGCGGAAGACGCGAAAATCATCTCAAATTCTCCGGGTAGTTCTCTTTTATTCGAAGAAATCTTGAAAATAATAGGCGACCCCGTCGAAATCAGCAAATGGATACTTAGAGATTACATGAGCCTCGGACAACCTGATATCTCCGCGGAGAATTTCGCGGAAATGATAAAAATGGTTGCTGACGGCGAAATTTCGAGAAACGCGGGAGCGGAAGTTTTAAAAGAAATGGTAGAATCGAAAAAAACACCCGAACAAATTGTAAAAGAAAAAAATCTTATTCAAATATCGGACTCAACTACTTTAGAAACAGTTTTACTGGAAGTTTTCGAAGAGTGTCCCGACGAACTAAACCGACTAAAAGAGGGGGAGAAGAAATTAATAGGGTTTTTCGTAGGACAGGTAATGAAAAAAACCAAAGGTAAAGCTGATCCGAAAGAGGTTTCACGGTTAATATCCGAGTATGAAAAAAAATATTGAAATCAAGAAAGCGTCCGTTCACAACTTAAAAGGAATAGACGTTGAAATACCACGCGATAAGTTAGTCATTATAACAGGCATTTCCGGTTCCGGAAAGTCTTCTCTCGCTTTCGATACCATATACGCTGAAG
>Ga0315549_1003556_pt1 | contig 13804 bp, 10 predicted proteins | sample SalMarSW160200MG_FD_203101 | JGI IMG/M metagenome (GOLD analysis project Ga0315549, IMG submission 203101) | Salt marsh sediment microbial communities from the Plum Island Ecosystem LTER, Massachusetts, United States - Salt Marsh Sediment SW1601-200 ... | reverse complement strand
TGGCGGAGGATGCGTACCGCTATGCCGTTCCGGAGCGCTGGTACGCGGAGTGGGGCGTGCGCCGCTACGGCTTCCACGGCATCTCCGTGGCCTGGTCGGCCGAGCGCGCGGCCCAGCTCCTGGCCCGTCCCGCAGATGATCTTGGCCTCCTCGTCGCCCACCTCGGCAGCGGCTGCTCGGTGACCGCCGTGGATGGCGGCCGGTCGGTCGCCACGTCGATGGGCCTGACGCCGCTGGAAGGCCTGGTGATGGGCACCCGCAGCGGCTCGATCGACCCGGGCATCCTGTTCTACCTTCGCCGCGAGGGCTTCCTGACCGAGGACGAGCTGGCCGATCAGCTGGACCACGACTCGGGCCTGGTCGGTCTGTCCGGGCGGACGTCGGACGTGCGCGAGCTGCTGGCCGCCGAGGCCGAGGGCGACGCCCGGTCGGCCCTGGCCCTGGCGGTCTTCGTCAGCCGGGCAGCCGAATGCATCGCCGCCGCCGCCACCTCGCTGCACCACCTGGACGCGCTGGTCTTCACGGCCGGGATCGGCGAGAACTCGGCCCCGATCAGAGCTCGGATCACGGCTCGCCTGGGACCCTTGGGCCTGGCGCCGATCCCCGAGGCGGCTGTGGGCGAAGACGCCGTCCTGTCCGAGCCGGGCGCCGTGCCCGCCGTGCTGCGCATCGAGGCCCGCGAGGACCTGGTCGTCGCCCGGGCCGCGGCCAGCCTGGTCGAGGGCGCCGGATAGCGACCGGCGGGCGCCCGGGCCTCGGGCGCCGGCCTACTCCTCCGCCGTGCCCTGAGCCGGGGCGGCTTCAGCCTGGGGCCCCTCGTCCTCGTCGGTCAGGGCGTGGGTCAGGGTGTCGAGCGAGAGCAGGGCGCACTTGAGCCGGGCCGGGCTTATCTCCACCCCGATCAGCTCCAGCACGTCCTCCGGGGTCAGCTTCTCGATCTCCTCGACGGTCTTGCCCTTGATCTCGTCCGTCAACAGTGACGCGCTGGCCTGGCTGATGGCGCAGCCCCTTCCGGTGAAGGCGACCTCCTGCACCACTCCGTCGGAGATCCCGAGCATCATCGTGATGCGGTCCCCGCACAGCGGATTGGAGCCCTCGTAGGAGGCCGTCGGCGAGTCCAGCACACCGAAGTTGTGGGGGTGCCGGTAGTGCTCCAGGATGTAGTCGCGGTAGAGGTCGTCCATCGCCCCGAGGATACGCTTGTGGGACCGCTGCCGCTCAGCCGCCGAAGACGCGGATGACTTCGCGCAACCCTGCCGCCAGGGTGTCGATCTCTTCGGGCAGGTTGTAGGCGCCGAAGCTGGCCCGGGCCGAGGCGGCCAGGTCCAGGCTCTCGTGGAGCGGCATGGCGCAGTGATGGCCCGCCCGGACGCAGATGCCCAGGCTGTCCAGGATCTGGGCCACGTCGTGAGGGTGGATGCCCGGCAGGTTGAACGAGACGACGCCGCCTCGCTGCTCCGCGGCCGGGCCGTAGAGCTCGATCCCGGGCACCTCGCGCGCCAGGACCTCCAGGGCGTGGCGCACCAGCTCCAGCTCGTGAGCTCGCACCGCCTCCATTCCCAGGTCCATCAGGTAGTCGGCCGCCGCCCCGAACCCGATCGCGGCCGCGATGTCCGGCGTGCCCGCCTCGAACTTGTGCGGTACGTCGTTCCACTCTGCCCGGCGCAAATGGACCTCGCGGATCATGTCGCCGCCGGTGAGGAAGGGCGGCATGGCCTCCAGCAGATCGCGCCGCGCCCAGAGCGCGCCGGAACCCGTGGGGCCCAGCATCTTGTGACCGGAGAAGACGTAGAAGTCGGCCCCGATCGCCTGGACGTCCACCGGCAGGTGCGGCACTGCCTGGGCGCCGTCTACGAGGACCGTGGCGCCCGCGGCGTGGGCCATCTCGGTCAGCTCCCGGACGGGGTTGATCGTGCCCAGCACGTTGGAGCAGTGGGTGAAGGCCACCAGCCTGGGCCCCAGGTGCAGCAGGGCCTCGTACACCTCCAGGCGCAGCGTCCCGTCCTCGGCGAAGGGGACGAACTCGAGATCGCCGTCCTTCTCCTGGACCAGGATCTGCCACGGCACCAGGTTGGAGTGGTGCTCCATCTCGGTCAGGACGATCGAATCGCTGCGGCCGACGTTGCGCCGGCCCCACGAGCCGGCGACGAGGTTGATGGCCTCGGTGGCGTTGCGGACGAAGACGATCTCGCTCGCGCTGGGGGCGTTGATGAAACGGGCCACCTTTGCCCGCGCCGCCTCGTAGGCCTCCGTGGCGCGCTCCGAGATCTGGTAGATCCCGCGATGGATGTTGGCGCCGTACTCGCGGTAGTAGTCGTCCATGGCTGAGATGACGGCCTGCGGCTTGAGGCTCGTCGCGGCTGAGTCCAGGTAGACCAGCGGCCTGCCGTTGCCGGTGCTGGACAGGATCGGGAAATCGGCCCGCACGCGGTACGGGTCGAGGGTGGCCGCGGCTGGGGCTGCCGCGGCCCGAGTGGCCGCAGTTGGGGCAGCCTTGGCGGCGGTCATCTCGCGCCGGCCCTGGCCGGCTCGGCGGCCGGTTCTTCGGGCGCCTCGTCGCCGCAGCTGTCCTCCAGGCCGGCTGCCGTCAGGATCGGGGCGTAGCCCTCCTTCTCCAGCTGCTGGGCCAGCTCGCTGCCGCCGCTGGTGATGATCCGGCCGGCTGCCAGAACGTGGATCTCGTCCGGCTTGATGTAGTCCAGCAGGCGCTGGTAGTGGGTGATGACCAGCACGCCCATGTTCGGGTTGAGCATGGCGTTGATGCTTTCGGCCACGATGCGCAGGGCGTCGATGTCCAGGCCCGAGTCGGTCTCGTCGAGGATCGCCATCTCCGGCTCCAGGACCGCCATCTGCAGCATCTCGAGGCGCTTCTTCTCGCCGCCGGAGAAACCCTCGTTGACGTAGCGCGCGGCCACGGCCTCGTCCATCTTGAGCAGGGCCATCTTGGCCTTGACCAGCTTGCGGAACTCGCCCATCGGGATCCCGCCGCGGGCGGTATCGGTGGGGTCGATCTTCGGGTCCGGGTCCAGGCCGAGCCGGTGGGCGTTGATGGCCGAGCGCAGGAAGCTGGCCACCGAAAGCCCGGGGATGGCCGTCGGGTACTGGAAGGCCAGGAAGAGGCCCAGGCGGGCGCGCTTGTCGGCCGACAGCTCGAGCAGGTTCCGGCCCTTCCACAGCACTTCGCCCTGCTTGACCAGGTAGGCCGGGTGACCCATCAGGGCGTAGGCCAGGGTCGTCTTGCCCGAGCCGTTGGGGCCCATGATGGCGTGGACCTTGCCCTGGCTGACGGTCAGGTCGATGCCCCGCAGGATCTCGTGGTCGGGGCTGGCCGCCGGGGCGACGTGCAGGTCGCGGATGACCAGGTCGTTCTTGCTCACGATCGTCTTGGCGCTCCTTGGGCGGCTGAGGCGGGGGCGGCCGAAGCGGGCGGTGCGGCCGAGCTTGCGGCTGAGGCGGGGGCGGCTGGGGCTGGCGAAGCGGCGGCCGAAGCGGGGGCGGCCGAAGGCGGCGCCGAGGCCGGATCGACGACCGGGACCAGGTCGGCCAGGGTCATCGAATCGAGGGCTCCGACGATGGCGTCGCGGACCCGCGTCCACAGGGAGTTGACCGTGCAGTGCCCGCTGCGCGTGCAGGCCGCGTGGCCGGGCTCCTCGGTGGCGCAGATCATGGGCGCGATCGGGCCCTCCAGGGCGCGCAGCACCTCGCCCATCTGGATCATCTCGGGCGGTCGGGCCAGTTCGTAGCCGCCGTGGGCCCCGCGTGTGCTACGCACCAGGTCCGCGTCGCGCAGGCTCATCACCAGCTGCTCCAGGTACGCTCGCGGCAGCTCCTCCTGCTCGGCGATCTCGCTCAAGCTGGCCGGACCGGTGCCGTGCCGGGCCGCGAGCTGGGCCATCAGGCGCACGCCGTACTCACCCTTCGTGGAGAAGGAGACGGCTCCGGTGCTGTGATAGGTGCGAGCCGACAAGCGTGTGACTCCTGAGACGGTGGGGCCGCATGGGACGCGGCTAATTCCGACCCAAACCGTCGGAAATGAGTATAGGTGGGCCACCGAGGAGCGTCAACGTCACAGGCGCCGGCGCGTGCGGATACGGCTGGCATGTCGCACGCGCTTGTCGCTATGCTGCCGCAATGAGCCAGGACGACCGGATCTCCAGGCGCGAGTTCCTGAAGCTGAGCGCCGCGGTGGCGGGTGGGGCGGTCCTGGCCGGCTGCGTGCCCGATCTCCTCAAGCCGGCGCTGACTCCGTCGCCCACGCGTACCCCGGTGCCCATTCCCCGCGCCAGCGTGGGCATCGCCCGGGCCGATTCCTACGACCCGCAGCTCGTGCTGCGTCAGCTGCAGACCCTCTTCGACGGTCTGGGCGGATTGGCGGACGTGGTCAGGCCGGGGGACAGGGTGGCCGTCAAGGTCAACCTGACGGGCGGAGTCAAGGGCAACATGCCGCCGCCCGGAACCACGCCCACGGAGAGCTGGGTCACCCACCCGGTCGTGGCCCGCGCCATCGGCGAGCTGCTGCGCGACTCGGGCGCCAGCAAGATCTACTTCGTGGAGGCCGTCTGGGAGTGGGCCTCTTTCCAGGACTGGGGCTACGTGGACATGGCCAAGGGCCTGGGGGCAACGCTCATCGATCTCAACGGCACCGATCCCTACAACGACTACGCCTCGCTTCCAGTCGGTAAGGACTGGTTCGTCTACGACGAATTCAAGCTGAACCACCTGCTCGAAGAAGTCGACGTGCTGGTCTCGCTGGCCAAGATGAAGTGCCACTACCTGTGCGGCGTGACCCAGTCCATGAAGAACCTGATCGGCCTGGCCCCGTACAAGTTCTACGAACGAAAGGCCGGCGACGGCTATCGCACCGGGTTCCACGGGGCCGAAACGGAGACCTGGACCCGATTGCCCAGGGTGGTGCTCGACCTGAACCGGGCGCGCCCGGTCAACCTGTCGCTGATCGACGGCATCAAGACTGTGGACGGCAGCGAGGGCCCCTGGAATCGAGACCTCCACGCCGTGAGCCCCGGGCTGCTCTTCGGCGGCAAGAACCCGGTCTCCACCGACGCAGTCGCCGTGGCGGCGATGGGCTTCGATCCCACCGCCGACTATCCCAACCCGCCATTCATTCGGGCCGAGAACCACCTCAACATCGCCTCTCGGCTCGGCCTGGGGTCGAACCAGCTGAGCGACATCGACGTCCTGGGAGCCGGGCTGGACGACGTCAAGACGAAGTTCCGGGGACCCGGCGAGCCATCGCTCCTCCCCCCCGCGGCGGCCGCCGCCTGGGCCTCCCGCCGGCTACCGCATCGCCTGGCCTCGATCTGAGGTCGCGGCCCCCCACCGCTCACGTTCTGGGGGCAGGTGGACCCGACGCGCTAGGTGCGTTGACTCGTTGATTCCGAGCGCACGCCGGAGTACCGTGCCACTCCCGTATCGGGCGGGAGTGCTGGCCCGCCCACATCGGACGTCAACGGTGAGCTGCTGGGCTACGCCGTGTGTGTAGCTGCGCCCACCCTGTCGCGACTGGAGGGTCGTAATGAGACGTCGTCTGTTCGTATCTCTGGCTGCCGCGTGCTTGCTCGCCGGAACCGCGTTCCCGGGCACAGTCGCGGCCGAGGATCCGGCCGCTCGAAGCTTCGGCCGGGTGGAGATAGGGAAGGTAGATCCGAGGCTGCTGCCAGCCCTGGTCGATCCGGCCCGCACCGTCAATGTCATGATCGAGCTGGCCGACGATCCGGTCGCCAGCCGGGTCGGCGACGCGGAGGAGGCCGGCACCGCCGTAACGCCCGCCAACCGCGACATCTGGCGGCACCAGATCCAGACCTCCCAGAAGCCGGTTGCCGACGCCGTCCGAAAGTCGGGCGGGCGGATCATCAGCCAGATGCAGGATGCCTACAACGGCATCCACGCTCACGTGAAGGCGGGCGATCTGTCCGCGCTGGCGGCCCTGCCGGGCGTGAGCAGCATCCAGGTCGTACCCATCTACACGCCCAGCCTGTCTCAGACCGTGCCCTACGTCGGGGCGCCGGCGGCCTGGACCGCAACCGGCTACACCGGCGAGGGCGTGAAGATCGCCGTCATCGACACGGGCATCGACTTCTACCACGCGGACTTCGGCGGCTCCGGCGATCCGGCCGACTACACCTACGGCCTGGCCCACGACACGACGGTGCCGGCCACCAATGCCGACGGGACGACTGTCGCTTTCCCGAGCGCCAAGGTGCCTGTGGGCTGGGACTTCGTCGGCGACGCCTACGACGCCAGCGCGCCGGCCGGGTCGCCGGCCACGATCCCGCAACCGGACCCCAATCCCCTCGACTGCAACGGCCACGGCACGCACACTTCCAGCACCGCGGCGGGCCTGGGCGTGCTGTCGGACGGCTCCACCTACACCGGGCCCTATGACGCCTCGATCTACGCCACGAACGACTTCCGGGTCGGCCCCGGCGTCGCGCCCCAGGCGAGTCTTCACATCTACCGCGTCTTCGGCTGCGAAGGCACAACCGACGTCGTGACGGAGGCCATCGACCGCGCCGTGGCCGAAGGCGCGGACGTCATCAGCATGTCGCTCGGCTCGCCTTTCGGCTCGGCCCGCACCCCGGACGCCGTGGCGGCCAACAACGCCGCCCGGGCCGGCGTCCTGGTCGTCGCCTCTTCGGGCAACGAAGGCCCGGGCGCCTACATGACCGGCACCCCGGCCTCCAGCACTCGCACCATCTCGGTCGCGGCGATAGACACTCACGAGTCGTTCCCCGGCGCGACGATCGAGCTGGCCTCAGGAAGCATCCCGGCCATCAACGCCAACGATGGGCCGCTGCCGCGCACCGGCCGGCTCAACGTCCTGATGGACGCCGGGGGGATCGCTCTCGGCTGCGACGCCTCGGAGTACGCGGGGGTCGCGCCGGGAGACATCGTGGTGACCATGCGCGGCGTATGCGCTCGCGTGGACCGGGCCAAGCTGGGCCAGGCCGCCGGCGCTGCCGCTGTGATCATGATCAACAACACCTCGGGTTTGCCGCCCTTCGAGGGCCCGATCCCGGGCGTGAGCATCGCCTTCCTGGGCGTCCAGGCGTCCGAGGCGCCGGCCCTGGCGGCGGCCGACGGAGCCACCGTGAGTGTGGCCTCGTCCGGGCCCCTGACCAACCCCGGCTACAAGGCCCTGGCCGACTTCAGCTCCTGGGGCCCGCGCTCCAGCGACAGCGCCGTCAAGCCCGAGGTCGCGGCCCCGGGCGTGAGCGTCGTCGCCGCGGGCATGGGCACCGGTGACGACGTGCTCGTCTACTCCGGCACCTCCATGGCCGCTCCCCACGTGGCCGGCGTGGCGGCGCTGGTCATCGACGCCCACCCGTGGTGGACCGTCAACGAGGTGAAGGGTGCGATCCTGAGCACGGCCGACACTTCGGCGGGCATCGCCGGCTATGAGCCGATGGGTGCCGGCTCCGGCCTCGTCCAGGCTCAGCGGGCGACCTCGACGGCCGCCATCGCGCTGACGTGGGACAGGCTGGACACGCTCTCGTTCGCCTACGTGCCCATCAGCCGCTCCTACTCGGCCAGCAGGAGCTTCACCATCGAGAACAAGGGCTCGAAACCGATCGCCTACCGACTGTCGGCGGGTTTCATCGGCAGCTCGGCGGGCGCCAGGGTGTCGGTCTCGCCCTCCAGGGTCACGGTCCCGGCCCACGGCTCACGGAACGTGACGGCCCGGCTTTCGCTCTCGGCCTCGGCCGTGAAGGCCCTCCCCTTCGCCGACACCTTCGCCGGCATGGGCCCCGGCTCGGTCATGGCCATCTCCGGGGTCGTGACCGCCAGTCCGGTCAGGCCCGGGAGCGGCGTCTACCCGCTCCACGTGCCCTTCATGGTCGTGCCCAGAGGCCTGTCCAACGTCAGGACCGGGCGGCTGGCGCGGTACACCGTGACCGACGGCGTGGCCGAGTCCAGCGTCAGGGTCTCCAACTCGGGGGTCCATGACGGCACGGCCGACGTCTACGCCTGGGGCCTGTACAGCAAGGACACCCCCACCGGCCTGGCCAGCATTCGGGCCGTGGGAGTTCAAAGCCAGCCCGGGTCGGTGTGCGATCCAAGCATCCCCGATGCCGATCGCTGCCTGATATTCGCCATCAACGGCTGGCACCGCTGGTCGAACGCCTCGTCCCTCGAGTTCGACATCGCCATCGATACCGATGCCGACGGCACACCGGACTACTTCGTCGTAGCCCTCGATCTCGGGGCCGTGCTCGCCGGCGAGTTCAACGGCACCCTCGCCTCGTTCACCTTCACCGCAAGCGGCGATCTGGTCGACGCTTTCTACGCCGACGCGCCGATGAACGGCTCGGTGATCGAGCTGCCGGCGCTGGCCAGCGACATGAGCATCGCCGACACGTCCCCCGCGTTCACCTACTCCGTCACGGGCTTCGACCTGGTGACCGGAGACGTGCACGCCCTCGCGGGTGAGGCTGCCTTCGACGCCTTCACCCCGGCCGTCTCGAACGGGCAGTTCGTCTTCCTGGCGTCCGGCTCGTCGGCCACGCTGCCGCTCAGCGTCGACCTTGCCGCCCAGCAGAGCGCTCCCGCGCTGGGCTGGATGATCGTCAGCCTGGACGACGCCAACGGCTCGGCCCAGGCGGCGCTTCTCTCCGTGGGCAAGCTACCAACGCCCTAGCGTCTTCGCCCCCTATCCACAAAGCGGCCCGCCCGATCTCCCGGGCGGGCCGCCGTTCATTCCCTGAAGGCGAGCCCCCTACTTCTCGAGATCGCGCTCCTCGAAGTGAGTGAAGGTGACCTCAGGGCCATTCTCCACTGCGGTCACCAGCAGGGCGCCCGTCCAGTAGCTCGGCGGCAGCGAGGCGCGGGTCTTGGTCGCGTCGTAGACCTTCTCGCCGTCGACGAACATGACCAGCCGGGTGGTGTTGTCATCGATGTCGGCGCAGACCGCGACGATCGTCACCGGGGTGGCGCCGGCCGGAGTGACCCCCTCGCCCGAGTCCACGTAGTCGGGGTAGGTCGACTCCTCCATGTCGCCCTCGCGGCTCTGGATGTACCACTCGCCGGAGGTCAGCACGAAGAACTCGTAGGTCAGCATGTTCGCCGTCCGGCCTCGGTAGCAGGCCACGCCGAAGCCGGTGTCGGGCCGGCTCTTGGCCAGCGTCGCCGTTGTGGAGACGCTGAACTGCTTGCGCGAGTAGAACTTGGGGGGATCGGCCCACAGGTCGGTGCTGCTGCGCCCGGTAATTACGAAGCCCTCATGGCCGTAGACAAACGAAGAGCCGTCGTCAAGGGAGCCTTCGGACCAGCCGTTGGTCTTGTTGGTGAAGTCGTCGGAGTAGACCACGGTGCCGGCATCCGGCGCCAGCGACGACGTCGCCGTGAGCTCATCCTTGGGCAACAGGACGGCCACCCCGACCAGTGCGGCAATGACCACGGCGGCCACGCCCAGGAAGAGGAAGAGCTTGCCGCGGTCCGTGCCGGATGGGGCGGCCTGGTAGGGGACGCCCTGCCACTGGCCCGGCTGCTGGGGCGGCCACTGGCCCGGCTGCTGGGGCGGCCACTGGCCCGGCTGCTGGGGCGGCCACTGGCCCGGCTGCTGAGGTTGCTGCGGAGCGGTCGGGGTCCAGCCTGAAGGCCCGAACTCCCAGCCGGTGGGCGCGGGGGGAGGCGGGGGCGGCGGTGCGCCCGCCGCAGGCTCCTGGCCGCCTGTCTTGGAGTTGCTGCCGGGGTTGTTCTGCCAGTCTGTCATCGAGCCGCCTCCCGTCCCCCTGCCTGCGAGATGCCAATCATACGCAAGCCCCTGAGGCTGGGAACGCCCGCGGGGCGCCCCGACGGCGCCTAGAAGTCTCCCGCGGCGGCCAGCTCCTCGCCGATCTCGAGGCTGGCCGAGGCCAGCAGTTCCATGTCCTCGGGGCGGGTCCGGAAGTTGACGATGCAGGCTCGCAGCGCGGTCGAGCCGTCCGGCAGCGGGGCGTTCGAGATGATCGCTATCCCGCGCTCTTCGAGCTCGTGTATGACGGCCAATTGGAGGCGGTCGAGGCGCTCTTTCTGGCCGGCCAGGCTGGCCGGCTCGACGCGCCAGTTGACGATCGAAAGGTCGCGCGGCGCGGCCAGGACCAGGCCCGGCGTAGCCTCGACCAGCGCCTCGAGGTAGGCGGCCAGGCGGATGTTCCGCTCCAGCATCCTGGCGTAGCCCTCGCGGCCGTAGGCCCGAAGCGCCAGCCAGACCTTCAGGGCGCGGAAGGGGCGGGTGTTTTCCATCGAGCGCTCGGCCAGGTCGACCCGGCCCGGCTCGTCGACGTACTGCAGGTAGCGGGCCTTGAAGCCGTACGAGGCTTGCAGCGCGCCCGGCTTCCTGATCAGGGTCGCCGCGGCTCCGATGGGCGCGTAGAGCCACTTGTGCGGGTCGCAGGCTATCGAGTCGGCATCGGCCATGGCCCGCAGGCGCGGCGGGGCCGAAGGAGCCAGGACGCCGAAGGCGCCGTAGGCGCCGTCGACGTGGAACCACAGCCCGCGGTCGCGGGCTATCGCCAGCAGCTCGGGGATGGGGTCCACTGTGCCGGCGATGACCGTGCCGGCGGCGCCGATTATGGCGATCGGCCGGGCGCCGGCCCGCACGTCCTCGTCCATCATCTGGACGAGGGAGTCCAGGCGCATCTGGCGGTTGTCGTCGGTGGGCACGTCGCGAACGGCGTCGCGGCCCATGCCCAGCACTTCGACGGCCTGGTGGTGGCAGTAGTGGGCCTGGTTGCTGGTGTAGATGCGCAGCGGCACGCCCTTGCCGTCGGGCCCGGCCATGCCGTAGCGGCGCACGTCCCAGCCCGCCATTTGATCGCGGATCACGACGTGGGCCAGGATGTTGGCCATCTGGCCCCCGGAGGAGAAGATGCCCTCGGCTTCGTCCGGGAAGCCCAGCATCTCCTTGATCCAGTCAATCGTCTCCAGCTCGACCATGGTCGCCGCCGGGGCCGCCCGCCAGAGAGAGGGGTTCTGGTTCAGCGCCGAGGCGGCCAGGTCGCCCAGGACGCCGATCGGGACGGCAGACGAGGTGATGTAGGCGAACCAGCGCGGATGGCCGTGATAGCCCGAGAGCGGCAGCAGGTCCGCCTCCAGGCCGTCTATCAGAGCGTCGACGCCCTGGCCCTGGGCCGGCAGGCCGCTCCGGATCCGCTCCCCGATCTCCTCGACCGACGCATGCGGCGTCGGACGGCGCCCCTCCCAGTCCGTCATTGCGGCCACGGTCAGGTCCAGGAACCGGCCGCCGATGTGGCGCCAGGCGCTCTCGTCCCAGTCGAAGTCGATCTCCGGCAGGTCAGGCCGCGGGACTTGCTGCCCGGGCGAGGCGTCGGCCGGCAGGCCGGCGCCGCGATCGGTCGCGATATCCCCCAAGGGGCTCCTCCGTCAAGTAATGGGGGGCCTAGCGTACGACAACATGAGGCCGCCCGGCCAATCAGCCGGCCAGGACGGTTGCCGGAACCGCCGATTCGAGACCAGCGAACCTGTAGACAAGGCGCCGGGACTCCGCTACCCTCCGGCCGACGGGCCAATAGGCCCCGGAACCCGCGGCTCTAACGATCGCTCCTCTCAACGGTTTCTCGGCGAGACAGACGTGTCGCTGAGGCCGCACGAGCAAGGAGCGTTCCTTTGTACACCACGGACAAGACTCTGGTCTGCCAGGATTGCAGCCAGGAGTTCGTCTTCAGCGCCAGTGAGCAGGCCTTCTTCGCCGAGCGCCAGTTCACCGAGCCGCGCCGCTGCCCCGCCTGCCGTGCGGCCCGCAAGGCTGCCCGCGGCGAGTTCGGCGGCGGGGGCTACAACTCCGGTCCGCGCGAGATGTTCACGGCAGTCTGCTCCAACTGCGGCGGCGAGGCTCAGGTCCCGTTCCGCCCCAGCGGCGCCAAGCCGGTCTACTGCAGCGCCTGCTTCTCCGCTCGCCGCGGATAGGCCCCCAGCCAACACGTGTTGAGCCCGGCGATCCGCCGGGCTCTTCCGATTCAGAGGGGTTTCAGGTGGCGCCGGGGACGGCCGAGTAGATCGAGCCGATCGAGATCAGGGGGTTGATCCAGTCGGCGTTGGTCAGCATGGCAATGGTGATGCCCGATTCGGGGAAGCAGGCCACGGCCGACCAGAAGCCGTCCAGGTGGCCGCGATGGCCCCACGCGATCCGGCCCGCTATGGGCAGCTGCTGGAACGACATGCCGTAGTTGAACGACGGCTTGTAGGGCTTGCTGGCCGAGACATCGGTCATCGAGGTCATCGAAGCGGGGTCCAGGATGCCGCCCCCATAGAGGGCGGCCGCCCAACGGGCCACGTCGGAGGCGGTCGCCACCATTCCCCCGCCTGCGCCGACGGCCGAGGCTTCGGACGTGTAGGGGATGAGTTCGTAGCTGCCGCTCAGATCGCGCGGAGCGGACGCCGGGCCCGCGTAGCCGTGGGCCTTCGGCCCCGAGACATCCTCCTGCCATTGGAGGAAGGTGCCGTCCAGCCCCAACGGATCGAGCAGCTCGGCGTGCACCAGCTCGGCCAGGGGCCGGCCGGCGGCCACTTCCAGGGCCCGGCCCAGGACGATGTAGTTGGTGCTGGAGTAGTGGTAGCCGCGGCCCGGGGCGAAGTAGGGCTTGCCGACCAGGGCCAGCGTCTCCTCGGGCGTCCAGCGGGCCGAGTGATCGGCGTCGATCGGCTTGAAGACGGCAGCCTCGAAGATGTCGCGCAGGCCGCTGGTGTGATTGAGCAGCATGCGGATCGTTATCTTCGAGCCGTTGGGATAGTCCGGCAGGTACTTCGAGACGGGATCGTCGAAGCCGATAGCGCCGCTTTGCTCCAGGCGCAGGGCCGTCGCGCCGGTGAAGGTCTTGGTGATGCTGCCGATGCTGAAGAGCGTGTCGGCCGTCACCTCCTGCCCGCTCGAGAGGACCGCCGTGCCCGACTGGCCCGTCCAGACCGTCCCGTCAGGGAAGACGACCGCGACCGACAGGCCCGGGATCGCCCCTCTGCCCCTGACGCGCTCGATGGTGGCTTGCAGGGCCGCGGCCGTGACTTCGTCGAGGGCTATGGGTGCGACGACAGGAGCGGGCAGCTGCCAGGTGGGAACGGGGACGATCGAGGGTATGGGCTGGGGCGTGGGGCTGGGGGAAAGGGTCGGCGCCGGGGCAAGTGAGGGGCTGGGCGTGGGCGCGGGACTCGATCCGCAGGCACCGGCGAACAGCATGACGGCGACGGCGGCGAGGACGCGGTGGGTTCGGTGGAGCGGTATCACGGCGCCAATGATGCACCAGGGCTCGAAACAACGACCCCGGCCTCGCGGCCGGGGTCGTTTCGATCTCTTGCGGGCCCGGGCCGGCCCGGGCAATCGTCAGTTGCGGCCGCCGCCGAAGATCCGCAGCAGCATCAGGAAGATGTTGACGAACTCGATGTAGAGCAGCACCGCGCCGAGCACGGAGGCCTTCTCCTTCGAGCCGGTCATGGCCTCCAACTCGCCGTTGACGATGCGCTGGGTCGTCCAGGCCGCAAGGGCGGTGAATATGACCACGCCCACGATCGACAGCAGCAGCGACATCGTGGAGCTGTGGAACACCAGGGCGTTCATCAGGAAGGCGAAGAAGATGCCCCAGGCGCCCATGAACAGGAAGCTGCCCATGCCGGCCAGGGAGCGGCGGGTGACCACGCCGTAGAGCGCCGCCCCGCCGAAGGCCGCCGAAGCCGACACGAAGGCCTGGGCCACGACGACGGGGCTGTCGTTGGCGACGGCGTACCACCATACCCAGACGCCGACGGTCAGGCCCATCAGAGCCGCGAAGACGAAGAAGAGGAAGAGGGCCAGGGT
>Ga0315549_1003554_pt1 | contig 13811 bp, 7 predicted proteins | sample SalMarSW160200MG_FD_203101 | JGI IMG/M metagenome (GOLD analysis project Ga0315549, IMG submission 203101) | Salt marsh sediment microbial communities from the Plum Island Ecosystem LTER, Massachusetts, United States - Salt Marsh Sediment SW1601-200 ... | reverse complement strand
CTAAAGATTAAATAAAAATAGTTAAAAAGAAATAGAAATCCAAAACAAAAAGTCATAGCTAATGAGATCGATAGAACCTCCATATTTGGTATTAAATTTAATGAAAAATGAATTAAAGATGAGGAATTAACAATAAAATTCAATGAAATAAAAGTACGAATTAGGGGTTGATTAATCTTCTTTAGATATCTTGAAGTATATAATCCTCCAGAAATTATAATAGCTGATAAATTAAAAGATATCACTTGATTTAAAATGATTTCTGATAATATAAAATAAATTGTTAAAAAAAGTCCAATAAAAATCATAGAATATGAAATAATTAATATCAAAATATATGTTCTAACGTTTGGAAAAATTGAATAGACAATCAAAAAAATACCACAAACAATGATATCAATCGAAATTATTAGTTCGATAGTGAAATTCATTGAAGCTAAGAAAAATATTAAAAAGCTTACATTTAATACAATTAATATTAACCAAATAAAAGATAAGATCCTCCATAATTTTAATCTCCAAAAGATTGGTGTTAATAAAAAGAATGAAGAAAGCCCAAAGAATAGATTTGAAAGTAGCATATTATCAATAAATAAGTTTTGACTTATCCAAAATGTTAATGCTAATGATTCACCCCATACTATAAGCAAAATTTCAGTAAAGTACTTTTTAATTTTTGAAAATAAAATAGGAAGATAAAATAAAGAACAGATTATAAATGTTATAATAATAGACCCATTTATATCAAATAAATTAAAGAAATCTAATGCTTGAGTGAATATATCTATACCTAAGACATTATTATAAATTATATAAAAATTAATAATTGGTACAAATAACAATATTCGCCATCCAACTCTCCAGATGGCCCATGATATCTTCCATTTATAAATTCCAACTGAAATGAAAAATAAAAAGATTATCGCATCAAGAATTATTATTATTAATATAGGATCTCCAAAATAAAATCCAAAATAAGAGATCAGTAATGTGTAAATGAATCCTGGGATGAAAAGAGTTATAGTAGTTAAAGATATATAAAATATCAGTTTCCTTAATGATTTGGAAAGTTTATTAAATAAGAATATGACTCCAAAAGATGTGAATATTGATGTTAAAGCGAATGTTAAAATAATGTTATATAATTGATAACTTGAGTCAGTAAATAAAAAAGAATATGAAATCCAACTGGAAATATTAAATAATAAAAGGATAATACAAGGCTTAATGAACCATTTATACCTTTTATCTTCCCTTAAATAATAATCAAAGGTAACTATAAATAGGAAAACTAAAATGGATATTGTTATATTATATATGAGTAGTATTCTTGTAAAATTAAATATAAAAATAAATAAAATGCTTGAAATTAAAGAATAAAATAGATACTTTTCAATTAGGTTTATTTTCTTGTAATTTATACCCACTGAAAAAATCAATACTAAACTGAAATTCATTAAAAAAATAATTAAAATAATACAAATAGGATATCCCATCACTACTTCTAATAACGATGTTGCTTCAAAAAAATTAAGAATTTTGATAAATCCAACGAAACTAAGAATAACATATATTAAAAATCTAATTATTAGATTCTCTTTCCTTTCTAATGATATTATGGTATATAAAATGAATAATACAAGAATGGAATAGTCAGCATTTAGAAACAAAATACTAAAACTAATCAATAAAGTCTTTATAACTAAAATATAAAATTTCTTAAGATACTCCTTTTGATTTTTTTCATTATTATTGATATAATAACATAAATTGATTAATATTAAACTAAAGATAAATAGGATATTTGTCATTAAATCACTAATATAGATAAACCAGTATAATTCCGTAAAGATAATATTGGTTATAATTAAATATAATAGAGGTGAAATCTTTTTTGATAAAATATTAAAAATTTTTTTTTTTGTATATCCCTGATTAAATATAATAATTAATGGATGGAATATATTCAAAAATAACATAAACAATAGACAAAAATTCAATATTTCTAACTCTACCACTGGAATAGGAACTATATTGCTAAGTAGAAATATAGATGCTAAAATAAATGAAGATGAAATGATGATCCCACTGGATTGAATAGATTTAAACGAGTTTCCTATTTTTTGAACTTTTTGAAAAGACTCAGGTTTTTGAATTGAATTGTAATAATAACCAAGATTTCCTATCAATTTAATATTATAGGAATTAATCATGAAAAGAGATAAAATTGAACAATTGATTATTAAAAAATCCCTTAAATATGTATCTGACCATTCTATTAATACAAGGTTTTCATATAGGATATATCCAATTGAAAAGCTAAGTAAAAACCAACTAATAATTAGGATTAATTTAATATATGATAGTATAATTGATTCCAATCTTATTTTTTCACTTGAAAATTCCGCAAGTTTAAGAAACAGGAATAATAAAATAAGAGACAGAATGATAATATAAATAAAATTGACATAAATATCTATTGCTTGTAATTCTAACCATATAAAAGTAGGGATAGATATAAATAAAAAACATAATAGAAAAATATCACACAGAATTAACTTTTGAATAAATTTCTTGTTAAAAATACCTTTTTTATAAGAAAGGATAAAAAGACCATATAAATAAAAAAGAGTACTAATTATTGGGAAAATTATTTTAATGAAATGCCCAGGAATTAAAATAAATAGATAATAAAAAATAGTCGTTCCTGCTAATATAATACCTATGACAATATCTAATTTCAAAATGATTTTAGCAGTTTTTTCTAAATTATTTTTTTTTCCTAAAAGATAAAACATGAAAAGAATTGTTAATAAGAGATATAAACTCAAATTAACTATATGTATAACATCTACATAAATGTATGATTTAGCTAATTCAAATGAAATTATAGAAGGAATAAATATACAAGAAATTGATAAAATGATATTATTGCCTACTAAAACCTTTTTAAAGATATTCCTTTTAACATTATTTTTTAAGAGATATATAATACATAAATTAAAAGAAATACTAAAAAGAATTAAAGGTAAAATAAAGATATAAGTAGTGTCTAAAGTAAATAAGAACGAATAATAAAATATAAGAGAAGAGAGATAAAATAAACTAATTGAATTAACAAAAATCGTATATTTCTTAATAATTGATTGATAATACCAGTTTAGAATATTGATTATTATTGCTGAAGTTGCAATTGACAAAAATAATGATAAAAAAACGTTGAATAAGAATTGAAAATAGGAAATAAGAAAAATAATTATTGAAATTTCAATAGATATTAAAAATAAGTTTATTTTAGTAAGTTTATCATATTTTTTGACTTTTAATTTATCTAATTGTAGCCCAAATTTTAATTGAAATTGAATGGAAATTGATAAAATCAATAGACTAAATATAAATATTAAGATTAACAAATCTATTTTGTATAAATTAATAGAATCTAACCAGATATTTGAAATAAAGATAAAATATACATATATTAAAGGAAATAAAAGCCATATAGAGTAATAAATATGAATTAAGACGTTCGTAATAATCTTAAATTCATAATTAATATAAATAAAAACTATATATATGAAAATAAAAATAATACCGGAAAGTAAAATAAATGAAATAAGATGTATCAAATCAAGAGTATTGAATATAAATGTATTAATTAGTAATACAATCAGTAAATCTAGTAATAAAAAATTAAAAATAATTGTTAATTTGAATGTGCTTATATATTTTTGCTTAAAAAATTTTGAATAAAGCCTATAAAATGAAATCAATAAAGAAAAGGAAAAAAATATACAGAAAATTAGAATTCTAGAAATTAGTAAAATATCAGAATCTAAAATTAACAAAAAATCTTCAGTAGTTATGAGAGGATAAACCGAATATGATATTGAGAAGAAAATAAATACAGAAAGAAAATTCTGCCAAAGAATTACTTTTTCTTCAGTAAAGAGATTAATTCTTTTAAATAATTCTAAAGCAAAATATATTAATATTGTAAAAAAAGCCATTTGAATAATTAAAGTAATTGTTTCCCAATATATTGGAAAAAAAATAAAAGAAATATATCCTATTGAGATAATGGTTAAAATAAAATAAAGAAACTCAATATTCTTCTTTTGTATATAGTTATAATTATGTTCTAAATAAATTATAAAGTAAAAAATAGGTATTAAAATAAAATTAAGATAATTTAAATCAATTAGATAAAACAATAATATAAATATAATCAGTAAAATGAATGAAATGATTCCATTATAGTTTTGATATTTTAATATCTTCTTATTATCTATATTTTCTCCATTTGGTGTTTTATTTAATATCAATGAGTCTAATTTCATTTCATAGGACAAATAAGAGATAATCCTTGCCTTTAAGTATAAGAAAAAGATAGCTAAAATGATTGATACATAAGATACTATTTCTAAATAATTATTAAATCCCTTCAGTGAAATTAAATAAATATTTAAAGAAGGTAGAAGAATGATAATACTGAAAATATAACTCTCTAATGAGATAAAAGTTTTTTTATTAAACTTTAAGATTATTTGTTTTAAATTTAATTGATTATCTTCTATTTGAGTATATTCAGCAAATAATTTTCTTTCTTTTTTTGTATAAAATACAGTAATAATATAAAAAAAACAACTGAAAAATAATACTAATCCAATTGTAAGATAAATAACGTTAGCAGTAAAAATAAAAACAATGATATTTGAAAAGCAATTGATAATAAAGAGATATTTATAAGTGTCTTTGATTGATAATTGAGGATAAATATCCAAAAAAGTATCTTTCTCTGAACTATAAAATAAGATTGGTGTGTATTTTAAATAAAAAAACACAACAGGTATTGCAAAACAAATATAGATAAGAGGGATTAATTGAAATTTTAAATCTAATGGATTTAATAATGTAAAGAATATTGAACTAACGAAATAGACAATATAAATTAAAAAGATTACAGAGATTTTTATTATTAGATTTTTTTTTTCATTACCAAAAAATGGATTTTTTCTATACTTATCATAAAGTTTAAAGAATACAAATTGAGAAGTAATGAAGGAAACAAATGAAAAGGATAATATATAATAAAAATCTTCAAGAAAATTTGAAAGTATAAAATACGTAACTACCAATGACAATGATGGTATAATTAAAAAATATACACAAAACCACCATATTTTCCATATTATTTCTGTAGCTTTCTCTATTTTCTTATTTGAATTTCGTTCCATTGAATCGCCTTCTACAATCAATAAATTGATCTATTATTCATATGTAAAATCACTTTTTTAAATCTATCTAATTTTAAAGTAATATAAATTATATTGAATTATAAATTCTTGAAACTGTTATTTAATGATTTCTATAAACCTTAAAAATATATATATATAATCATTCATCAATAGATTATCTCCTGTAAATTTGACAATAGATGATTATGACTATATTATATTTAAAAGAAGTACAATATCTTCATTAATATGGGAGATTTTATTCCATAATTGGATTAGATATCTTTTTAAATTATGATGTATGAATTTTTTTTATACTTATGATAAAGTATAAAGAGTAAAAATTTAGATATAATGAAGGAAACAAATGATAGGGATAATATATAATAAAAATCAAGAAGAAGATCTGAGAGGATAAAAAATGTAACTACCATTATTAATAGTGGTATAATTAAAAAATATGCAGAAAACCACCATATTTTCCATCTTTTTTCTGTAACATTCTCTATTTTCTCATCTGAATTATAAACCATTGAAATCTCTTCTATATACAATAAATTAATCAATTTACTATATGCAATAGCATTTTTTTAAATTAAATAAGTATTCAAGTAAAAAAAAAGTAATGAATTATAAATTCTTGAGACTATTATTTAATGATTTCTATAAATCCTTAATTTGGATGTTATAAGAAGAATAATAAACTATATAACTTTTTCAATTCTCTCAAGAGCTTCATTTATTCTATCAATAGGCTGGGTAAGTGCAATTCTAATAAAGCCTTCTCCATAAGCACCAAAGCCAATTCCTGGTGTAACCACGACCCCAACATCAATTAATTTTTTAGTAAAAATCATACTATCTTTCTTATCATCGGGAATCTCAGTCCATATGTAAAAAGTTGCTTGTGGTTTTTCCGTTTTCCAACCAATATTATTTAATCCTTTTACAAGTACATCTCGTCTTTTTTCATAGATATCAATACTTTCTTTAACTATTTCTGGTTTATTTTCCGATTTATACTCATTCAATCCTTTTATAACTGCTTTTTGAATAAATATTTGGCATCCAGAATCAATTTGAGATTTTACTTTTCGAAGACCTTCGATAATATATTCATTTCCAGCAGCCCAACCACATCGAAAGCCTGTCATACAAAAGATTTTTGAAGCACTATTAATCTCTATATGATCTCTACTTATCTGTAAAAGAGAAGGAGCAATATAATCATCAAAAGTAAATTCTGAATAGGGATTATCATACACAATTAGAAAGTTAAAATCTTCAGCAAAATCAACAACTTTTTTAAGAAATTCTCTTGGAGCAATAGCTCCTGTTGGATTATTAGGATAGTTTAAATACATTAATTTTGCTTTTTTTAAAATTTTTGTATCAATAGATTCTAAATCTGGAAGAAAATTATTTTCTTTTTTTAATGGCATTAAATATGGATCACCATCACAAAATTTTGTTGCTCCATTTTCATAAACGGGATAACCTGGATTAGGACAAAGAACAATATCTTTAGGATTAATGAAAGCTCTAGCTATATTAGCAACTCCCTCTTTTCCACCAAGTACATTTGTGACTTCAGTATCTGCATTAAAATCTAATCCAAATCTCACATTATACCATCTGGCAACTCCTTCTCTAAAAAAATCTTCTCCCATACTAGTTGGATAATTTTGATATTCTGGTATTTTTACAGCTTCTATCATTTCATTAATGATTATTTCTGGGGTTGTTAGGTCAGGATCTCCTATTCCTAATGGGATTAAATCAATTCCCTCTTTTTTTTTTTTTATTTTTAAATCTTCAATTTCCGCAAAAATATATTTTGGCAATCTCCCTATTCTATCAGCATAATTTATATGAATCTTTAGACACCCAATTATTATAGTTATTTGAAAAAATAATATGTAAAAATAAGTAAAAAGATATAAAATTTATTATCCTAAATTATTATCTTTAAAATTAATTATAGGATTCAGATTCTATTTTTACTCTGATTTTCTTTTTTCTATTTCATATTCTTTAGGATCAATTAAAACAAAAGGAATTATACTAATATTTGAAGCAATTGCCATAAACAGAAAAATTATTGCAAAAGTGGTATATACATTAAATCCTTGTAATACTCCGAGTAATAAAGATGTAATAAATAATCCTAATTGTGTTCCTCCATTAGTAAAAGAATTACATGTAGCAAAATAGGTACTATCAACTTCGGGATAATGTGTAGATATCTGACCTATAACAGCAGAAAAGGCACTTTTTCTCCACCCATTTGTTGAACCTACGATACAAGCAAAGATTAAGAGGATAATATATGGTATATGTACATTTTCAATATATTGCACAGGAATTAAAAAGAGTATAAATGAAATTGTTGTAATAAGAAGAGAAGAATATACTCCTTTTTTTCTTGATTTTAAATCAGCAATACGTCCTCCTATAATTGCTCCAATAACAACACCAATTCCAATAATAACTGATATAAATGCATTAACTTCATATAATTGTCTAGAATTTTGTAATGCATTTAATTGAATCTCACCACCAATCAGATCGAGACCTAAATCAGGCTGTAGTATGATAATATACAATGAAATAAGAGTAAATATAACCCCATCAACAATAGAAATAAAGATTGCAAAGATGAATACTTTCCAATTCTTACTCTTACCAAATATTATTTTTATATTTTTTTTTATATTGATTTTTTCTATAAGTCTACCTTCTTTGATGATAAGTATTAAAAATGAACTTAAAATTAAAATAATTCCATAAAGAATAAAGATAGCCTGAATATCAATAAATTGTAATATTGTTACTATCAATGGCCCTCCTGCAATTGTTCCAACAGAACGCAAACTCCAGCAAATACCCTGAACTCTCCCTAATTTATTTTTAGGGCAAATATCTAAAATTAATCCATCAATTGCAGTATCTGCCATAGCGATCCCAAGAATTAGAATTACTCCTACTATAGTAAATAGGAGTAAAGCATTATTAGGTACTATAAAAAATTGTATGAAAATCCAAATCAATCCAGAGACACATATTGGTAAAATTACCCAAGGTTTTCTTCTACCTAGCTTTTTGAAAGATTTTTTATCACTTATCATACCATAAATGAATTTAATAACAAATGGAGCTAAAACAATTGTGAACATAAGAGATAATTCACTTCCCTTTATCCCTCCCACATAATCAAATAGGAATATAGGGATAATTACGGCATATAAACTCTGAGCTATGCCTTGAAAAAAGTAATTAACAGAAAAAATAGCTGTATATAAAGACTTAAAGTTTGAATTTACTTCCATCATCATTCTCAGAATATTTATTTATAAAATAAAATTTATCTATATATATTATTGGATAGCGATAAAATTCAATTATATAGAATTAATTAACTATTATTCTATTACTTTATAAATATTTTATTTTCATATATTTAAAATTATATGGATTTATTTAGTACAATTTGTCAAATTGTAAAAATCTGAAAAAACCAGATCATCTTATGATTAACTATTTATTATCACATTTGATATTTTTAAGTATATTTCAATAATATTATAAAATTTATAAAAAGCAATGGACAATAACGAAATTTTAAGGATAATAAAAATATTATCTTCAAAAAGAGCTCCTTCAGGACTAGAAAATGAACGCGGTGAAATATTTAAAAACGAAATTGAAAAAATCCTAACAAATAAAAAAATATTGGTTGAGAAAGATAACCTTGGGAACTATTTTGTTAAACTAAAAGGAATATCATCAAAAAATAAAATTGCGATATTAGCACATTTAGATGAAATCGGGGGAACAATTAGAAGAATAAAAAAAAATGGAAAAATGGAATTCTCCAAGAGAGGTGGTTATGAAGGAAGATGGTTGATTTCCAAAAAGGTGCAGATATTAAATAGTAAAGGTACATGGATCAATGGAGTTATATGTGGACGTTCAGCTCATAGTACTCCAGAAAAATTAAGAAATAAGGAAAAAATAGATCCTTTGGATTTAGAAATATACTGTGGAGCAAACAACCTTGATGATATAAAAAATAAACATCAATTGCATGTTGGAGCACCTTTTGTTTTCTCTGGAGATTTTGATTTACTAAATCCTGATATTGATGATAATATCATTGCTGGGTATTCTATGGATAATTTGACTGCTTTAACATGTTTAATTATTTTAACTCAAAAGCTAATTAATAAATTAATGAATGAAGAAGGAAAACTAAGAATTTATTCTGATGTCAACATTGTTGCTACTACTAGAGAAGAAATAGGCACTGAAGGCGCATATTTCTTTATAAAAAATAATCCTGTTAATAAAGTAATTGGAATTGATATAGGTTTAGTTGAAGATGCAACCAAAACCATTCATTCTGATCTTAATCTTGATGGAGGGCCAGTAATTGTATGGCAAGAAGCAAGAGGTTATGGAATTCTTGATTATAATCTCTGTAAAAAATTAGTCCAAACTGCAGAAAAAAAGGATCTAAAATATCAAAATGGTGTTTTCGAATACTATGGTTCGGATGCAGGAAAAACACAGAAATGGCTGGGTATTCCTTCAGCATTAGTAGGTATTCCTACTAAATTTAGTCATAACGTTCCAGAAATAAGCAGCTTAAGTGGCATCGAGAATACTGCTGAGTTGATTTTCCAGTACTTAAAGAGTCTCAAATAATCTTTAAAATAAGTTTTATAAAGTTCTTATTATTGGTTTATCAAGTTGTTTATAACTAATTCAGAAATATCACCCGCATATTCACCTATTCTCCTTATACTTTCAATAATATAACTGATGGTAATCGATGATTCAACATGATATTGTTCAGGATTAATTGTTATTCCTTCACAGGCAATTACTAATTTCTTTACTAACTCAATATTCTCATTTGCCATACGTATATCTTTATTCATACGAGCATCTAAAGTTTTATTTAAAAGATCAATAGAAATTCTGCTTGCTGCTGATATTTTTTCTATTAACTCTTTACTGATAACATTTTGCTCAATCACAAAAAGAATATTTCTAGAAATATTAACTGCGTGGTCTGCTATTCTTTCCAGAAATCGACTCATTAATTGATAATGGTTTGCATCCTCTAAGGTAATTCCCATTTTCTGTGATAAGATTATATCTCTTAAAACAATATTTGATTGTCTTCCAATCAACCAATGCAATCTATCTATATCATTATCTCTTTTAATAACTTCTTCAGCTAATTCTTTATCCTTTGTTTTTAAAGCTTTAATAGCATCTTCAATCATACTATCTGCAAGAATAAACATTCTTTTTATTGTTTTATCAAATGGCATTTCCTTTGGATTCAATAAATCTTTAATAAGAATATATGTATTTGTTTCTTCAATAATTTCTGGTCCGATTGCTATTTGTGTAAAATCAATTATACAATCTCTAATAAATGGCTCAAATTTTTTACTGGATTTTATAACAACCTTAGAAAATCCCATAATATATATACCTATCAATACTCGAAATAAGAAATTATAATCATTATAATCATCTACAATGATTTCTTTGGTTTTCATAATTTCCTCAGAGTTGATTTTTGGCGTAATAAGTAAATTCCCATCAGGCTGTGCTATAATTCCGATGGTATCATTTTTTTGAATATTATTTTTCTTTATCCAAGGCTTCGGAAGACTAATAATGTAAGACGATCCCCCCGTCTGTTGCACCTTACGTGTCTCAATATTATATGTCAATTCTTTTCTTTCACCTATCGCATATTTCAAGCTTTTATGTGAAACATTATAATAATTATTAAGAAAATATAGAATAACAATTTGATCTATATAGTTTATATAAAATGTATATACATTTAAAGATAAGGTTAAAAAAAGGGATTTTTTTCTCACTATCATTAAGAGGTAACTTCGAGGTTACATATACGAAATCTACGATCATATATTACCGCATCAATATATAAATCATAAAGAAAATGATTTATGATAAGTCCTTCGGCTTCTAATTGGATATATCCCTCATAGATACACTTATACAATTGGATTTTAGTGAATCCTCCCTTAGAGGTAAAATGCTTGAAAGTTATTCTTTTTACGGGGTAATCGAATCGTATAGAGATTTTTTCCTCTCCAATTACTAGCTTATCTGGATTTTTAATCATCTCTCGAAAATCATCATGTGTAAAATGTAGTAGCCCTACTGATTCCATATCTAATTTTAGCCTCATTTTCTTTTTACCATTAATCTAGTATTTATATTCATAAAAAAATGTTATGGAGCATAAAATTGTATAATTTGATCTATGGTTAATTCAGGAAACCATTTTTTAAAATCTCTTTCTCCATTATCACCAAAATTATCAAATCCAAATTCTATTTCATAAATATCTGTTATGTCCCAACCTTCTCTAAGCAGTTCAATTGTTCTTTCTCTTCTGTAGGAATAAAGAAAATTGGTTTTCCCGCCAAATTTTTCCTTCCATATTTTTCCAATTGAAAAAAGAGATAATCCAGTCTGTCTATTAATTTCCTTATCTGTCACCTCTTCTATTATCCATTTTTCCCATTGAGTTCTTTCGATACCATAATACGTCTGCTCTCTACTATATCTTAAGCTAGATACCCATATGCTGTTGAGTACTGGGGAAAATAACCAGAAGTTAAAGTCTAAGTGTAAGCCCTCTTTCCACCAACGAAAAAGCCAACTTTTATTATTTTGGTTATCCTTTATGAGAGTTTCATAAATTTCTTTATCGCTATATCATAGACATGATATTAGAGGAAGGTCACCATATATTATTAAAGCTACAAAAAAACTTAAATCATTTCTCCAAGAAATCAATGATATCTTAAATCAATTTGTCTCACATATTTCATAAAATTATTATAGCATTAAAGAGCTAAATTTAGTTAATTTTATAATACATGTTCTTCTTATTAATTCCTTTATCTATAAAAACTTCAAAGACAAATTTGTATATATAATTAAATATTAGGTCTTATATGTTAAAGCACTAAATTAATAATACGTAATTTAATTGGGGACTTTTTCATTCCCACTAATTTTTCCTGATCTGTTAAGCATCAATAAAATTATTCCAAAAGTTAAAAATATGATTGATGCAATAATCCAATGAATTTCTTTAAACCAAGTAGGAATCAACCAAGACGCTAACCCAATAACAATCCAAGCCGTTATTAAAAGAGATATTAGTAGATATTTTTGCGGCGATGAATATTCTTTATCTAATTCCTTTACTCCAACGCTAATGATTAAGGGAAACAAGTAAAACAACATACGCATCCATCCGGACACAAAAATTAGAAAAGCAAAAACGGCTCCGGATAAGACCAGAAATTCAAGCCTTACTTTCCAATCGCTTTTTAAAAGGTGTTTACACGCGCTTAAAAGAATAATTCCAAAAGGATAACCCAAATTGAGAAGAATTACTGCAATAAACGCTACAATTGTGAGATAAATCGGTGAAGTAGGTATTGATTGATATTGAAAAATAAATTCGATTGCTTCTAAGCTGAATACTCTTTTCTGTACAAACAAGACGTAATAGATTATTGGAACACTGCTTGAGATTAAACCATATATTATTATTTCCTTTTTCTTTTTGAATACATATTCTATGACAATAACGGGTATTAATATGATTGATACTTCTTTAATAAAAATCCCTATCCACATAAGAGGGATAAGATAATAATATTTCTCAGAATATAGAAAATAAAAAAAGCCCACAAAAACAGCAAGAATTAACGGATCTACTAATCCCATGTTCTGTAAATGCATGGTATACCCATAACTACCAATCCAAATTAGCGAACCAATTAACCTTGTTGTTCTTTTTAGATCTAAAGTTGTTAATAGTAAATATAAAAACAATACTGAGAGATTTAGACCCAATAATGTCAAGAAAAGAAATCCAAAATAATGAAATTCGTTGGGTAGAAGAGATACTAAAAAAGGGACGAGAATTCGATTAGAAAAGGTACCTGAGACGGTTTTTCCTAACGCCATATCCGCATATACTTTAGCATCGGGAGAAGAAGGCCATCCATAATTATAGTAGGGAAAATATAATATGATTAGAGCATAAAGCAATTGAAATAATACCAATATTGCTAAGTCTAATTTGAGATTTTCCTTAGAATTAATAGAGTCAAATGTTCTCTTGATTTTAATTGATACTTTATCCAGCATCTTAATATAATGCATCTCTGTCTAATATAATTATAGAATATTGTTTTTATGGTATTTATAATTATGCAAAAATTATAAAAAAATTTGAAAATTCAATTACCAGTATTCAACCAAAAACACCATATATTATTAAGGCTACAAAAAAACTTAAATTATTTCTTCAAGAAATCAAAGATGTTTTATTACATTTTATTTCAGACATATCATGAAATTATTATAACGTTAAAAAGCTAAATTTGACTAATTTTACAAAAGAAGGATCATTTATAAGATCTATCCACGAGAAAAGATAATAAAATCCTTCTACCTCTTTTATTTCATCTCTTTTATTTAATTCACCAAGATCCAAAA
>Ga0315549_1003552_pt1 | contig 13819 bp, 15 predicted proteins | sample SalMarSW160200MG_FD_203101 | JGI IMG/M metagenome (GOLD analysis project Ga0315549, IMG submission 203101) | Salt marsh sediment microbial communities from the Plum Island Ecosystem LTER, Massachusetts, United States - Salt Marsh Sediment SW1601-200 ... | reverse complement strand
ATAATTGCTGTGGGAGGAAAAATAGTGAGTATTGATATTTTTAGGAATAGTGACATGCTGCAAAGCTATTGGCCCGAACTGTTAAAATCATCCGCGCTTTCTGCAGTCGATGAACAAACAGCGGGCAGCTTATCGTCACAAGAAGCAGAGGTGCTTTTACATGCTGTACAGGAAAAAAACTATAGTAAAAAACAGAGTAGAGAAGAAAAGGACTGCACATATAGCTATATTGATGGTGAACTCAATATTTCAGCTCACGTTTATGACGGTGTATTGATTCATTTATCAGGTTTTCCTGTGGAGAAAAGTTTGAACATAAGAAAGTGAAGAGAATAATCTATCGGAGATTAATAAGATTGATATTAATTATATTCTGCTACCCATAGTAATTTTTAAGGATTCTACAGCATAAAAAGGTAATCCAGCCTGATGCCTGCTTTTTGTCGGTAAACTCCCATTCCCTATAAGCTCGAAACATAGAGGTGGGTTTGAATCTGCCGTCCTCATCCTGAGAGTTTTCGATCCATGCTATGAGTTCTTTTACAAGTTCGCTGTTTTTTAAAAATTCAAACCTGGTTAAAACTTCCGCCAGATAAAGCGCGTTATACCAGACAAAGGGATATTTAAGTGTCCAGAACTTTTTTGACCGCCCAAAATAGTACATGCTTTTGCCATAGTCCTTGTGAAATTCAAGCGGCGTGTAGGCATTTTTTGCCGCCGCTGATTCCTTGAGTTCGGGAATAAGTGAGAATACTTCCAGAGCAAAAAGACCGGCCATCTGGCATGGAACCTGCAGTTTCTTATAGAAACTTTTCACGAAGGCAAAGTGACAAAACCAGCCTGCAGGTGACCTCCATTTTTCTTTGAGAGCGGCAGCGGTTTGCAGTACCTCTTGGCTCTTACAGCCCAATTTCAGCAGGATATAGGTAATGAGCGGAGAGTCGCAGGGCAGGGCATGCCATTCAGTGGCGTGAGGGTCCGGTTTGGGGTATCCGGTAGTCTCTTCAGGAATGCATACCCTGACCGCGAACAGGTTGTCTTCTTTATGTTGAACCGCCTTTTTAATTATATCAGCCAGCTGCAGATCGTCCCTGGTCAGGCCCATGTCGCTCAGCATGCGCAGTTTGTAGTAACAGATTGTGGGATCATTATGCCTGGTTATGCTTAAAGGAAACCAGTCGCAAGCTTCGCTGGCCAGCTTTATAACCATAGGGTGCTTGAGCAAGTCCTGTTTGGCCTGTTTTACATCCTTATGAGCTGTAGGCAGCTCCATAAGCTCGGTAAGTGTTTTGTATCTGGTCCAGGGAGTGCTCTCCAATAACCATGGTAGAGGATCTTTTTTTAATGTGATTTTCCAACCGCTACCCATTTTTTTTCTCCAGCTGTTTCAGGGCTTTAGCAATTTTGCTTTTAATTGTTTTATAGCTTTGCGGCGGCCCTGCGCAGATGCATTTGTCTTCCACGTAAACAGCGTCGGTTATGCCCCACTCGGCAATGTTGTTTTTATCAAGGCTATTAATGGTTTCCACCACAACGCGGTAACCTAATTCAGCGGCCGCTCTTTTCGCCCGTTCGCAATGAAAGTTTTGCACAGGACAGGCCCCGCTTATGAATACGGTAACCGTAACCTTTCCGGGATGCTTGCCCGCCTGCGGTGTCTTTTTTTGCATGATCCATTTGGGTGGTGTAATGTCTTGTGTGAAGGGCTTCCATAACAGTACCTGAATGCCCTGTTTATCAACCGGCAGATACCCTTGTTTTTTATACCAGGAGGCTTTGATAAAAAAGGGCATGGCCATACCCCAGGCCACCATTCCTTTAGAACCCCTTTGTTTAGCGTCTTTTTCCGCGCTTTTTAAAAGTGCTTTGCCCATTCCCGTCCGGCGGTAATTCAGGGCTTTGTCTTTACTACGGGGAATCCAGATGCAGTTGATAAAATAACAGTTCTCGCCTTGAGCTAATGAGTACTCGATGGGAGTATATTGAATCATACCCACTGCATTTCCCATTTTATCCACCGCTATTTTAATTCCCAATCCCTTTTCTCTCATGGTATTGTACCAATGCGCTTTGTGACCACCCGCTTCTTTCATGTCAGGGGAATCACGCTCCAGACATATGAAATAAGAGGGTTTGTTCTTTTCATCCAAATTAATTATTTTGTATGGTTTTACTGCTTTCATATGGTTTCCTCCTGCTTAAATATTTTTTCCCAGTAAGGGCGTGCCGCGGCTGTTACTGCTTTATCCCAATTAAAAAATTCTTTTCGTAATTGATCCACCTTCCAGTTATCAGGTAGATAAAAGTCGGGCAGCAGAGGATCTTTAAAAATGGTGTGGATCATCCGTTCTCCGACCAACATTTTTTCGATAAGCGCCTGTTCCGCACTATAATTGCCAAGCTCCTTGTATTTTTTATCAAGCAGCTGCAGAGCTTCCATAAAATGCCGGTTCACGGTTTTTAAATCCCACAGTTTGCTGATTAGCGCAGCAGGTATTTCCTTTATATTATAGAATGTGAACAGATGACAGTGTTTGTCTAAAAAAATATCCTTTATAAATTCTTCTTTCGGGTGATAGGGCCTGATCCAGAACCCTTTGGAGTACATGGCAAATCTGTAGGCCAAAAGGTTTTTTCTGATATTATGGCGATTTGCTTTTTGTGCTTCAGGAACCGAAAACACAACCCCCCAGAAGCTCTTATCCCATTTTTTCCAATCCAGACTTTGAAAACTGTGCGCCACGTTGTGTCCTATTTTACTTCCTTTATCTGAAATACGGTAAAACACTTTTTTGCCCCAGCTATGGGAAGAGACTAATTTTTTGCGTTTCATGCGTGAGAGGTTGGTGCGAATACACGATTCATTTATAGCAAACGGAGCTAAAAGATATTTCAGCTGATTGATCGAGTATTCGGGTTTGGAAAATGTGGCCATTATGCCGTAAATCAAGTTGCTTTCTTTCATAATTCCTTATTATATATCACAAATCAATTACTATAATAAATAAAATGTGACAAAATGTCAAGTTTTTATAGATACTTATTGAAAAAATATTGAACTAGTAGTATTAATAAAGGAGTGAAAAAAAGAGTCGAACAAATTCTTAAACTGTTTAAGGAATAGAATGCAAACAATAGTTTCACAGGAGGAAACATGAAAAAATATAATTATTTTTTTATACTTATACTGATACTATGTCTTCTTAACTGCAGTTCAAAATATGAATATCAGTACACAAAAGGAGCCGCTTCACCCCAGGTACTTATTACCGAGTTGTTAACAACTCTTAAAGAGGGTGATGTAGAAAAATATGCTGAACTGATTCCCAATCCGGATATGAAAACTGAAAAACAAAAAATATATGCTGAAATTCTTTATCAAGAAGCCAAAGCAGCCGGGGATTCTGCAAAGGTTGAAGAACATAAAAAGGCAGTCGATATGTTCGGCCAGTCTCAGGTAATTGCCAATCTAAAAGATCAGATGAAAAACCACATAGTAGAAGCTAAAAAACAAATGAATTCGGTAAAGGATCTTCTAGATAAAAAAGTAGATTATGATAATGCAGATATTGATAAAATGGAAGTTAAGGAAACAGATAAAGATACCGTAACCTGCAGTTTTACTTCTGTTAAAGTTGGGGAAACAGCCATTATTACAATGAAAATTGAAAAATATGGTGATGCCTGGTATTTTAGTGGAGAGTTCAGCAGTTCAGATGTACCTAAGTTGAAAAAAAAGACAACGGCAAAAGAAACAAGTGGAGAACCCATACCTGCTAACATGATTATACTTACTTCTTTTAAAAAAGCAGGCAATTTGAGTATCAGCGGTACGGTAACCTTCCCGGCAGGTGTTAAGGCCGGCAATCGAATTTACATAGGCTATAGAGGTGGCGCAGCACTTATGGAGCAGACTTCCCTCTCTGATGGCGCCAACCAAATGTCTGCAACAACCGGGGCTGGTAATTATCACTATAAAATTAAAAGTCTTGGTCCAGGCGTATATACTATTGAATTCGGAGTTGATATGAACGAAAATGGTTCTTTCAATGATCCGGGAGATCTGATTGGCTTTTATAGTGGTGGAGGAGCGGTTGTTACGGATAAATCGGCGGCAACAGCGGTCGAACTTGCGGATAGTTCAGTAAATAATATTAATTTCAAGGTTCAACCTCGCTAGTAATTTTACTTAATATCAGTTTTTCCAGTTTATATACGGAATCGACATATCTCTGAGAAGTAACTGTTGTTCATTTATATCCTTTTCGTATTACGGATTGAAGTATCCTCCTATGGGGGAGTTCTTCTTTATTATTTTTGAATTCTGTATAAAATAATTTGTATGCTCCGGCTTTTATAATCTGTGAATAGTAGTTAGATGATAGTAGGCAGACTAATAATTTATTGAATAATACGTGTTTTTTATTTTTAATTTTGATTAAGGTTTTAAAAGTTGGGAACAAAGCTTATTGGTGATAATAGAAAAACGACAAGTTAGAGTTCAGGCCTTAATCCCGCTGCCAGCCAGCGCAGTGTTGCCTCCCAGGCGACCGCGGCCTGCTCACGGTTTTTGAAGTTAAAAACGTGAGCAGCATTGGGGACCACCAGGATGTCAACCTTGCGTCCCAGATCATGCAGACGCGCGTATAAACGCCGCGACTCCTCGACAGGTGCCGTGGTATCACATTCGCCGTGGATAAGCAGTACGGGAGCTGTCAGCGACTCGGCATGGAATATGGGCGAGGCCCGATGTAGCATTGCTTCGAATTCCTCCTCCGTGGCTGCCTCCGACTGCGTGCGGAAATAGGATCTGATCCTGCGACAGATGAACCTCTGCATTTTACCCTCATAATGTGTTTCATCGAGCCAGTAGATGAAGTCCGTGATCGGGTAATAGGCCACAACCGACTTTATCCCTTTACCGGCATAGGACGCAATCAGGAGACTAAACACTCCTCCCTGGGAGAAGCCGAGGGCGCCGATACGTTCGGAGTCCACACACGGGTGCGCGCGTAATATATCAAAAGCCGCGGCCACGTCGCCCTCCTCCCGCCAGGGAAACAGAGTCTCCTGATACTTACCCCGTATCATGCGCTGGTAATCCACTGCCACCGCGATGTATCCATGCTGTGCGAGATCCCAAACCACGCCAAGCATGTCGCGAGCCTTTTTCCCTGCCTCAGGGTGGACGAGAACTCCCGGGAAGGGTCCGTCACCCGCAGGACGTGCCCATTCGAGGTGGAGAAGTAGACTGTCCCGATGTACCTCCTCGCTCCATGTGACCACAGTGGGCGGGACATCCTGCGGATGAACCAGAAAGTGATTAAGCGGTACGCAGGAGGCGAACGACCATATAAGGACTGTAAGTATACTCATCTGGATAGCATGTTTCATGCCGTGAAGTGATGAGGTCAGGCGGTTGGGTGGGGAAGACATCAAAAGTAAATTCTCATAATTGAATTGTATCCTTTTTCAGGTATAAAGTGAAGATAGAGTGCGGAAGGCCAAGAATAATGTTATAGTGAATAACAGCAGCTTTTTATTCATATTTTTTCCGACTTCGCACAAATAAGTATTTCACGCAATGGGCAAAGTTTCGTGAAAATCACTTTTGCTTAAAATAGTCTATTGCCGTGTATTTATAGTGTCAAGTAGGATTTACTATGTGTGCTGCAAAGAAGCATAAAGCCGCTGTAGCAATTTAATAATGGGAAGGAGATTCGCATGAAAGCGCCGAACCCGCTACTTTACCTTCTTGGATTTATTCCCGTGATTTTAGGGGGTTTAAGCCTTGTCTTATTCTACACAGGAATCGAATTCGCCTGGATCATGGCGACTGTGGCCATTATCTGCTGCCTGTGGTTTTGGATATCATTCGGAGAAAAAGTGAGTGTAAATCCTCTGAATAAAAAATTATTTATTATGGATGAGTGATTACCGCTTTAGACACGGTCTTCGTGTTCTCGGTTTGTATGAAAACGCCATGAGTTCCGCAGGCTGGGACATGGGAGATCAGATTGTAAATACAATACAAGCCTATTTTAAATAAATAGGCTTGTAAAGAGTAGTTCCTTATATGTGATATCAAGCGATCTTACAGTTAAAGATAACAAATCCTTTGTTATCTATTTCTTTCACAATCGTCAGACCCGCCTGGCGGAATATTTTTCTCCAGAAATATTTTGTATTAAATACTATCGTTGCCATCATGAATGTAAGAAATCCCATAGAGAAAATAAGAAATGGGGTCAGACTGTGCCATTCACCGATAATAAGCAGGCCGTCTTTTTTTAACACCCGCTTTATCTCAGATAAGGCCCGTTGCAGGTCTTGCGGTTTATGAATCTCATGCAGCACGGATTGCACCGAGATAATGTCGAAGGAGTTATCTTTAAAAGGTATTTCCGTAATCGAGCCGTGTTTGAAGTCGGTTATGTTATTTACGCTTTCTATACGTGCGTTTCGTTTTACGGTTTCCAGCAAATTTATTGTAATTACAGTATTATAGATATCAATACCTGCTAAATGTCCGCCTTTTGGCAAAGCCTTGGCCAAAGCAATGGCATGTCTGCCTGTACCGCAGCCGCAGTCCAGCACCTTCGGGGCTTTAAAGCGTTTTAAATAATCGTAGCACGCTCTGCTTGAGAAAATTCGTAGATTCATAATGACCATTCCTAAAGCCAGCCACAGAAATAGAATTGCCGTAATGATCCCCGCAATAATGAGTACACGGGCAAAGGGCAGGGGAACAAACGCACCGATGAAAATGAGTGCCAGGCCGATCATACCGCAGCCAATCATAAAATTTCCGGCGTACCAGCCGTATTGTACCTTCAGGTTTTTTTATTGACAAAAAGCGTAATGCGCGCTATATTTAATATTAACTAAACGGTTAGTTAATAGAGTTATACGCATGAATAAGAACAGTGAAGAATCAAAACAGCGCATTCTCAATACCGCAGCCAGACTTTTCGCGGAAAAGGGTTATGACGGCGCCCGCATAGATGAGATTGCCAGAGAGGCTCGGGTGAATAAAGCGCTTATTTACTATTATCATAAGAGCAAAGAGGCAATTTTGACTGAGTTATTCCGTACCTTCTTCAAGGAGTCTACGGCAATGCTCTTAAATTTTGTTGAGCGGGGAGGTTTCGCGGAGAATGCGGAAGAAAACAAAAGGTTATTTGAAGCCGAATATTCTCATTATTTGGAGTCGAACAAAGATCTGCTTAAAATTCTGGTTGTTGAATCTTTAAAGGGTGATAGTAAGGAAGTACCACTTTTTAAACTTGTAGATATAAGCGGTAATGAGCAGAACGAGCGCATAAATACTATAGAGGAAAATATGAAGATAGGTGATAAAGAGCAGCAGCAGATTTATGTAACTGAGTTTTTTACCGGTGTTATGCCTTTTATCTGTTATGTGGTATTTAAAGAGAAATGGTGCGAACACTTTAAAATCACGGAAGCAGAATTAAAAGAGTATTTTGATACTGCTATGCAGGAAACCCATGAGCAGTATCATAAAAATAGAAAAAGCGAATTTTAATAAAATAATTTTTTTACAAAAGTAATTAACTAAATAGTTAGTTAATAGGCGGAGAGTTACTCTCTGATCTAATATTTTATTGGAGGTTACCATGAAAATCACAGGAATTGATGTAAAAAAATGCAACGCATGCGGAGTTTGTGTGCAGGAGTGTGTGGCCGGTATTTATTCATTAAACGGTAGTAAGCAAGTAACGTATAGCGATCCACATAAATGGTGCATAGGCTGTGGCCATTGCGTGGCCGTATGTCCCAATGATGCTATAATCTATACCGCGCATGAAAAGCCCTTAAAATATCCGGATATGAACGTGTCGTTTCAGGATGTGGCAAAACTACTGCACACAAAACGCTCGATCCGCAGATTCAAGAATCAAGATGTCCCTCAAGCGGAAATAGATAAACTGCTCGATATTATGCGTGTTGCGCCCAGCGGGCATAACGCTCAACCATGTGAGTATGTGGTTATAAAGGATAAGGAAAAAATCAAGATGCTCGCGGACGTTACTATTAAGTCTTTTAAATCATTTAAAATGCTTATTAAAATCCGCAAGCTTTTGAAACCGTTTATTCCCAAAGCATTTTATGACATATTGTAAGATCTTGGTACTGCGCTTGGAGTTGATGAGATGATTAAGCAGTATGAGTCCGGCAAGGATATAATATTCTTCGACGCGCTGGTTGTTATTCTCGTGCACGTACCCAATATGGGCGGTTTGTCCTATGTTGATCCTACTATCGCCTTAACGTATGGCATGCTGGCAGCTCATGCAATGGGACTGGGCAGCTGCTGGATGGGATTTGCCATGATGGCGGTGCAAAAAAATAAAAGAGTTTCGCAGCAGCTTAATATACCCAAAGGCCGCTTTATCGTGGGAATAATGACCCTGGGATATCCTGTTCATACATATTACAGAGTACCTGTTCGTAATAAAATAAAAGCGGAGTGGTATGCATAGAGCCTACTATATGCTTTTAAGACTTGATAGTAATTTTGGAGTAAATCCGGGTTTTTAAATTAACATTTTATGGAGGTTTGATAAATGAATGAGATACCAAAGTTAAAACATACTGCTTATATTTCACATACAATAGAAGTGTCCAAAAATGTGGAAGATGCATTTTCTTTTATAACAAAAAATCTTTCCAAAGTGTACGCCCAATTGGCATGTGGTCATGAATATTTTACAATACTGAATGGTACTGAAATAAAGAAGGATTCAATTATTGATTGTGCAGAAAAAGCAGGAAACCAATCAATCAAACATGAATATCATGTGACAGAAATCGACAATAACAGCAGAATTGCATATGTATCAAAAGCATCGAAAGTTTTAATAAAATTGCCCTGGAAAACCATTGAAAGTAAAAGTAATACGTATGTTTTTTATGATTTTATTGAAACTGAAAATAAACAGACCAGAATAAAACTCACTATTGGGATACAGTTTTCAAATGGTTTTGAAAATTTTTTTTCTACATTAGTTGGAGGATTAATTCCCTGGAAAAAGCATTGTATTGAAGAAATGGAAGGCCTGAAAAGGTTCCTGAGTAAATAAGGGATGCCGGATACTGCGTACAACTGCGTATAGATTGCTAATTGTTTATTTTGTTTTTCTCAGGTTTAGGCGCGGATTCGGCCTGTATTGTTTCCCACACTTTCAGTTTGCCGAGGAAAAAGGGAATTAAAGCGATTATGGCTAAACCCGAGATCCCGGCCGCGATAAAGAAAGCTGTCTCGATACTCAGCCGGTTGGCAATAAAACCCACAAGCGGGGCTAACAGACAATAGGAAATACGGAAGAGAAAACTGCCGATCGACATTACGGTCGCACGCTTGTCGCTGAAGGTTTCTTCCTGGATGTATTTGCCGAGGATCGGCGGTGCCAACCCGAAGAGGATGTTGACAAGATAAATGGGTGCCAGAGCCCAGTAACCGGGAAGAATGCCTGCCAGAATATAACCGATAAGGGGCGGTAAGGGTAAAATGAAAATGATACCGCGGTGTCCTAAGATTTTTTCCGCTTTGTGGGCAAAATGACTGCCTATCCCTGACGGAATGAAAAGGCAGGCCCACAGAATACCGAAGAGCCAGATCGGAACGTGTCTGGCCGTCCAGAAAGGCTGATAGAGCCAGACCCCGAGCATGGTGGCCAGTGAGCAGGCGGCAAGAAGCGGAAGTGCGGCACGGACGATCTTACTGCGCAGGAACACATAGCGGATAATTTTATAAAAGCCGTAGAGCGTGCCACGGGGATGTTTATAGACTTCATATTCAGGTTCTTCTATAAAAAGTGCAATGATGAAACTGGCAAAGGCGACACCTCCGGTGGCCAGCATGAGCGCCCAGACAGGAAGAAATATGGCGCATATTCCGCCCGTAATGCTGGAAAAAGCGGCTCCGAGATGAAAGAATCCCTTAATCCGGCCTTCTACCTTACTGTACTCTTCAACGCGGTTCATCGCTTTCAGGTTTTCAAAAACCACTGCCGAATCTGTTCCCGAAAGAAAAGCAAGGGAAAGACCGAGGATGATCTCGCCGGCCACGAATCCCCAGAAGAAACGAAGTGAGGAATACACAAGCCATCCGATTACATTGACCGCCGCCGCGAGCAGAATCGTGCGTTTTCTCCCCAGACGGTCACCGATATAACCGGTGGGAATTTCGAACAGCACCACGGAAAACGAGAAAATAGCCTGAAGCAGAAAAATATCCAAAAGTGAAAGCCCGTATTTTTCCCAGTAAGCGGCGATCACGGAAACGGCAATAATCATGGAAAAATTAATCCGGATGAGGGTGAGAAGCACGAGGTTCCGCTGCCAGGGTTTATTCGTATATATCGATTTGGGCTTTAGCATCCGTATATTTATATATAAAACAACGTGATAATCAAGCCTTTTGATCAGTGAGTGCGATTTAAAGAACGGGTTTCCGCGGTTTTATATTCCCGCCCGGGCCGCCGTCTCATTTAATGCGTTTTAAATCCGAATGGTATTTATTATTCTGGTTTTCTACCTGACGCAGGATGCCTTTCATCTCATCAGCAAAGATATACATATGGAAAACCACAAGCTGGCTGGTATTTATCTCAAACTCCACATATGCGCCCTGCTGCTTCCAGACACCTTTGTACTCAGTGTGGGAGAACTGTGTGGTGCCGTTTTTCAGAAAGGTAACCGTACTTTTTGTGCTCCACAGCCACGTGCTGCCCTCAATACCCGGAGCCTGGGATTTGTCAATATTATTACGCTGCAGGGTAAAGGAAACGGGGTGGCGCTCCGTGGGATTGTTCGCAAGATGCCGGTCCCCCGTAATAGTATTTTTGTTTTTAATATTTAAATCATATTTAGTAATATAATTCACGTCTATTGAAATCCGGCTGCCCATACGGATCCATGAACCCGTCATCTGCTTCCGGGGAAAAACAACCAGTCCGTCTTTAAAAAAGAGTATGCTTTCACCGCTTTCGTCAATTTTCCATGTTGTATCATCAAGCTTTACCTGGACCGTTTCTTCATCAGGGAGGAGGGTTTTTGTCAAAAAGGTGGGATTGGTTTTTTCCGGTGTCTTTATTCTGTACCAGACTCCTTTCATTTGGTTGCCTTCTATCACTACATCATAACCGGTAAAGTTGTTACAGTCGAATACAATCCTGCGTCCCTTCTGCTGCCATTTACCCTTGGCATTGATTTTATTAAAATATACAATACCGCCTGCTAAAAAGGTAATTGTATCGCCAAGCTCGAATTCCCATGTGGTGCCTGCCACATTGATCTCGGAGCTTAAGCCCGCAAGGGTAAAAGCAAAAGATGGACAGTCATTAATTATGTCGGCAAGACCGTTGTAGGTTCCGTTTGCCGTCTGCAGCACCTTGGAAGTCTCAACATCGATCAGCCTGATATTGACCACAATATTTTTACCGACCTTTCTGATTGAGCCGGTAACCACCTGATGCGCTGAAAGCAGTTTACCCATTTTAACCTGCTGCTCTTGATTAAAGATGTCCTGCAAAGATTTCTCCTGCTCCTGTAACACCTTATCGCTGTCAGCTCTGGCGATGACAATAAACTTGTTAGTTTTATATAACTCAGCCGTCAGGCTGTCTATAAGGGCGGAGCTGTCTTTTTGACTCATGCCATGAACTTCAAAATCCAGTACAGCCACTACCGGATTGTTTTGGCTGAAAAGTGCGGTTGTACACAATAGAAAAAATATATAAAGACAAGATACAATAATTACTTTCTTATTCATATTCGCTCCTTTGCTATTAACATATAGCGCGAATAACAAATTTTTCACTAATTTTTTAATTCGAAATATTAGGTTTTTTTCAGGCAGAGGCGGTATGCATAGTCCGTTTTTCATGAGTAAGGATTTTTCTTGTCTGCCCCGGTAAGGACGCTGGGTTGCTATCGACTCAGCTGGTATCAGGCGATCTTACAGTTAAAGATAATAAATCCTTTGTTATTTATTTCTTTTACAATTGTCAACCCGGCTTGGCGAATCTTTTTTCTCCAAAAATATTTTGTCTTAAAAACTATGGTAGCCATCATGAGGGTAAGGAATCCCATTGAGAGAATAAGAAAAGGGGTCAGACTGTGCCATTCGCCGATAAGAAGCAGGCCGTCTTTTTTTAACACACGTTTTATTTCATGCAAAGCCTGTTGAAGATCCCGCTGATTATGAATTTCATGCAGCACGGATTGAACTGAGATAATATCAAAGGTGTTATCTTTAAAAGGAATGTCCGTAACCGAACCATGCCTGAAATCGGTTATTGTATCTACATTTTCCAGACGGGCGTTTCGTTTTACGGTTTCCAGAGAGTTACCTGTAATTACGGTGTTATAGATGTCAATTCCCGTTAAATGTCCGCCTTCCGGTAAACTTTTGGCCAAAGTAATGGCGTGCCGTCCTGTACCGCAGCCGCAGTCCAGTACTTTCGGGGCTTTAAACCGTTTCAGATAATCATAGTGTGCTTTAGCTGAAAAAATTCTTAAATTCATAATAATCATTCCCAAAGCAGGCCACAGAAACAGAATTGATGTGATAAGCCCCGCAATAAAAAGTATATTGGCAAAGGCAAGGGGAATAAAAACACTGATAAAAATAAGTGACAGGCCTGTCATTCCGATAATGCCGCAGCCGATTAAAAAATTACCTGCGTACCATCCGTATTGTACTTGCTGATTTTTTTTATTTTTCATATCTACCTCCGTTTAACTATTTTCATCATTACCTTTTTCAAGGGATTTCTTCAGTAATTCTTCTTTATTACCGATACCGTTAAGTATTCCCAAAGCAAATTCCTTTATTTTACCTATTTTTGATATGGCAAGACCTTTTTTCTTATCGCCCATAACAAGCAATGTATCCCCCGCTTTAATGTTAAAAAGGTCCCTTGCGTCTTTGGGAATTACGATTTGACCGCGTTCTCCTACTTTAACAGTACCGAAAATATATTTTCCTTCTATAATCTCTTCCATCTTTTATCCTTTCATATAAATATGAATAATATGCTAAATATAATAAATATGATTTATTATGTCAATAAGTTTTTATTTTTTTGTTGACAAAATCTATGATGAGTGTTATGTTAATATTTAACTAAACAGTTAGTTAATACATAATGGAACATATGAATAAAAATAGCGAAGAATCAAAACAGCGTATACTTAATGCGGCAGCCAGGCTTTTCGCGGAAAAGGGTTATGACGGTGCCCGTATTGATGAGATTGCCAGAGAGGCTCAGGTAAATAAAGCGCTTATTTACTATTATTATAAAAGCAAAGAGGCGATTTTAGCTGAGTTGTTCCGCACCTTCTTCAGGGAGTCTACGGCGCTGCTTTTAAATTTTATTGAGCGGGGAGGATTCGCGCAGAATGCGGAAGAAAACAAAAGATTATTTGAAGCTGAATATTCTCATTATTTGGAATCCAACAGAGAACTGCTCAAGATCATGGTTGCGGAATCTTTAAAAGGTGATATTAAGGAGGTGCCACTTTTTAAGCTTGTGGATATCGGCGGTAATGAGCAGAAAGAGCGCATACAAGCTATACAAGAGAATGTGAAGATAAGTGATAAAGCACAGCAGCAGATGTATGTCACCGAATTTTTTACCGGTGTAATGCCTTTTATTTGTTATGTGATATTCAAAGATAAATGGTGCAAACACTTCAATGTGAGTGAACAAGAACTTAAAGAGTATTTTGATACTGCTATGCAGGAAACCCATGAGCAGTATCATAAAAAAAATGAAGGAGAATTATTATA
>Ga0315549_1003551_pt1 | contig 13820 bp, 15 predicted proteins | sample SalMarSW160200MG_FD_203101 | JGI IMG/M metagenome (GOLD analysis project Ga0315549, IMG submission 203101) | Salt marsh sediment microbial communities from the Plum Island Ecosystem LTER, Massachusetts, United States - Salt Marsh Sediment SW1601-200 ... | reverse complement strand
AGCGTCAAGTTCAGAAGCAAGCAAGCGGGCAACAGAGGTTTTTCCAACGCAAGGTGTTCCCATCACTAAGATAACACGTTTAGACATAGCTCAACCATCTACACCATAGATAAACATGCAACAAAATAAAGCTTCCAAAATTTTTATTGCTGTCCAGCGCATTATTGTATTTGGGCTGGCGAGTTGATGTGCGGCTTTCGAGCCTAGTGAGGCTTGAGGAAACTCCGCCCCACGTGTAGAATTGCAACGTCCGCAAGGGCGTAAGGCGAGAGCCTTGGCTCCGGAGCAGAAACGAAACGTCCATCCAGCAAGTGCCGATGAAGCATGCTGAGTTGTTGAGAATGCTGGATGCGAAACGGTGAAACGGCCGTCCTGCAAGTGGAAAGGGCAAACAGACGCTGATGAAGCGCTACCTGAAGCGCGGGTAGCCCGATTAGCTGAATGCCGCATTCAAACAGAAGGCGGGTTACAACCAACACACCAGCCCAAATTTCCCGAATACCACCCTAATCCTAAACGTATTAGCAAAAATGAAGAACATAGGCAAAGCCGACTCCAGCATAAAATTTGTTGACAAAGCACTAACATACCTCAGCAAACACGCCGACCTAAACGAACCCGAAGAAGTAAAAACATTCATAGCAAACAAAAACGTATCCAATGGATACAAAAAGAACCTCTGCATAGCATACAACAAATTCTGCAAATATTACCAAATACAATGGGAAATGCCATTATACAAGCCAGAAGTAAAAACAATAAAGATTCCAACAAAAGAAAAAATCGAAATGCTAATCGCCAGAGCAGGCAAAACACTATCACTCAAACTAACAATCAGCAAAGAAACAGGATTAAGACCAATCGAACTATGCACACTAAAAGTCAAAGACATAGACTTAGACCAAAGATTAATCCATCCAACCACAGCCAAACACGGCTCAGCAAGAACATTAAAAATCTCCAACAACTTACAAACAACACTACAAAACTACATCAACAGAAACAAACTAAACCTAAACGACAAACTATTCAAAGGCACAGCAGACGACTACGGAAAACATTACAGACAAATGAGAAACCAACTAGCCAAAAAGCTAAACAACCCATCACTAAAAACCATCAGACTATACGACTTCAGACACTACTACGCAACAACACTATACGCAAAAACAAGAGACATCTTATACGTCAAGCAACAAATGGGACACAAGAAAATAGAAACCACTCTAATCTACACACAACTACTAAACCTAAACGACGACGAGTGGACATGTAAAACAGCCAACAACGTAACACAAGTTACACAACTAATAGAAAACGGATTCGAATACATAACAGAAATGGACGGACTAAAACTATTCCGAAAACGCAAATAACCCTCTTTTTTCTATATCAATCAATCTAAACTGTTGCTCACGTCGCTCCGCTCCGCTCGCACCAAAAACCGAAACATCAACTAAACCAAGCATTGACTAGTGAAGCGCGCGCGCTAGGAAAGATTCTAGAGCAAGAAGAGATAGAGGATCTAGCCTATACTTTAGCTGAGATCCTTAAGTAGACCCCTACTAGGAGTAACCATTAAGTCTATCAGCCTTTCCTTCTCCCCCTAAAGTTTTATTTACTTTTCGAGCTAACTAAATGTTTTAGTGAGAGAATTGGATTATTTCACTTTTATGGAAATATGTGAGAATTGTAGTTTGCACATTGCGAATATTTATGGCCCTTTGAAAAGGAAAGGCGATAAATGGTATGTAAAACAGAAAACTCCATCTGGAAAATTTGAGTGGTTATTATTCTTTGATTTATCAAATATTTTCAAGATTAAGGTTTGTCCTAATTGTGGAAGTCGAAAATTGATTAGTTATGAGCATGCCACTTTTTCAAGCTTCAAGGAACTAGAAGTTGGTTTAGCAGAAAGCAAAAGATTTCTAAAATCTCAAGGTCTTAGAGTCTTCTTTGCTAATTATAGTGAGCCTTAACCCTATCCCATAAAAGTTAACACATTTCCTTATTTCAAGCTAAGTTTAAAGATAGTTCAATAATACATTCAATAGAAAATTTATATTTGAAATCAGAGATATAATAGTCAGATTGAAAGATGCCCGATGAAGTTAAACTACTGAGAGAAATATCACGAAAACTTAGTCAATTAATAGTTCTAACAAAACTATCAAACTCCAAGTCAATAGAAGAGACTAAGAAAGAGATAAGAAAAGATAAGGTTTGTCAGGCATTATTAGATTTTGCAGATGGTGCATTAGGAGCCACACAACTAAAGCAAAAAGTTATGGCTATAGCTAAAGTTTCTCAAGATACTGTTGAAAGAAGAATATATTTGTTGGTTGAGAAAGGGGCATTAATCCCTAACAGGAAAGGAAGAGAGATATTCTATGAAAATTCAGGCTTATATGATTGATAGAGGAAAGCACCATGGGTGATGAGCTAACTGAACTTAGAAAGATCTCAAGAATATTGACTTTAGCAAATGCAAAAGCAATAGAAGACAAACTAGAAGAATATGCAACAACTGATAATAGAAAGAAGGTTTGGATTTTGATTGATGGTATGAGAATGCCTAATGATATAGCTCAAATTATAGGAATAAGTACAAGGTCTGTAGAAAGATTCTTGAAAGCTCTTGAGATTGCAGTATTAATAGAGAACTTTAAGAGACAGCCTCCAAAAAGATTGCTTGACTATGTACCTGCATCTTGGCTTGAACTAGTGAAGGTTGAAGTATCAAAAGAAGACGTAGAGAAATCTGAATGAGTCAATTGGATACTATGCTAGATTTCGAAGATTGATGTGAGTTTAAGTTATTTTTATGATATATATATCATATCTTTACAAATCCAAAAAGTTTATATCTAATGCTGATAATTGTTAAAACTCTATAAAGAAAAGTGACCTTATATTGGAACGTAGAGATATTGAAACTAAGCGCCTTCTAGAGAAGATTCTTTGTATTCTGAAACTTGCCAATAGTAAAATAATACTTCAAGAGAAAGAAGAAATTTTGAAGAACAAGACAAAACGTAAAATATATGAATTATGTGATGGACGACACACCGTAAGCGATATAGCCTCAGAACTCAAGACAACTCAACCTAATGCATCGTATCATCTTTCGTCTCTTTTAGAATCAGGTCTAGTTCTCTATGATGAATTAGGAGGTAAGAGATACTACTTCAAGAGTTTGGAGTGATTGAATTTGAGTGAAGCAGAGTCTATATCTGATAAGTTGGATGAATTAATATTTTGGACTAGGTTCTCGGCATTACCAACATTTGCAGCATTACTTAAGAACGCTCTAAGAGACGATGTTGACAAACTTGTTTATGAACTCTCTGATGGTGAAAGAAGTACACGAGAGATTGCACACCTAATTTCAAGAGGGGGAAGAAGAGTTACCCATGCTACAGTTGCAAACATGTGGCAAAAGTGGTCCCTGATGAACTTGGTAATGCCGACAAGGAGAAGAGGTCGTTATAGAAGAGTGGTTTCATTAGAATCAATTGGAATTGAAATGCCTTCAATGGAGGTTGTTCATGAAGAAAGTGAATAAAGAAGACAGAATGATTGAATTACTTGAGGAGCTTGTGAAGTGGATGAAAGTGACTAGTATTCCTAAAGTTAGAGAGCTGCTGTTAGGGATGTTGGAAAGCCCAGAGGAGAGGGTTGCATATCAATTTAGTAATGGAAAGAAAACCGTCAGAGAAGTTGCTAAGCAAGCTAATGTAGGAACAGGAACAATTTCCAGATGGTGGAAGAAGTGGGAAAAAGTAGCAATTGCTGATTCTATCTCAGCTCCAAGAGGTAAGAGAGCAAAAAGGGTCTTTTCACTTCAAGATTTCGGAATTGACGTACCAGAATTGACAGTTGCAAATACAGATGAAGATAGTGGAGAAGAAGAGACATGAAAGAAGATGAGTTTAGGAAAAAGTTAATAAAAAAACTCGAAGAGCTGAGCACAAAAATAGATGCTCTTATTCAAGTAGTGGCAATTACCTCTAGAAAAGAAATCATCACAAAAGGAAAGACGAAAACAGATAAGATCGTAATTCTTTCCGACCTAGGACTATCTAGAAAGATAATTGCCTTAATTGTTGGGACAACTACAGAAGCAGTAAGTGTCCGACTAAGCCAATTAAAAGCTGAGAAGAAAAAAATCAAGAAACCAAAGGAAGAGGAGAAAAGCGATGAGTGAAAAGCAGAAGATCAAAGAAAACTGATGATGAGACACCACGAGAAGGGGGTGAAAGCTGACGAGTGAGGAAAAACGTAGAAGGAAAAGAGATGAGTTAGTAGAACTTGAATCAATAAGAAATCTCCTTATTATTTCATTACTGAAAAATGGCGCTACTTCAAAAGAAATTGACATGGCAACAGGTATGGGCGCAGGGAACATTAGAGCAAAGTTTGCTGGAGTGAAAAGAAAAAGAGGAGAGGAACTTGAATGACAATTGAAACAACTGATATAAGATCCAATCCTAACGAACAGATGGCTTATGCAGCAACAATCATAGGTAGATCAGAGACTCGGAAGCAAGTCTTTAAAGAGATTCATAGAGGCAAAAAACGTATCAAAACTGTTAGTGAAATAGTCAAGAAGACTGGTCTTGATAGGATAAAAGTGCTCAAAGCAGCTCGATATCTTTACAACAATCGAATTGTTAAACAATTGAAGATTAATGGTGAACTTGCATATGAAAAAGATGATTTCTATGCCCAGAACAAAAAGATAATCCTTCGACTTGCTGGAGACAAGCGTGCGCTAGCAAAGTATCCAACTAAAAGGAATCCTAGAGCTGCTACAGTTATCGTAAATCTCCCAGTACCTAGAAAAGCAATTGATGTTAAACAGCTATCTATTGATGATATTGACTCTTTTGAAAAGGTAAAAGAGATTCAGCTAGCGCCCAATACCAAGATGGTGCCCTTGTTAGAGAATGAATTCCAGAAAGGTCTTCAAAAGATTCTGGAGGAACAAGGTGAGTTTAACGATTGGGGAGGGGAAAATGATGATTTATTTTCTACAAGATTAATTCTTGATGGAAGGCGAGTGAATGTCGCCTTTGGCTTGAAGGGTAGAGGTACAAGGGGCAAGCTAACACCTAAGAAAATGGGAACACAGGGTGATCAGATTCAAAGATTATTCAGAACACCAGCAGATGTCTTTCTTGTACAATATTGGAACCAGATTGACCAGAATGTCTTAGAGCAAATGAGAATCTTTGCTATTACAAAGTCAGTACTTAATGGTCAACGAATATACTATGGTGTGATAGATGGACAAGATACATTGCGGATAATCAAAGCCTATAGAGAATGTTTTGAGAACTAGTAGAATTCTCATTCTTTATCATTCATATTTGCATAGGCATCATAAGTTTTATCTACTGAACAAGATCAGGACTTGATTTATTGCTAATGGAGACTAGCCAGCTCTCCAGACGTGTTTCTCAAAAGGGCAAACATCCTTTTCCCAAACTAATAGACATTCTTTCCATTGACTGGTCTCAGCTTCTTGATTGCGCGCGCGCTAAAAAAACCAACGATGCAAACGCAAAAACAACGACGACCACGAGACGCAAACACGACACAAACAACAATATCAGCCTCTCATTGCACTTCTCTCTATACTCTTCAGATAGAATCTGAGCATCCTCAGACCGTTAGCCTCTCTACCACTCCCTACAGTCTCTCAATAGCCCAACACCATGAATAGGCATGATATGTTACGACGACGCAACACAAACAAAAAAACGAACTAAAATAAGCATAATCCAAAACAAAACATTCACTAAGGTAAACCAAAACAACAAACTGACAATAGCTAAAAATAAACAAATAGAAATAAAAAACGCACTAAAAAAACAATAAACAAACCTTATCTTCAAACCCCGAAGAAAGGCAGACACAACAAACCAAAGAAGAACCCGCATACAAACAGGCTAAACCTTAGAACAATACAGCTAAACAACTTATAATAAATCGAAACCAACAAAAACAAAAACAGAAAACAACACTAAAACGCTTCAAGAATCAGCCAACCATCCTTAAATGTCCAACGCTTCCTTCGAAACTCAGACAACTTGACCAACTTCTTCAAAGGAACAGACGCAATGTAACACCCTTGCTTCCTCTTACGAACAAACAAACTAATCTTAGGCACTTCAAACCATCTCCAAACCAATACATATAACAAACAACTATTTAAACACATGGTAAAAGGAAGAACAACCCTTATATTACACAACAACCATTAATTACCAGAGGAAAACAAAAATGAAAAAACAAACAGACCAACAACGAAAAACACATGGTAAAACCACAAAAGACAATCACAACAAAGAACAAATACAAACACAAGATAAAGAATTACTAACCCTTAAGGCGGGTTACAACCAACACGCCAGCCTTTTCTCAGAACCCACCTACTCAAAACGAACAATTAACAAACTATATGTGGTACTTAAAGAAAAACGCATTTAGCGATGCAACCATAAAAACAAAATTCAAAATCCTCAGACTCATGGTTAAGCACAACGTAAACCTCAACAACCCCGAAGAAGTCAAGAGCTTTATCGCTACAAGAGAAACATGGTCAGACGGACATAAACAAATTGCCGTTTATGCCTATGACCACTACGCAAAAATGAACAATATAGAATGGGAAGCACCGTTTTATAGAAACAATCCTTCATTGCCATTCGTACCAACAGAAAAAGAAGTAGACGCTCTAATAAATGGTTGTACTAAAAAAGTATCAACCACACTACAAGCACTAAAAGAAACAGGTTTCAGAATTGGAGAACTCTGGAAATGCAAATGGACTGATATTGATATAGAGAAAAACACAATAAAATGCAGAGCTGAAAAACACGGACTTCCAAGAGAAATCCGAATATCACAAAAACTTGTAAGTATGCTTAACGCACTACCCAAAAACAACGAATACATATTCTCCAAAACAAACCTAAACAGCCACCGTTGGAACTTCTGCAAACAGAAAACCACACTAGCAAAAAAACTACAAAACCCAAGACTCAAAGAAATACACTTCCACACGTTTAGACACTATTACGCAACTAAACTATTCAATGAAACCAAGAGCTTACCACTCGTCAAACAAAAATTAGGACACAGAAACATAAACTCTACAATGGTTTACACTCATATAGTGGAATTTGACGAAGAAAGCCAAACTATCATCACGCAATAGCTAGAGATGAAAAAGAGGCAGGCGAACTGATAGACAACGGTTGGACTTACGTACTAACAACACCACAAAACATAATGATGTTCCGAAAACGCAAATAACCATCCTTTTTTCTATATCAGCCAATCATTCTAAGCCATTGCTCACATCGCTTCGCTCTGTTCGCACTCACTCATGCCCACGTTCCGCACCATGCCTATACGCAAAACCGCGCAAGAAAAAAGCGCGCGCTATTGTTTCCACTCCCTCAAACAGAGATCTAACAAACTCTTCTGCTTCGAGCTCTTCCTCCTTGGTTTCCAAAAGTCGCCTGACGCTCTCTGGAACTTGTCCTTCAATCCAAATGTCTTCAATATCTTTGAACGGAACAAATACAATATCGCCAAAAGTCAAATGCGTGATCTCAATTGGAGTATTATCGAGAGTGCCCTTCACAAGCTGATTTTCAACTTGAACTTCGGAAACCTTGACCCACATATGTTCGACACGCTTACCGGCAGAGAATGCAGATTTCACCATATCGGCTCTGAGTAACTGCTCCACAGTGAATTTTCCCTTGTTTGGATAGAGTTTCTCTGAATATTCAGGACAAACATAGAGAATATTGGGATCAGATATTATTCTCCACTCCAAACGCGCGCGCCCTAAATATCCCAATTGATTTAACTTATCGTTTATGAATTGGAAATTCAGAACCAGAATTGGGTTTGGGATTAAAATTTTATTCTCTCTCTGTGTAATATGGCATTAAGGAAGAAAATCGAGAGAACAATGGTTGCTAGAGACATCCCCCGAAGTCCTTACTTTTACTTGGCTTTAAGATATATTCGATATACCTTTGCAAGATATAGGCGATCTAGCGCGCGCGATGGCTATTACTTAGTTACTTCTCAGCGATTTTAGAGGTTTTTAATTCACCAAACAATTTCAGGCTAAGTAGGATTAACTATGTTCTCCACTATTCGTTTCTCTTCTTCGCTTAATCCATACAAGTTATATAACATTTCATCAATCTTTTCTTTAAGCACTGTTATTTCTCTTTCAACTATGGCTGTTTTCCGTGTTCGTGCAAGTGCATTTATCCGAGCAACATTTCTAATAATCTTTTTATACATTGTCTTTTCTTCTTGGGTTGAAAATTCTGTTTTTAGCGGAAAACGATTTACATATGCAGGTTTCATAGAGAAGTAACCACCTCGAAGATTTGAAGAGGTGTTTATTAGGAAAAAAGTCAGCAAATTGCTATTTAGCAATGCAAGAAGATATTCCTCTGCTATTTTGCTTTCACGGATTTTTTTGACGAAGTAAATTGAGTCTATTACATGTAAACCAGTAGAATCCCAAGCTGCCTTTGCCTTATTAACAACAACTGGAACCAAAATTTTCTTAAGTGGTAAGAGTTCATGATTTTGTGGTCTACCATAGCAATAAAACGAATTTCCTTTCCATCGCCCGTTTTCTCGTTTCTCGAGCGATTCTTGGCATTCTTCCAAGTATTTCCACAGATTGGGACTTCTAGCTTCTACAGTTTTCCTGTCAATTAGTTCTTTGCCTTGATAAGGAAACACCAATAATTGATTATCGTTGGTGATTTTGTATGAATCAATATCTTTTCCTTTGGCAGAAGGTTTTACAAAGACTTTTTCAATTTTATGCTCTCTTTGAGTCTGTTTGGAAAAAACGGTATAATATTCTTTGTTTTCTGACACTTTTTGAAGGAAGAATACTCGGTCAGCTCTGGTCCCTGTCCCTGAAGCTAGTGAGAAATAGTGTCCAAACTTTGGCAATCCCTTAAATCTATCGAGAATGCTCTTAGCTTCGCCAGTGACTAGATTCCATGGCTCCGCACTCAAGGATGAATACTTTATTGACCCTTTCCGCCAGTTCGTTTTGTCTTCAAAAGTCAAAAGAACATTTTTAGCATCTGCCGAACCAGTGTAATTGAATACTTGAATAGCTTCGTTATTTCTTTTCCAAAGAAAGAGTAACATAGTGTACGTCGTAACTTCTTTGAACACTTGGAAAGAACCAAAGTTCACCAAAGCTTCAATTGTCTGATTCTCTCTAAAAAAAATCCTTGCTGCTTTACCCATTCCTGCATGGAGCCATTTATTTGGCATAATGAATCCCAAACGACCCTCTGGAGCAAGCAATGAATAGGCTTTCTCTAGAAAGCACATGTAAATATCGAATTCCTTAAACGCTGTCTTGTATTTTGTCCGATAATATTGCCATGTTTTTGGCTCCTCTCGCAAAAGGATTGAACGAACATAAGGCGGATTTCCAATAACAGCATCAAATCCTTTTTTCTTAGTCATTATATGACCAAATCCAGTTGCCTTCGAATTCCAATCAAATGGATTCACCTTCTCTAGTTCCCTATCTTCAACCAGTGTTTTTTGCTCAAAGATATCATATCCTATTAACGAGTTCCCGCAGCGAATGTTTTTTGAAAGTGAAGGTAATAGTTCCTTGTTATGAGGAAGAGCACGTTCACCTTCCAAAATTTTAATATAAAGACTCATCATTGTGACCTCCACAGCTTGCGGGTCTAGGTCAACGCCATGAATGTTATTTCGGATAATCTCGCCTTTTTTGTAGATGCTTAAACGAGGAACTTGGTTTCCATCCTCGTCGTAAGACACAACAATGTTTGGAAACAATTCACCGCGTTTTGCTTCTCTTGGATAATCTTGATAGAACCTCAAATGATAGTTGAATAAACAGTCAACAGCCTCAATAAGAAAACTGCCACTTCCACATGCGGGGTCAAGCACATGAATTTGTGCTATTCTTTCAGGAGATTTACCTTCAATGAGTTTACCGACCGTGTTTTCAACTATGTATTTGACGACCCATTTTGGCGTATAATAAACTCCACCGGCTTTGCGAACTTCAGGTTTATCTTCCACCTTAATTCTTTTCCCAGTAAGTCTAATTGTTTTGCCCAAATACTTCTCATAGATTGTTCCAAGAAGTTCTACGCCGATAACTGCAAAATTATATGGATTTTTGGGATAATACAATTCATCTATTATCTCAGCAACTATGTTTGAGCTATAAGAGACTCCTTCACATAGATGGTCGTTGAAAATCTCGCCGTTAAAGTCATTATTGAGTTCTTTGAATAAAAGATTCAGTTGCACTTGGATATCACGATGTCTTCCTTCTTTCCAAGTTATGACGATTTCTTTTAAAGTCTTAAAATCTATTATTTTTCTATCTTCTAGAAGGCGAATAAAAATTAATCTGTCCAAAAGCTTTTGAACAACATCGTTTAGTTCTCGGACTGTTAATGTCGGATTATTTTTGTAAACATCTTTCGCTAAGCGCTCGCGCCAAATGGTCATTTGGTCAATCAGAGCTATATCCACAGGTATTCGGAGACGCTTAGCTGAAAGGTCTTTGGAACTTAACGTATCAAGCGAACCATTGGCTACATTTTCCTTTGAAAAAAGCCTAAGTCGGTCAAAATCCTCCGTTTCAAATTTTGAAAAATCAAGTTCAAAAATTAACCCCAATTTTGGCTTTTGGATGTCTGGCTTTATTGTTGTATCAAAAACCTTGAATGATTTAAAATCAGTAAGTATCGCTATGTTCACATTACTTGTATTCCATCCGTAACTCTTGGCTTGAAAACAGTCTTCTGGTTTATCAGTACCCTTACTTGGGGCTTTGGTTTCTACAAAAAAACGGTCTTCACCATTTACCCGAAAAGAATAATCGGGGCGTCCTGTAGTGTCGCCTTTTTCAACGAGAACTTCACGCTGAATTCTAGACAACTTCTTTTTATTTATTATATCCCAGCCAAGAGCTTTGAATAACTCATCAACAAAGTCGGTGCGAAGTTGACTTTCCAAGTATCCGCTCGATTCATATTCAGATTTATGCGCGGCAAATCTATTTACGAGTTCGCAAATTGCTCTTTTTGCATATTTAGCGGTGGATTCTAACAAGGCAATCTGTTAAGCATATGTGTAATTATGTTTTATATTTTATCGTTTAAGTATTAGAATTGGCAATTTTTTAAGAAAGGAAGTTCAAATCATATACAAGGATACCTAGAATGTACTTCGATAGGCGAGATCTAGTCTATATCTTGCTCAATCGCGCGCGCTATAGAATGTTCATAACAAGTCTCAAATGAGACGGAGCGATTACGCCGACGTTCCAGCTACCGCTCCCTTGTTTCGCGTTTGCAAACAACCGCTCCGCTTCACTGCGTTCCGCTCCGCTACACGCCATACCAACGCGCGCGCCATCCATAGCTACCGCTAGACGCTTCGCACCAATTCAGCATACCATCACCGTCAACCAAGTCGTCAACGAAAGAGCTAACATAGTCAGGCGAACCTTTTTCCTTGACAATGCGTCTGTCGCGCGCGCATTATTCTCTTCAAGTAGCACAAAAATAGAAAAAAGGGATTGCCGTCAGCCTTTGCACCTAGGTTGGTGTAGCAGCCGACGTTGTCGGTTGTGCCTGTTGGGGTCTTATCTGGAAGAAGGCAATTGCAAGCAACAGTGCAGAAATCCAGATCAGTATTAACCCTATGCCGAAAAGAACGATTAACACTGCGCCTATGAGTAGTAGTAATCCAGCGGTTGAGAATAAGCCAACCCCTGATTTTGCTGAAAGCGTTCCCAGCGAGCGCCTGATAAAGAATGCTGCGATTATAGAGGATATCCAGAGGATAATGAGCACTGCGAAAATTCCTGCAAGGAAAGGCATAATGTTGTCCAGAGTAATATTCGACGTATTAGGGGTTAGACCTGAAAGTGCCGTCCAGTCACCATTCCAATCTGGGAAGATCGTGTATAGAAAATCAGTTAGCGAAGGTAGAACCACAATAATAACCGCTGCTATTGAAATCACGCCGCCAATTATTCCTATTATCAATCCGTAAAGTGCATTATTGAGAATGCCGCTTTCCCTGTAATGGCTAGCCAAATTGTACAGGGCAACCATGACAAGTATTAAACCCACAAGCTCGATGGCGCCGAAGTAATTGATGTATGGTATAATTCCAATGAACATCAGTAGTGCGCCTACTCCGCCCAAGATTTTGCTAGTTTCTATCGACATTTTTTGTCCTCAGAACATCATCTCAGTGCATAAAGAATAAAAGCATTACTCAAAATACGCGCGCATATTAACTACTAAACCGCGCTCATTAACAGTATCATATCCATAGCTGCCGCTATGCGCTTCACACCAATTAACTGAACCATCGGCATCAACCAAATCATCAACAAAAGAACCAACATATTCAGGCGAACCCCTTTCCTTAGCAATACGCCTAAGACCCAAATAATGCAACTTGACCAATTCCTCACCGCAAATAGGACACAAAGACTTCCTCTTTTCAACCTTAACCTTCAACTTCCGATAACTACAAACACCAAACCACGTACACGCATGAGTACGCTTAACATTAGTCCTAATAGTCGAATGATTCAACTGATACCAAGCAGTACCAAAAACGGTCTTACGCTCACCCATAACCTTCACAATCTAACCATCCTTCTCAATCTCCCTACGAGTACGAGCCTCAAAACCATCACAACCAACACGCCGCCCATATAGAAACACGCCTATTTCTCTTACAGAACACTTGAGCACTGTCTATCTTGGTGAAGTTTTGGTTTGTGCTGTAAGAATGCGAGATGGAAAGCCTGAGGATTGGCATGAGCTTTATGAAGATGAAGACGGCCCACAGATTAGAAAAGAGGCTGAATGATTCGTGAAAAAATTTCCAAATATGTTACCACGACTCACGGAAGATGGAGAAAAGGTCTGGTTGCCTCCTTAAGCGATAAAATGACTTGGAAAAGAGTATAAACCGAGAGATCGAAGCCTCCAGAAGGCTGGGTAGTCCCCAGATAGGGTCTTCGGCATTTTTGATTTTTATCATTTACTGAAATTGTTGAGAGGTCGGGCGTAGTCGCCTAGCTTTACCCAGCTAAGGAAGACATGTGCTGGAGGTTTGATGATTATGTGGAAATTGGCTTATTTGTGGTTGTGAACCCCCAGGGAAGCCACAACCACAACAAATCATGAAGGTTTAACAATGGTGACTTGTGACACAAAACAGGTCAACAAGATGATTAGAATAGAATTGGAAGTAGTAGTACAGTGCCCTAGGAAGAAGTTACTACTACTTCTGAAGTCTTGTGGGGGTCGTTGGTTTTGCTTGTTGTCATGAAAATCGAGTTGATCTTGTAAGGAGATTAGCTCTTTTGTGTCGCAAAAGAAAAATTCCGAAAAAGCAGAACAAATCTACAGAATCAGCACGTGCTTTCTCATTAGTACAGTACACAATTATCATTTCTCCCCTTCCACTTTCTGACCGTCCATCTGATAGAAAGTTGGCGTCTTTTCAAGTTCTTTAATGATAGATTTGGGCCGTGACCATTTGTAGCTTGTCGATGGCAAGTATCTTCTCATATAGCGACAGTTCGGATTCACACACCTAGCAAAGATTTCCCAATAATGCTCATGTTCATTTTCTACCTTCCTATAAGTGTAAGAATAAACCATACTTCCACAGATGCATCGCGGAGGTAACGGAATGGCCTGTCTCACTAAGCCACAAAGCTT
>Ga0315549_1003549_pt1 | contig 13822 bp, 16 predicted proteins | sample SalMarSW160200MG_FD_203101 | JGI IMG/M metagenome (GOLD analysis project Ga0315549, IMG submission 203101) | Salt marsh sediment microbial communities from the Plum Island Ecosystem LTER, Massachusetts, United States - Salt Marsh Sediment SW1601-200 ... | reverse complement strand
AGGCTGCGTCGTTGCCTGTTTCGGGCATGGACATTATCATGTCTACTTTGCTGGTGGTTTCAGGGTATTCCCATGCGAAGTTTCTTCCGAATTCTTCTCGGACTTCGTAAACGTACCTGTTTCCTAGTCTAGAGTCTGGTCTGGCGAAGTAGGCGAACTCGAAGGCGCATAATGCTCTTTTTTCGCTATGCACCAGTTGATTTCGGGTGAATCCGTCTTTTGAGGCGGTTACGAGTTCTCCCGGGTTTACCTCGAAATCGAATTCGAAGCTGTTGATGTCTAAGCCCACGGTTTCTGAGGAGACTGCGCAGGTTTTTCGGTCTTTGCTGCAGCCACAGCATAGGGGTCTTATTCCGCGGGGGTCTCTGAAGGCGAACAGTTCTCCTTTTTCTGTCATTCCAGCCACGGAGAAGGCGCCTTCGATTTCTTTCATGCATCTTTTGATGGAGGATGCAAGGTCGCCCTCTTTTCCGCGTCTTAGGAGTTTTCTGGAGATTAGTTCTGCGTCGTAGTTGAATCGGAAGTTTGGGTATTCTTCTCTTATTTCCTTTATTATTTCGGGGGTGTTGACGACGTTGCCGTTGAATGCTATGGCGATCTGTTTTTCTCCCCGTTTCTCTAAGATTGGTTGGGTGCTCTTTACCAGTGATTGGTAATCGGTTCCGCCAGATGTGCTGTATCGTACGTGTCCCAATCCGGCGGATCCAGGTAGGTCTGTTAGCCACTTTTGGATTGCTTCCTTTCTTATTTTCGGAACCAAGTCTAAGCCTTTGTGGCTGTGGAATGTTCCGTCAAAAGTGAGGAAGCCGTGGGATTGGTGGCCGCGGTGATTCTGGGCTCGTAGTCCCCAGTAAACGTAGGGGAATACGTACCTGTTTTTGAAGTCTTTTGCTCCAAAAACTCCGCATGCCTCTTTTAACTGTTCGACCATATTTTTCACTATTGATGTGTCCTGTTTATCAATGTTTACTACAATTTTAACGCAAAAAGGGTGTGGGCGAAAGTTGCTGTTCTGTTTTGTGGGAGAATTGTTTATGTTGTAAAGTATGCTGGATTGGTATAATATTGTGGTTATGGTTTTGTTGCCCGTATTATCGTAAGGTATATATTAATTGTCGTTGTTAGCCTTTCGTCAAGGTGTTTTCATGAGGAACATACTTGTTAACGGTTCAAAACGGATGCCTCTTGAGAAACAGCGGATCGAAATTGTGGAAAGGAAGGGTGTTGGTCATCCTGACTCCATGTGTGACGCTATAATGGATCAGGTGTCAGTGGGGCTGAGCAAAGCCTATCTTGACAAGTTCGGAACGATTATGCATCATAACGCTGACAAATCCTTGCTGGTTGCAGGCAATGTTGAATGCAAATTTGGTGGAGGCGTGGTTAATGATCCTATGCTTCTTATTTTCGGTGACAGGGCAACCTTCGAGGTTGATGGAGAAAAAATACCTGTTGAGGAGATTGCTGTCCAGACGGCTAAGGATTGGTTGAGGGAGAATCTCAGGTTTGTTGATCCTGAGGTGCATATGAAGTATCAGGTGGAGTTGAAGCCGGGTTCTCAGGGGCTTACTGACATTTTCAAGAGAAACGAGTGCATGATGGGGGCTAATGACACTTCGGCGGCTGTAGGTTACGCGCCATTAACCCGTACAGAGAATATGGTTTTGGGTACGGAGCGTTACGTGAATTCAGCGGATTTCAAGAAGCGTTTCCCTGAGGCTGGGGAAGACGTGAAGGTTATGGGCTACAAGAACGGCAGTGTCCTGAATTTGACTGTGGCTATGGCTTTTGTTGACCGTTTTGTTGACAGCGAAAAGGATTACATGCGGAAGAAGGCGGATATTCAGGCTGATGTGCAGGAGTTTGCGAATGCTAAGGGCGCCTTTGACAAGGTTAACGTTTATGTTAACACTTTGGATGTTGAGGGGCGAGGCGTAGACGGCATTTTCTTGACTGTGCTGGGTACGTGCGCGGATGGTGCGGATTCTGGTCAGGTTGGCAGGGGAAACAAGGTGAATGGTGTAATCTCGTTGAATCGTCCTATAGGCACTGAGGCTGCGGCTGGAAAGAACCCAGTCAGCCACGTCGGAAAAATCTACAACACTTTATCTCACCAGATTGCAAGAAGCATCTGCAAAGAAGTGCCAGAAGTAGCGGAAACCTGTGTTTGGCTTCTCAGCCAGATTGGTAAGCCGATTGATCAGCCGGCAATTGCTACTGCTCAGGTGGTCATGAATGATGGCTGTTCCCTTAAGACGGTGCAGGGCAGAATAAGTGAAGTAATCGACGACGAATTGGCAAACATAGAAGACTTCTGCAAACAACTAATCTACGGAAAAATCTCAGTCTGGTAAAACACCCGAAAAACAATAAACACTTCATTTTTCCTTTTTTATTCTCTCTTCATCTTTGGGGATGCCGCTGTTTTTCAGAAAAAGGCTGTTTTCCTTGCCTAAATAGTGACAAATCGGGAAGTTATTGTCATGCACAACCAATAAGACCTAGAGAAATTATTGCTTACTACAAACCTATTGAAAGCGAATTAAAACAATACTGCCGTAATTCTGAGAATTTTTGTACATGTCCTCGATTAATAGCTTTTCAGAAAGTCAAAGAAATATAGTCAATCGAGAGAAAGAAAAGAGTGAATGGCTTGTCCCAAGAACAAGAACAAAAAAAAGAAAACATTAAAATAGGCTTTTTCTTATCAATTTAACAAAAACTCGTTGGTTTTTGGAGAGTAAAAAGTGCGGCGCAAAGTAAAATGTACTGAAAAAAACTGCGTAAACAATTCTGACGGCTACTGCCAGTTACGAATAAGAAATTGGTTCGGAATCTGCAGATTCAAACGAAAACCCAAACCAAAATAAACACAATAAACCAAAGAAATAACGCCTTATAATCCACTCTCTTTTTTTATCAATTGAGCATTATTAAGTAAGTTTTTTTATTCAAATAAAATAATACTCTAGATTAAACCATAAGAAACAACATATGGAGACCATAAAACAACATTAAGAGACCATGAAAAAGCCACGGTCTTATTTTTCATATTCATTGTAATGTTATTGTTGCTATTTTTTAGTGTAGGAAAAAGCTTGTTTTCAACATAGCACTGTTATTAGTCTCCTAATCTAATGTTTTTTCCGATATTAATAAATATTCGGTGACCCTTATCTTATTTGAGGGTTGGTCAAATGGAAATCGAAGAATCAAAGATTGTTGAGGAAGCTCTAGAAGGCTTAACCAAAAACACTCGTATGAACAGCAAAACTTCTTTGAAACAATTCCTCAGATTTGTGAACATCAAAGAAGGATTGAGTAAAACGATTTCAATCGACGATTTGGTTGCCGAGGCAAAGGAAGATGTAACAAGAACGCAAGAACGCATGGACAAATTTTACAATTGGCTACAAAATGAAAAGATTGAAGGTTATCCGTTACGCGGGAAAGCGATGCGAGAGAGTTCAGCAAATACACGAACATACGGGTATCTCCGAGGGTTCTTTGTGAACGTTGGCATAGGGTTTGACAGGAAATGGAAAAGGAGGATTCCTAAGATTGAACGACCTAAACAAGCACTCAAGAAAGACAAGGTCTATACATTCTATGATGTTGACGAGAAAACTATGACAATCCGCTTTAATCGTGAAAGGATGCAACAATTCTTAGCTAATCTGAAATTACGAGATGTGGCGATAACCTTAGCTTTACTATCTTCATCTCAGGATTCTGGAGACCTCCTTAAGTTGAATGTCGGTGACATACGTGAGCAGAGTGATAAAAGTCGGATTTTCTGGGAAGGCAATCGTGGAAAAACTAGTGTAATGTTCCGAGCTTTCATTTCTAAAGAAGCAACAAAATTCATCAGGAAATATATTGAGCAGAAAAGATTAGGCGCAGAGGATGATGCCCCATTATTTGTTTACACTCGGAAGGGAGTAGAGAAACGAATGACGAGTAATAACCTTTCATCTATTTACCGTGATGCGGCTAGGCGAATGGGAGTCAAGTGGGAGAATGGGGAACATAATCCTCTCCGACCTAAGCGTATGCGTCACCTTTTCCGAACAGCTTGCGATACAGTAGGAGTGGCTGAACTCTACATTAACGCTTTCATGGGTCACTCAAACCATCAGGGACAAGATTATAGTGAACTGAGCAAAGCAAAACTTGAGCTTGAATATTTGCGAGTTGAACCTTTCCTTACGGTTTATGGCGAAGTAGATGAGAGTCTTGAGATCAAGGAGGATGTGAAGAAACTTGAGCGGAGAATCCTAGACTTGAACAGAACCGTTGACGATTTACAACACAGTCTTGAGGGTAGAGTTGAAGAAATCACTCGACGACTCTTTGAGAAATGGATGAACGAATACACAGAGGAAGTTAAACAGGCTCGACTTGACTTCACCAAACGATACAAAGAAGAAGTAAAAAAGCCTTCACCAGCACCAAAGGAAAAAATCTCTAAGATCGAGGAACCGACGGAGGTAGAGCCTAAGCCTTCACCAAAGGTAGAAAAGAGGATTGAAGGAAAAATGGTTATACCCCGAATAATAAACAAAAGTCGGTTCTATCGTCTTGAAGAAAGGGAGTTTATGACTGAAAAACATATACAGTTAACCAGGATAGAAGCTAAACGCTTTGCTCGTAGAATCTGTAAACATTTTGAACATGAACCTGTAACTCTCAGATTTCATGGGCGAAGAAAAGGGGGAGAAGCTGACAGTAAAAATAACATAATCAAATTACCAAATAATCCGACTGTTCTCTTATTGTCTCATGAACTTACACATATTCTTACCAACTCGGGTCATACCAAAAAAAGTCTTGTCATGCTAGAAAAAATTATCATGTATGCTCGAAAAAAGAACTACTGGAAGGAAGAACTTAAGCCTTCACCAAAGGTAGAAAAACCTAAGGAAAAGAAGCGACCGTTGACTTTCCGAGAAGAAATCTTAGGGGAGGTGAAATGATTGAGAAGTAAAATCAACAAAGTAATGACAACTGTAGGTAAGAAAACAGTGGAAGTAATAAAGACAGAACTTGGGAACCATAGACAAAAGACTTTGATTCACGATTGTTTCTCTGAAGATAAATTCAAAAAGATTATGGCGTTGGCAAAACTTCGTAAAGAGTTCCCTGAGTTGTATGCTGAAGTCAAAAAGGAGATGAAGTAAAAATGGAAAAACTTAACTTAGCAATCCTAGGTTCAGCAATCACAATGTTTGCGGTTCTCCTTTTGCTCGATCTTTATCAAATTTTTGTCACTCCCTTATCTCCGCTAGGAATAAATCATTGGATTCCTGAAGCGTTAGTTGTGTTCCTTTTTGGGCGTTATCTCACTAGAAGGATAAACAAAGCTTTGCTTCCTGTGATTGTGGGTTGTGTATTCCTGTTTCCTGTATTAAGCTACGCGTTAGTGGGACAATTAACCTTTGGACTTGGAACTTCATGTATTTTTGTGGCTGTGCTCATCATGGGTGTGTGGAGAGGGTAATTCTTGAAAAAGCTGTTTTCCCTTGCTTAAAAAATAAACTGAAATAGAAGCATTTTTTTAATCTGCTGATTAAACGAATTGGTTTTTTGGGAATGCTTGTTTTACAACCAACTTCAGAGGGCGGGGGATATTAAGAACTGTTTTTGTCCAAACAATAGAATTTCTAAAATACAAAATATCCCGTCTAACATAATTTTATCAACAAAATAATACGATGTATTCACAAAATATAAATGCTGAAAAGGAATAATGAAAGAATAACGGGGTGGTAAGGCTGACGCTTAACTTGATTTTGAAAGGCAAAGAGGGTATGGTTCTAGCCTCTGATAGTAGAGGGACTTTTGGAGACCCGAGAGCTACCACCGCACAAAATGATAACATGCACAAACTTTATGGTATCTCAAAATATGTTGGTGTTGTTCTTGCTGGAAGTGGAGAAATAGGTTCTACAATTATGTGTGAGATACAAAATGAAATTAAAAAAGCTAATCCTCCAATAGAAGGAATAACCCCAGTAATGAATTTTGTTAGAGCTATACTTATTAAAAGATACAACGAATGGTTTAAAAGTTTTGCAATAGCTCCTGTTCAAGGTGCACCCTTTCCGATTAGACCAACCCTAGTATTGATAATTGGCGGTTATGAAGTAGATGAAAATGGGAAACCTACAATACAACGAATATATAGCTTAAATTGTCACGTAAATTTTGCTCCAATGCTCCATGATTATGGTTTTGCACTTAATGGAGTGGCGCAATATGCACTCTATTTACTAAATAGATTGTATAAACCAAATTTGAGTGTTGATAAATTATTACCTCTTGGAGCCTACGTTATAACTGAAACAGCAAGTCAAGATGGAAAAGTGGGGGGTCCAGTGCAGTTAATGCAAATTCTTCCAGAACAAGGTTGTGTTACCCTAGAAGAAGAAGGTATAAATAAGATACTACAAGAAAATAAATTGAGGAGTGAAAAACTACAGGATTCATTCTTAGGAGAGAAAACTGATGAGTAAACAAAAAATAAAAATCATAAAATCTCCCCTTGTCCCATCTGGTTTCTCATCTGATGATATGATTGTTTACACCAATCAAATAACATACTCAGTTCGGCTTTCGAATGGTATGATTGTGTCTAGACCTGAAGAGTTTCCTAATGGAAACGAGACTCAAGATGATGTGTCCAAAATAGAAGAGACACCCGCTGAAGAGTGTTAATTTAGAACCATAGTCCAGACTATTATCTTTCTGCAATTCCTAATCGGCATGTTTCATTTTGTCTTACAGTTATGGGCTTTAACTTTTTCCGCCTTTTTCACATTTAGAACCTTGCAGAATTATTTTACTATACCGTAAAGTTAGCCATTAAAAAATCAATATTTATGGAAATTAACCCTGAAAAAGCCTTATTTTTTACGGTAACAATGTTTAAATCTAGGAAACTGCATAAATACTTCTGGGATTTAGTATGCCCGCACCACGAGTGAAGAAAGGAAAATGGTCTAAAGAACGAGACCGAAACAAAGATGGCTCATGGAGAAAGAAGCGTTCCGATGCGGGGAAGAAAAGGAAGTGATACAATGACAAAAAAAAGGACAAAGCAAAACTATCACAACTATACGCTGAGAAAAGGCAGACTCGTAGTAAAACATGGGATAACTGATGACCCAGAACGGAGACTCGATGAAATGAAGAACGAAGGATTGCAATTTACATCCATGACTCTTGACACAATAGCAGTATCTGAAGAAACTGCTCGCAAGCGTGAAGAAGAAAGGATAAAAGCATATCAGAAAAGTCATGGAAAAAAGCCAAAATACAATAAAATCTAGAGCACCCGCAACAACCCTTTACACGAAATAATAAGGCGGTTATACGATGAGTGAAAGTGAAAAGGACATTTACCGATTTATCGTTAAACCAATGATTATTTTGTTAGGGATATACATAGTTAGTGTTTTAGTGGATTCAATGCTTGGATTGAACAATGAGACTTTTAAATTAGTCTTCACAGGGATTGGTGGCGTTCCTTTTCTAATTTATTACTACAAGAAAGAAATTGAAAAATAAAAGATAATAATTCTAACCTGTAAATACGGCAAAATCTACATTCAAAAAGCCTAAGCAAAAGCCTAAACCTACATGTTTTTTGTATTTCACCGCCCTAAACGCTTGCGTATTATGTTATCTGATGTTCATAACTTTTTATTTCAATCAACTCCATGTGGATAATTAAAACATACATAGCCAGGTAAGTTAGCTTTATTTTGCGCGCGCACATATTTAGCACATGATAGATGGAATTTTATACTATTCTCGATAAAATTGAGATATGCGATTGGAACAAGCAGAGAAATTGGCGGAGCAATTCATAGGCGAAATCGCTGATTATTGCGAGAAAATCCAGATAGTCGGAAGCATAAGACGACGGAAAACGGAATGCAGAGACATTGACCTCGTTCTTTTGGCTAAGTCTGAACAATTGTGGAACTTCACTTTTAAACTCAAAAAAATCTCTAAGATCAATGTTAACGGAAAACAAGTGAAACGTGTGATTTACAAGGGTGAACAATTTGATCTCTATTTTGCTACTCCAGAAACTTGGGGCGCACTCGTTTTGATTCGCACAGGCTCAGCACAACACAACATCGGGTTGGCGAAACGGGCTTTGAACATGGGAATGAAACTGACGCATAGCGGTTTAATGAAGAACGGGGAGATTATTGCTTCAACAGAAAAGGGGATTTTTGAGGCTCTAGACTTAAGCTACGTTGAGCCTCAGGAAAGAGGATAGTTGTGTCTTATATTTCTTCCAGGAAGTTCTCCATTTTAGATGATGTAACATATTTTCCAGTCTTTGTATGCTTGTCCTATCGCCAAGTTGTTTTTATTGCTCCACATGCCAAGTCGGACATCGCCTTTGAATGTTTTGAGTATTTCATCGAGCATCTTAAGGTCTACGTAAGCTATGGCATTGTCTTCCTTTTCCGATTTGAACTTCAATGGTTGGTCGCATTTCCAGCCATGTATACACTCAAAATAACATTTGATATTTTCTTTCTCTGCTCTGAGAGTCATCTTTCCCTTCTCGTTCCTAGGAAATGCGTAAGCGAATGTTTTTCCTTTAACTGTGCATTTTGTGGGTATTCCATCTGCATCGAGTTCGACGTGTGGTAATGGAAATTCTCTCCAGTCAAGATTCTTATACTCTTGAGTGCTTACTTTACGCTCCCAACGTATTTTCCATGTCGTCTCATCCATCAGAGCCAGCTCGAACTGTTCCTGTTCAATTTTTTTGAACTCAAGCAATATGTCTGATTCTGCATAGCCCTCAATAGGTTTGTGGACTCTATATTCTGTGAAATAATGGTCTGGAAATTCAGCAATAACAAGAGGCGGTTTTTTATCGTTGGAATTTCTGATAAAAACTCCCTTTTCCTTGAACTCGATTCGAGCCTTTTTCAGGAGCTTATTCGCAAAAGCGTAGTTGAACATTTGGTGTGCCCGATGAGTCTTCATTTTGATGTAAACGGGACTGGAAACCCATTCTTCATACTCTTTCTTTATTTGTGATACCCGTGGCTGTGATATACCATGCTTCTTAGCTATCTTCTTTTCTTGCATTCCAGATTTGAGGTCTTCAAGAATCTCTTCTTCATCTACTTTAGCTCTCAAGTCAATTTTAGTATCTTTAGAATTAAAGTTACTTAATTCAGGCAAGTATCTAGGCATATTCCGATGTTCCTTGCAAATCTGAGAGATTCTTCCTTCTGACAAGCCGACAATTTCTGCAATCACTTTCTCACTTTTCTTATCTTTAAATCGGAGATCAAGGATATTTTTGACGATTTCTCTGCGGGTTAGCCGTTTTCCGTGTTTGATGTTTCGTCGGATAGACTCAGCTCTCAGTTCGTTGATGGGGATGTCTAAAATCTCTACTTCAACCTTTTCTTTTCCAAGTTTTTTATAAGCTTCCAATCGGTGACGACCATCAATGAGAGTGTGAGTCTCTTTCTGCACTACTAAAGGAGGAAACTTTACACCATCCTCCATACGAAGACGGTATGTCTCAACGATTTCTTCATCGGGTCCTACTCGTGGGTAAACATCGGGGTTAACGTCAATCTGAGTTATGTCGATGGTCTCAAATGTTGACATAGAGACACCTCATTTTTAGTGAAGCTATGGCTCTTTGAAAACAATTATGAAGTTAGGATAAAGATTCAACCTCAGTTTGTTGTTAAAGGTTGGAGGATAGTTTCCTTTCATTTGTTTCAGAAAGTCATCATTCAATCGTTAACATTTCTTAAGCATTTAGGTATGATAAAGCAGGTCAAAATGGGTAACCTTTGTTTATCTATAATACATTCCTTACTAGTTTACGGTGTTTTTCCTTCAGTAGTCATAAAGGGTTAAATATCCTGTTGATAATCTTTAAGATAAAAGACTAAGGTGAACAAAATGGGTGGCAAAGGAAGTGGCAGAAAAACGGAATTTCATGACGACTACCATAGACTAGTTCGTAAGCACCAAATAATCTACGACAGAGAAATTTACAGTATAAAAAAGGAAATGAAATGTTCCTTCAAAGAAGCCCAAGAAATTCGAAAGCAACGGAAGAAGGAAAAGGAACAATGACAACCCAAAAACCTCAATTTAAGGTCAAATCAGGGAATGTTCCAATACTTCCTGAGGGAAGCCTACGGAGATTTAATAGCTGAAAATTGACTGAAGATTTCATTCGAAAGTTTACAGATTTCTTAACGGATAAATACACAGAAATACCCCGTCATTGGTGCGGACAACTTGCACATGTAACTGAAGCTTCAGTGTTAAATCGAGATGTATGGTTCAAAACAAAGATAGGTAAGAATCGTTGTAACATTTGGGCGGTCTTATTTGCTCCTTCAGGTCGCGGTTACAAATCAGTTCCAATGGATAATGTCATCTTTCCAATTCTTCAGAACGTTGGAGAAAAAATAGAACGATACTTGATTCTACCATCAATAGCGAGTTCTATCGAAGGAATAATTGACCGAGCATTAGATAAAAAAGTAGGAATGAGTGGAGTCATTAATAGAGATGAATTTACCTCTTTCTTAAAAGAAGGAGAAGTAAAATCCTACACAGCAAGTTGGGAAAACTATTCTAAAATGTATGACGGTTGGATTAAGACAAGGAGCACAAGGAAAGTCCAAGTCAATAGAATGATTCCAGTTTATGTGAATTTAGTTGGAGCAACAACACCGAGTTACGCTTACAGTATCTTATCCATAAAATACTTCTTCCAAGGTATTGGTAACCGCGTTGAACCTGCTCATTATAATCCACCAGGAAGAGAGGACTATACTGCAGATGACCTATTTGAACAAATGAACTGGACTGATATTTACAGAACAAGCAAATTGGACCCAGAACTTAAACCGTTTGTAGATGAATTAGTTGAAATATCCAAATGTCATAACTACATGTGCATAGACCCAGAAGCAGCAGAACTTGCAGTAAAATATAAGAATGAAATTGGAAGGAAAATTAATGCAATTCCAGACGATTCTATTTTTGCTTTCAAACGGTCATATTACGAAAGGAACTATCAAAAAGCTTTGAAACACGCACAATTACTTACTGTTAGTAAATATCACAGGAACTCTGAAATGATTATTATGGCAGATGCTATGGAAGAAGGTATCAATATAGTTAAGGAATCGGAAAAACATTTCGATACTATTGTTACTGAATGGTTAGGGACTCCCGTTACTAGTATAGAAAAATTGACTAACGATTTAACAATATTGATGACTTACCTAAGAAAAGTCAAAACGTTTGAAATCATAAGTCAAAAAAGACTCGCTTACGAAGTTGGTAACACTAGGAGAGACCCGAATTTTTACCGTTATACTGGGTATTTAGAGCAAGCAGGTTGTATAAAATTAATCCGAGATTCAACTGGTATTTGTAAGAAGAAAGGTAAAGAATGGATGGAATTTATGCATATTGACCCAAGTTTCAAAGCTCCACCCGTATTGTATAGTTTCCAAACACCTCTTTCAGAAACAAAGATAGAAAAAGTACTAAAAGAAGGTGTAAAAAAGTGACCAAATATCTTAACATATTAAACATCAAACATCTTTTTAGACCATTATATCTATTAATTCATAAACATATTCTTAAAAATATGTTTGATATACAATATGTTAATATGTTTAGGAGAATTTAAAATGCGAGGAAAATGGATTAAAACAAAATCATACCCGAGTGATTTACACCCAGCCTTTGAAGCAAAAATAGAAAAGATAATCATGGAATACCACCATGGGAAGATTTCTAAAGCGGAATTTGACCGTAAAATGGCAGAATTATACGGTGAACCGCTTCCAATGGAGAAGTTCTTCGGGAGTAAGAAGAAGTAATGTTCTTCCTAACTTAGATTTGGAGTTTGGAAATTTTGGGCAAACAACATTGGAGTAGTGAGGATTAGGAGGATTAATGTTCCTTGAGCTACGAGCCACCAGATCGGAAATTGGAAGAGAAGAGAATAAAAAAATGTGTGGAAAATCATTCTGTAATTGAGATCCTTGCGATGAAGAAGAAAGGAATTTACGGAGACCCTAAACAGAAGAAAAAAAGGAGGAAGAAGTAAAATGACAAAACCATGGGATGCTCCATATTCAAAACAACGAGAAACCCAACGAAAGTATGACCGTGACATCAAAAAAATCAGGTGGGAAAATGATATGTGTTCCTTCAAATTGGCGCAATTAATACTTCGTAAACGGAAATTGGAAGAGAGATTAAAGGTAACGGAATCAGAAATACAGGAAGAAAGACTGAAACCAGAGAAAAAAGAGCAAAGGGAAAAGAAAGAACCTCTTCCTTGGTGATACATCGTCAACGATGTATGTTCTACCCTCACCTACCCTCTATGTCACTTAATTGTGGTAGATAACAAATACTGATTGATTCCAACGGTATTACGGTAATTTACTAAGGAAGATGAGATAAGACCGAAGTAGACCAGGAGGCAGGCATATCTCGTTGTAGAACAGGGTATTGCGTCTCTACGGTTTTAAGAAACGTTGTGTATAACAAAACAGAAAAATAAATAAAAATGTGTATTTCTACCCTTATCATATTTATCTATTAGGTTGTGTTTTCTGTCACAAAGAAAACCTAAAGGTTATATAATAATCGTTTTATAATAATGATTATTAGATTGTATGCAAAGGTGTAAATGGTTTGATAGAAGAGTATGAGGACCTTCCCGATAGGTATTTCCCTAAGGAAGATAGACCAACGAAGGTCGAAAGTGTAAGACTTCCCACAAGTTCCCCATCGAGTGCGGGTGGTGGTATCCGTCGGAGCATGAAAGACATTGCCCCTGTAAGTCGGGACTACATTAGAATGCTTGTGGATAAGTTTGACACAATACAATATGGAGAATCTATACGCGGAGGACTTTCCCCAGAAGAACAACGACATAGGAACAAAGCGCTTACCTCATTGCTTTACTTATCTGCTCGTCGTGTCTCAGAGATTGTAGGGCGTAAATACAAGGGTGATATCCATAAGGGAGTAATGTTGTCAGATTTTAGGGAAGATCAATTAGACGGACAAGACATCCTCATCTTAAATTGCCGTATCCTTAAGAAATGGAATCGTAAAAAGGATGTAGCAAAGATTCATTTCGGTGACGTGATTATGGATATGGCGGACGAACCTTTCATTGGACATATCCTGAGCTGGTTGGAACGTCAGCAGGAGCAGGAAGAAACCAAGTATGTTAATTTAGGGAGGAATAGAGCATACAAAATCTTTCAAGAATTGTCGCCTAAGATTGTTGGACCTCATTGGTTCAGACATATGAGATTGTCCCATTTAGCTGAAACATTGAATATTTACGAACTGAAAGCAAAAATCGGTTTTTGGGAGAGCATTGACCCAGCAGTCGCTTATGTCCATGGGAGAGTCAGTAAATACTTAGAAGCATGTAAAGAAGCTAGGGGAGGTGACTAAATGGAACAAATTAGTAAAAAACTTGGGCGTGACGGAAAAGACTATGCATAACTCAAACCACAAAACACATCAAACCACACTAAACGGAGAAATCATTCAGGAATATACTTACTACATTTTGGGTTTTGTTCCCGCTGATGTTGTTCGCCTTAAAAAAGACGTTTGGTTTAGTAAGTTAAGTAATGAACAGATAACATCGGTAGAAAAGTTTTTCGAATCAAAATATTGTGCTTGGGATTGAATGATAAACATCTACTTCGTTGGTCAAAGTTTCTTGACTAGATTGCATTTCAATTGGTCAAGGTTTCTT
>Ga0315549_1003548_pt1 | contig 13825 bp, 12 predicted proteins | sample SalMarSW160200MG_FD_203101 | JGI IMG/M metagenome (GOLD analysis project Ga0315549, IMG submission 203101) | Salt marsh sediment microbial communities from the Plum Island Ecosystem LTER, Massachusetts, United States - Salt Marsh Sediment SW1601-200 ... | reverse complement strand
ATTGATGGACAAGAGATTAAAATATGGCAAGATTTAGATATAAATAAAATCAATGATTGGATTGATCGATGGTTACTTGTAAAGATAAAAGGTTATGAAGTTTTTCTAAATGATGATAAGAATGGTTATCCTGATTTTTACAGGTATCGATATTTACCAATAGAAGAGGACTATGAACTATTTTTGCAGGGAAGGCGTCCTGTAAATGCGAGATTATTTTTGGATGAAAATAAACGGGATAAATTTTGGGAATGGTTTTTAAGTGTGTATTTACGAGATAATATATATCCAATAATCTAAATTTTATTTTAATTAATTATAATAATAGAAATTACTTAACCAAGTGAGTCAAAAAAAATAAATACTTAAAAAAAGAATTGAGTTATAATGAAATCAAAAAAAATCCACAAGGTTATCTTAAAAAATCCGCATTTGAGGCAAATAAGAAATAATTTAAGAACCGTGCTTAAATTAGCAATAAATGAAGAGCTGGATAGATTAGGTAAGTTTAAAAGACTATATATATTAAAAAAGAAATTAACTCCCTCTCAAAAGAAAAGATGGCAATGTTTAAGTGAAAAATGGAACAGTCTTTATCACAGATATAGACAAAGTACATTACAATGTGCTTGTGGAGCGGCTTGTTCTGCGTTTCAAGAGGCAAAAAAGCATGGTTTTAATCCGCAGGACCGTCCAATAGATCTCGATCTTGTATGGATACCCTGGCTTGAGGAATGGATTTGTATTGATGATTTTGAGAAGGGTAGGTATGGTGAGATGACTCACGAGGATTTTGATGATCCTGTATATAGAGAATGGGTAAAAAAAGAATTTGAGATTTGATTTCATATTTAATTTTAATAATAAAAATTTTTTTTAAATTTGGATGTATGAAGAAGAAAACATAATATAATATGATGGGAGTAGTTCCTAAGATCCTTTTTTTCTTTTTATTTTTATTATAATTTAAAATGATATTGATAAAATTAAGCAGAGTTAAATTGAATAATCTTAAATCAAATAAGTTCATTTAACCGATAAAATATTATAATTTATAAAATCTTGAAATTATTATGTCTGGTTTAAATTATTACTATAAACATAATGGAGATTAAAAAAGAAATAATAAATATTAATTCTATAAGAATTTTCATGCTATAGATAAATAATATTTAAAAAAAAATTAAATATAATAACTCCTATTTTTTAAAGAAAGATAAAAATTTTATCCACAAAATTTTTCAAACTTAATAAATAAAATTTTTTGATTATAGTGAAATATTTTAGACCTAAATATGGATTAATTACTGCTTTAGATAAAGAACTCTTAGCATTAAGGACAATCTTTAATGAAGCTAAACCTAGATCAAAGAAGAAAAAAGGGGGAGGACACTTATATTATGAAGCAACAATAAATTTAAATAATAATCATAAATGCAATATAGTATTCGCTAAGGCTTCCGAAGGTAATAATAGAGCAGCAATTAGAGCAAATAACATGTTAAATGATTATAAAACAATTGAACATATAATCATGGTGGGTATAGCCGCAGGTGTTCCAAATGAAGATGATATAGAAAAGCATGTACGCCTAGGTGATATTGTTGTTTCAGATGAAAAGGGAATTATTCAATATGATTATATAAAATTAAGAAATTACATTACTAGGGATGAAGAAATAAAATTAGTTTCAAATAGACCTGATCCAAAATTACTTGAATATGCAAATTATTTAGAGACCGAATCAAAATTAAATGGAATAAATCCTTGGGTAAAACATATTAATACTGCTTGCCAACAATTAAACAAAAAAAGACCAGATGAAAAAACAGATATTTTAAAAAGATTTGAACCTGAAATGAAATGGAAGGAATATATATTGCAGGTGTGTAAGATTATTGAGGAAAACCATGAAATTACAAAAAAAAAGATAACTGAACAATTTAAGTATAAATTAATTCCAAAAAATCATCCAGATCAAGAAAATTGTGGGAGAATAAAAGGATATCCTATGATTCATTTTGGTCCTATCGCGTCAGCAAATATTGTTTTACGTGATGAGATCCTTAGAGATAAATTAAGACGAAAGCATGGTATAAAAGCTATTGAAATGGAGAGCGCTGGAATTGTTGATGCTACATATAGTGAAGGAAAATATTATTTTACAATTAGGGGAATATGTGATTATGCTAATTTAGATAAAAATGATAATTGGCAAGATTATGCTGCAATAGTGGCTGCAGCTTATACTAGATCATTAATAGAATTCATTGAAACTATTAATACCAATAATTATAGTATTGGTAATGATAATGATGAAATGAATTATCAACAATATTCTTATAATACATTTATTAATAAAAATGACAACTTAAATAATCATGATGATCTCCAAGATATAATTAGGAAATATAAAATAGCAAATGATATAATCAGATTAAATAAAAATAAAAAAAAGGAACTAAATATTCTATTAGGTATAGACATTGACAAGAAGAAAGAGTTATTTCAAGCAATTGGTAATGCAGCATTGGGTATATTAGTTAGTAGTGGTAATGCTAAATTGGATATCCATAGATTAAAAGAAGAAATCGAACGAATTTTGTGCTCACAAGATATGATAATAAAAAAAATAGATAATAAGATCGAATTATCTACTTATAAAAAAAGTGATATCAAAAGAAAACTAATTGATCATATCACAGATTTGATAAAACAAGATATAGAAGATGATTTGACAGATGGAATTTTAGAAATATGGTAGATAGAATGTATTAGAATTGAAATGATTTAGTATTTATCTTTTAACATAAAACTATAATAATATAAGAGAAAAAACTATGGAACATAATTTTAAAACAAATGAAAAGGAAAAGCAATTTCTAAATTTAAGTAGAATTGATTTATCACCAAATTATATTGAAGAGTTTATAATATTTTATAGTGAAAAATTGGATAATAAATCTCAAGAAATAACTCATCAGGAACAACAAATTTATCAAGATAAAAAAGAAAATATTTATGTTGAAATAGCTAAACCAGATGACGCAAAAAATATTATTCAAATAATAAATGATAGTTTTGTGAAATTTCGTTTTTATGAAATGTTAGATGTTGAGTATGTTGAAAATTTAATCAGGTCAAAAAATAATGAAGTCTTTATATTTAAAAATCAACAAAATGAGATAATGGGAACAATTACATTTATAATAGATTTTGAATTAAAAAAAGGCTATATAAGAAGTTTTGCTATTTTAAAAAAATATTGGGAAAAATCAGATATTACGAATGCTACTACTGCAATCTATTTATATATTTATAAAAAATATAAAGATCGAATTTTTCTTTGGATCTCTGAAACACTTAATAATAGTTCTCAAAGCCAATATCTTTTCAAACATTGTAACGTCGAACCTTTGGGTTTTTTTCCTAATAAAGATAAATTTGAAAAATTAGAAGGAATAAGTGAATTTCTACAAGTAGCATATAATAAAAAAGCAATAACTCAATTTCGAAGTAAAGAAATACCCAAAATAATAATTGAAGTAATGAAACCATTTATTTATTCATCCATTAAATATAATTTAAATGAGATAGAAGTTATTGAACCAAATCTAAGACTAGAAAATAATATAGTTCTTGAATTAGAAAAAAATATAATAAAAACACAACAAAAAGATAAATTTGGTCATATTAATGTCAAGTTATCAATAAATGATTCTAATTCATATTTATCATATGTATACACTTCAGAATTGAGGAATGTGGATGATATACAATATAAAGTATCGAGATTAGAAGAACTACATGCATTTCTTCAAAAATTGTACTCCTTTATTAAAGAATATAATATTAGATATTGTGAGGGTTATGTTTCAGCATATCAACCTACGCATCAAAGAATCTTTACCAAATTTGGATTTAAACCTAGAGGATATATTCCTAGTTTGAAATACAATAAAGAATCGGGCGTTTTTGAGGATTATATTCTTTTTAATATTTTTTTTCATGAAATAAAAAAAGAACTTCCCCTAGAAGAAGATATTGAATTAGTACTGAAACATTTTATTGAAGGATATCCAGATAATCAGGATAATAAATTAAAATTAATAAAGAAACATGATAATGACAATAATAAAATTAAAAGAATTAAGGATAATTTAAATCCAGATACTATCGATGAATATATTAAAAGACTACCTCCTATTAAAATAACTGATAAATATAAGAAAAAAATATTAAATAAAAAGAATAGGATAATTATTCAAACTTTGATATCTGCAGGAGATCATTATCTAAAATCAAAGAATTATCCCTTAGCTCAAAAATATTATTCCCAATCTTTACTTTTGAATCAAGAAACCATTAAAATTATTGATAAAAATATTAGATTATATTTTCCTATAAAAGACACAAAATTAATCAATAACTTTATTGATTCAGTAAAAATAAAGAGTGAATTATTGGGATTATAATTTGATTTTGTTATTCCAATATGATCTTCCTTAATATTTTTTTCTCTTTAAAAATATTATGGTTCAGGCTTAGAACGCAATGGCTTAATGATGTATGAAAAAGAAAACATAACAAGTAGGGAGTAGTTCCTAAGATCCTTTTTTTCTTATTATTTTAACTATTATTATATCAAAAAGTTAGTGAATAAATATAGATAGAAACATATTGTTATTAAAATAAGTTAAAATATTGTAAGTAATTAAAAAATTATTGAGATTTAACATAATCTCTAATATTTTTTAAAATATCATTTTTTTTACATCCAGAAGGAATTTTTATATTATGTTCTTTGCAGAATTGTCTTAAGTAGGCGACTGTCCATTTTTCAAAATCATATTCTATTTTTACTTTCTTCTCTGCTACTTTAGAGATATTTTTTAAAATTTCAATAGCATTTACATTTTTATTTTGAGGATTAATATGGATGCGTAATTTATAATTATTTAATTCAATGATTTCTTTTGGAAATTTAGTTATTTCTTCCCATTCTTCTTTTTCTATTTGTTGTCCAAATACTTCAGATTTCTTTTTTATAAGTCCATATAATTTAGCTATTCCAATTAAAATGTGCTTTCTCTTATAGTTTGGTGTTTGTTCAATATTTAGGATTTTTTCAAGTAATTCAGTATCATTAATACCAGTCATTTTTTTTCTACTTTCAGTAGATTTATGACTATAATTAGGAGGAGGTGTAGTTTTAATTTTTCTTTGAGGAAAATATCTTGAGATAGGTACTGAGCTCTTAATTATATCTTCTTGAATATCTTGAACTTTTTCTTCTATTCTTTCTATTTTTTGTTGTTTTAGATTGAAAGTTTTAAGAAATTCATCTGGTTCATCACCTTGATCTACAGAGATTATTTTGCATCGGTGATAATGTGCATATTGTATTAACTCGTTTTGTAAATCTCTTGCAACTCTAGATGCGATAAATTTCTTCCTAACAGATGATTCATAACCTTTCCAGATATAGATTCTCCTAATTTCTTCTTTGATTATTATCAATACTTGCGTAGAATCTAATGTTTCAGCTGCATTGTCTTTAATGAATTCATCTTCGGTTATACTTAGTTTGACTCTTTCACCATTATTTTTTAATTTAAATATCATGAAATTTGAATATGAATCAACCATTTGCATTTTAAAAATCAACTGATAATTTAAATTTTAATATTTATTATATTTTAAGAATAACATCTAAACGATTAGAGAGAATTAATTTATTGTTATGTAAAAAAATAAAAAATATATCGATTTAAATCTCCAAAATTTAATGATATGGAGTTCTTATTTTATCATTCAAATAAATATTAGGTAAGAATTTGTGATTTTATATATGTTTTAATTATTAAAGATTATTTTTGTTATTTTTGATTCAATAGCTTTATATTTTTTTATCAAATCATCATTATCTTTATTGAGATAAATTAAAACTTTCGTAATTCCAAATTCATGTATTTTTCTGAAAAATGTTTCATTACTTCTATAAAAAATCTCAGGATTTTTATTTTTTTCTTGAATCCAAATTGTCCGTTCCTTTTCCTCTTTTAATTTCTCTTCATTTTCATCGATAGCATCAGAGGGAGGTATTTTAGTGGATAAATACTTTGTAAATATATTCTTTGGTGTATGAACAAATATCTCATATGGATATTGCTCCATAAGATCTTTAAGGAGATTTCTAATTTTAAACTTTAAAATATCTGTTTCTGATTCAGATTTAGAAGTAAATATTGAGTATTTCAATATCTTATAATTCTTTTTTCGATAAATTATTGTTTCTATAAGTCGAGATAATTTGATATTATCCTGCTTGGTAGATTCTTTAAATTTAGAATATAAGTTGTATATAATATTGAATAAATAAAAGTCTGAGAATTTAAGAAATTCTTTGGAACTATCCTTGTCTGAAATGATATTATTTAATTCATTTTTACTCCTAAAGGGAGGAAAATATTCGTTTATAATGGAATAATGCGCAGAATATGTCAACATAAATGTAAAGTATGATCCTGTTTTATGTGTATATACCCTATCATGTAAGGAGAATCTTGAAATAATGAAATGTTCAATATCTCTAATTGCTTTACTATCAATTACTATTCTTTTATTCTTATAACATTTGAAACTATTTAATAGATAATGGTAATTAATATTTCCAAATCCAACTCCAGTAAAAAACGAATCTCTTAAAATATAATCAAGTCTATCAGAATCTAATTCCCAATTTATAATCCTACTTAAAATCAAATTCTCTATATCATTACCTTCAATTAAATTACATATTAATTTGACATCATAATTATGCTCTTCTAAAATATCTTTAATATAGGAATGTTTAATTAAATAAGATCCAAATTCTTCATGAGGTATTTTTAAAAAAAAAGGGAATTTATCTATATTGAAGTCATCTCTTTTACTATGAAATTCAAGGGCATGTGAGAAGGGAGAATGACCTAAATCATGTAATAATGCGGCCATTTTTAAGTTTCTAACATTAAAATCATCAAGGAGATTATTATTCTTTTTGTTTAATACTTTACAAATTCTATTGGTTAAATGAAAAACACCTAAACAATGGGAAAATCTATCATGATTTGCAGATGGATATATATAATTCGCGAGAGCTAATTGTTTTATATATCTTAATCTCTGAAAAATAGGTGTATCTACAATATGAGATTCTACTTTATTTAATTCTATTAATCCAAACACTGGATCATTAATTTTTCGGTACATTTTTTTGAATCATAAGTTTTTAACACAAGTTCAAAAAACCTTGGAATTTTAACTCTTCTAATACTTCTTCAAAATTAAACTTACTAAAAAGTTTTGGTTTTAATTTGTTGACAACTTTTTTAACGCCCTCTTTATCTGTGTTTTTTATGTACATATCCTTATAAATATATAAGACACTGGCATAGAATTCTAATTTATCAATATCATTACCCCATTTTTTATAGATATTATTTAATTTATCAATTATAATTCTTTCCTGTTTGGTGAATGTAATATCTGGAAAATAATTAAATTCTTGTTTAGTTAAGTTCATAACTGAATAATATATATCTGTTAAATCTGGTGAATATGGTCCATATTTATAGAAATTATATTTAATGTCTAGATCTATTCCAAGTTTTTGAATGAAGTAAAATAATTTTTGTAGTACTAATCTTTTGGTAAAATCTTCCTTTGCTTCAGTTTCTATACCTAAGAAATCACATATTTTTTTAAATTTTATAATGTTTATAACACTCAATTTTTATCCTTAAAAATCCTTTTTTTTAGATTATAATATATTCAAATACTTTTAAACAAAAAATGCAGTTACTATTTATATTATAAGGCTCACTCTGTTTTTTTAATTTTATATCAAATTATTAATAATTTGTCAAATCATTGTAAAAATCATAAATATTTAGATTTCAGAACATTAATATAATATTTATTAAAAGAACTATAAGATTAATAATAAAAATGAGATACAAATGCAATAAGAATTGGAATTTAATGATTTTCATAAGTTTTTATAGAAATTTTAAGAAGCTTTAAGACTATATCATTAAAAATTTGGCCAAAAAATAAAAGTTATATTCAAAATTCAATATTAATTTAAATTAATAATGAGTGAGATTAATAAATGGAAAACTCGACGTCAGAGACTTTTAAGTATATTAGAGGATACTGTTGAAATTAACGATCTAAAAGCTCTAATGACACAAATGGAATATCCAAATAAAAAATCATTAATAAATGATATTGCTCACATTGCAAAAACAATAATAAGTGAAGGAAGACAGATTTTTGTACTTCCTGCTTCCTGTTCAGCTTGTGGTTATATTTTTAGACAGAAAGGTTTTGAATTAAAAATCCCTTCAAAATGTCCAAAATGTAAAGAACAGAGAATTGATTGGCCTTCATTGAAAATTAAATAATAATAGTTTTTTTAGAAATATACAAAAAAATCAAATCAGTTTAAAAGCTAAATTAAATAGAAATAAAAATTTAATTTTTAAATTTTAACTATCCAATTAAATTCATCATCAATTTCTAATCTTTGTATAGATGTTAAAAGTTTATAGAGTTTCTTTGTAATTTCTCCAGGTTCATTATTATTAAATACTCTTTTTTTATCATTGATTGCAACTGAGCCAATTGGTGTAATAACTGCGGCAGTACCAGTGCAAAAAGCTTCAGAACAAGATTCTTGAAATAATTCTTCGTATGAAATATCTCTCTCCTCAGTTTTCAATCCTAGTTTCTTCTCTGTAATTTCTAGAACAGATTTTCTTGTAATACCAGGGAGTATTGTTCCTTTTAATTTTGGTGTGACAAGTTTATCTTCAATAACAGTAAAAAAGTTAGCAGTACCAACTTCATCAATATATTTCATATTTGCAGCATCTAAATAAATTATTTGAGCAAATCCTTTAGCTTTTGTTTCTTTAGCAGGTTTCATGGTTCCAGCATAATTACAACAGGTTTTTGCAAACCCCGTACCTCCAGGAGCGGCCCTTGTATATTCTTTTGATATTTCTAAGTTGATTGCTTTAAATCCTTCTGGAAAATAAGGTCCGACTGGAACTGTAAATATTATAAAGATATATTCATCAGCAGGAGAAACTCCTAATATTGGTCCACTTCCAATCATTAATGGGCGAATATATAAAGCACCACCACTATCAAAAGGAGGGACATATTCTTTATTTCCATTTACTACTTTTTTCACAGCATCTATGAATTTCTCCTCATTAAAAGTAGGCATTAATAATCGTTTAGCACTCAAGTTTAGCCTTTTTGCGTTTTCAGTTGGTCGGAATAAAACAATGTCGCCATTTTTTGCTTTTAATGCTTTCATTCCTTCAAAAACACCTTGTCCATAATTTAATATACAAGCTGCTGGAGAAATTTCGATTGGACTAAATGGTATTAACTTACCTTCATCCCATTCACCATTTTTAAAATTAGAAATAAAAATCTGTTTTGTTTCAATAAAACTAAAACCAAGTTCATAAAAATTAATATCTTCAGAATTCAATTTAGATCATTTTTCATATTCAAATCTTAGAATTATTATATGAAGGATATATTAAAAAATCTTATTAAAATTGGAGTTATCATAAAAATTTTATAGATTATAATGAGTTTCTAAAATTTTAATTTGAATATTATTTAAATTAATAAATATAATTTAATATTATTAGAATCCAAGATTTCTGATGTATATTTAAATATTTTTATTTGATTTGATTTGTAATATATAGATTTCATAAATAATCAATGATTAAGATATTATAGATGATGATTTTTATAATTAAATTTAAAAATAGCTAAAAGAGGAAAAATGTTGAAATTAAACAATTCAAGGATAGCTGTTGTAATCGGAAAAAATGGAGAAACTAAAAAAGAGATAGAAGAGAAATTGGGAATAATTATAGATATTAAGAGTGAAAATGGAGAAGTTGAAATTAAACAAGATCTAAAAAATGAAAATTTTGATCCATTGAATATCTTAATAGCTCAAAAAATAATCGAAGCAATTAATAGAGGATTCAATCCAAATAAAGCATTTAGATTAATGGATGAAGAATATGAATTAGAAATATTTAATCTTATTTCGGTTTTGGGTAAATCAGATAAAAAAATAAAAAGGATAAAAGGTAGACTTATTGGAAGAAATGGTGAAATACGTAAAGCAATCGAAAAGTATGCTGAATGTGTTATCTCAGTTTTCGGTAAAACTATATCAGTAATTGCAGATTATGAAAATCTTCTAATTGCCAGAAAAGCAATAAATATGATAATTAAAGGGATGCCTCATCATGTCGTTCTAAAATTCCTTGAAAATAAATATAGTGAGAAGAAAAAAGAACGCTTTAAGCAATTATATAAACCAGAATTTTGAAAATAATTATTCTAAATTAATATATATAACATTTATTGAAAAGTTGGAGATATTCAAGATAATAATTACTAAAAAAAAACTCTCTTTAAGTTTTTCAATAAAAATAGATATAGGTAATTACTTTTAAATTAGTCAAATCTGATTTCATTAATGTTAAATATTTCATTAGATAATCCAATCTTATTTTTTGGGAACGATCCATGGGATTTTAAGGGTTGTTGAGTATGATCATTACCGAATATTTGTGGAGATTTTATACCTGTGATTAATAACATAACCCTTAGATATCCTTCAAATTCATCACTTACCCGTGCTCCCCAGATCACCATAGAGTCTCTCATCGCCATTTTTTCAGATATTTTTGATGCTACAGCATTAGCTTCTGCTAAAGTCATATCATTGCCCCCACAAATATGAATTAGAGCCCCTTTAGCCCCTTCTATATCCACCTCTAATAAAGGAGAACTAAGAGCATCCTCTATAGCTTCAATTACTCGATTTTCTTTATTACTTGATTCTCCTATACCAACAAGGGTAACTCCACCCGTCCCTAGAATTGTTTTAACATCTGCAAAATCTAAATTTATTAATGAAGGTAATGAAATAGTTTCTGTTATACCTTTTACCATTGTTGCTAAAACTTCATCAGCAACACTAAATGCTTCAATAATTGGAAGATCGGGAGCAATCTCTAATAATCTGTTATTATCAATAACTACTAATGTATCTACAAATTGTTTTAATTGATTTAGTCCTTTTTGTGCTTTATCAATTCTACCAACTTCTGAATTAAAAGGAAGTGTAACTACTCCGACTACAATTGCATTTTCTTTTTTTGCGATTTCCGCTATAATTGGTGCACTGCCTGTTCCAGTACCTCCTCCTTCACCACAGGTTATAAAGACTAAATCAGATTCTCTTAATATTTTTGTTAATTCTTCACGGCTTTCCTCAGCTGCAGCTCTACCAATTTCAGGATTGCCCCCAGCACCTAATCCACGAGTTAAGTTTTTACCAATTAATATCTTAATATGAGATTCAATCATATCAAGATGTTGATGGTCAGTGTTTATAGCTACACATTTTGCTCCTCTAATCCCTATATTCATTAATCGATTGATTGTATTATTTCCGGCGCCTCCAGCACCTACTATTTTTATATTAGCATATCCTATATTATGTCGGTCCGGTCGAGTGATAACTCTATTACGAGCATTTTTTATAAATGAATCCATAAAATCACGTTAATATTTTAATGTGTAGTTAAAAAAAGAGAAGTTCAATAAAAATTAGAAATTTTATAATATCTGTATATTATAGGGAATATTTTATAATTATTGTTTATAATATGAATCTCTAAATCCTCTTATTAAAAATGTATGTTAATTAAATTATGAATTTTTCTGATAATATTAAATATCATCTTTATAGAATCTATTTATATTTAAAAATAAAAAAAAAACATCATTCAAAATTTAATTTAGTGAAAAATCTCTATTTTCTTTTGGATTAAAAATCTCTTCAAATTCATCATTTTTAACTAGAAGGATATGTGGTAAAAGATAAGGAAAGCGACTAGAAAATGTTAGACAATATGCTCCTACGTTATTTATAAGAATATGATTCCCTTCTTTTATTTTTTCTGTTAGAAAATAGCCCTTCGCAAGTACATCTTGTTCCGAGGGGATAATCCCTGCTATAGATGTCTTATATTTATGAGGAGAATCTATTTGAGATATATTATAAAATCTTAATGAGCATCGAGCAAATTTTGGACAAATATGATTACCTAAATTTAAAAAGATCCATCTTTTTTCAGTGGTTTTTATTATTTCTGCAATAAAAACTCCCGCATCACCAACAAAATATCTACCAGGTTCAAAAATAATCTTTTCATATTCAAGTTGATTTATATCAATTTCTTTTTTTAATTCCCTTGCGATTAATTTTAATTGATGTTCAGGCATAACTGTAGCTTCGGGAAAACCTCCTCCTAAATTTATATTCTTTATATTAATTCCATTTTCTTTTAATATATTCAAGGATTTTAAGATTATCTTGAGATTAAAAAGATATTGATTTATATTATTCATTTGAGAACCATAATGGGAAAGAATAGTAGAAATTCTAACATTTTGACATTTTTCTAATATTTTTTTTAAATGGTTAGCACTTTCATATGTTATCTCAATTCCTAACTTGCTATCATATTTATTTGAATTTATCCTTAAACAAATATTTTGAATTATATCAAAATCTTTTGCAATTAAATCAATCCTCTCAATATCCTTTAAATCATATACAATTATCTCTTTTAATGAATTATGAATAGATGTTTTAATTAAATTATTTGGCAAATATGGTCCCCCAATAATAATTTGATTGGGTTTAAATCCCATAGTCAAACATAATTCCAATTCTGGTAAGCTGATAATTTCTGCTCCAACTTTTTCTTCTTGTATAATGTTGCATATAGAGGGAAGAAAATTTGCTTTGATAGAATAATATCCTTCAAAATTTTCAAATATATCATTAAAAACTCTATTAAATGTTCTAATATTATCTCTAATTCTATTTTCAATAAATATCATGAAAGGTGTAGGATAAAGATTCAATAATTTATCCAAATCTACGAAATCTACGAAAATCTTTTTTTTATCTACCTTTAGATAAGGATTTCCTGAAATTTTTTTCATTTTTGTTCATTTTCTTAATTTATTATTTCATTATAAAGTTCATGTGTTTTTTTGGCAACAATATCCCATGTGTAATTATGTATAACTCTATTTCTACCATGGTTACCAAGTTTTTTTCTTAATCTTTTATTCCGCAATAATTTAATAACCTTCTTAGCAATATCAATTGGATTATTAAATTCCACCAATAATCCATCTTGATTATCTTTAATAATTTCGGGTGTTGCACCGATATTTGCTCCAATAACGGGTTTTCCAGAGGCCCATGCTTCTAAGAATGAAATCCCAAACGCATCAGTTCTGCTTGGCATTAGATAGATATCCGTTTCTTTAAAAGCTGTTAATTTTTTCTTATCATAAAATCCAGTTAAATTATCTGGTGTAAAATTAATTATTCGTGTATCTTTTATTCTTTTTATTTTTGATATTTCTCTATTAAATGCTCTTGTTGATGGTCCAATAAATACAAAATATACTCTTTTCTCTTTTTCAATAATATTTGGTATTGCTTTTAATATTGATATTGCCCCTTTTTCATAATTTTTATATCCACAATAAAGAATCATTTTAAATTTTTTTTCTTTTTCGTTGAAAAATGTCTCTTTAAAATAGTAATCATTAAATTTTGAAACATGAATATTATCAAATCTATTATAATCTACACCCATAGGGATAACTCTTATCTTATTTTTATTCAAACCAAAGTTTT